>Ga0326727_10010062_pt1 | contig 22776 bp, 13 predicted proteins | sample MB2enrmetagenome_FD_207643 | JGI IMG/M metagenome (GOLD analysis project Ga0326727, IMG submission 207643) | Lab enriched peat soil microbial communities from McLean, Ithaca, NY, United States - MB29MY | ecosystem: Environmental > Terrestrial > Soil > Wetlands > Peat | place: USA: New York...
CGGCTTCCGCTTTTCCATGCCGCTGGTCAAGGGTCTGGAAAGTTCTTTTCAGGAACATTCCATGTGGTATCGGGGGGCGCGGGTACTCACCCTCAGTACGACGCAAATCGCCACTCTGGCCCGGGAGTGGACGTGGACCGTGTCCCTGACGGGATGGCGCACGGAGTATTCCGGAACCGGATCGGATTGGGTTCCTTCGGGCTCCACCAAGGTTGAGTTTCCCTTGTTGCGCACCCTCTCCGGCAATGTGACGTTTGGCGTGGGCGCCGAGAATTTTGCCCAGGTGGACCAGATAGGACGTTTATCCGCTCGCACGTATGGCGGCGGCTTTTGCTATCACTTTTCCGAAACTCAGGACGTGACCGGCTTTGTGGCCCGGCAAGACCAGGAGCATGGCGAGAAATTGCTCAGTGCGGGATTGACGTATGGTATCCGATTCTAGTTGGCTTCGCGATCTAGGCCTTGCCTGGCTGGTGGCCAGGGCGATTCTGTTATCGCTCCTGGGCATTTTGCTATTGGTGGGCTTTATCGTGTTTCGCCGCTGGTATCGGGGCCGTTTCTTCACCAAGTTGAACCGGCGCACCGTGGCTCTGCGCGAACAATGGCAGGACATCGTATCGGGGAAGCTTCCCGGCTCGGCCTGGCGCTTGAATGCTTTCGACTGCAAGATTGTGGAAGACATACTGCTGGACAGCATCGAAGTTTCCGAGGAAAGCCAGCTCCCCATGTTTCTTGCCTGCGTGCGGAATAGTGGATTGCTGGACTATCGCATCCGCGAAGCGCGTTCCACCGAGGGTTGGCAGCAGCGATCGGCGCTGCTCGCTCTGGGCCGCACCCGCGCACCGGAGGCCGTACCCGCGCTGGTGGAGGCGCTGGAGTCCAATTCGGCGGAAACCGTCGTCGCGGCGGTTCGCGGGCTCGGCCGGATTTCGTTACCGCAAGCCGCGGTGTCCATTCTGGATCGCCTGGTGATCGACCAGCTGCATGTCCCGGAACATACCTTGAAGAATACGCTCTTGAATTGTTGCCGCCATAATCCCGAGGTGTTGGTGCCTTACCTGAATTCCGCCACCGGACGAACCCGGGAACTGATTGCGCGCGTCCTCGGAGAGCTTGCCGATTCCAGCCTGGGCGAGGACCTGTTGACCCTGGCCGCGGACCCGCTTCCCGAAGTGCGCGCTTCGGCGGCTCGCGCCCTGGCGAAGGTCTCGCCGGAAGTCTCCTTTCCCGTGCTCTCGATTCTGGCTTTGGATACGGAGTGGTTCGTTCGTCTGCGCGCCGTAATTGCCGTCAGCACCATCGAGCATAAAGGAAAGGTCTATGTGCTGTTACGCGCCTTGTGCGATTTGAATCGCCATGTCCGGCAGCGCGCCGCGTGGGCGCTGGCCCGGCTGCAACACGGCAAGGAGGAAATCCTGGAAAAAGTCGTGGCCACGCGCGACAACTATGCGTTGCAGGCCTTCCTGTCGGAACTGGAGCGGGAGGATTCCCTCGAGGCGGCTCTGGACGGGCTGGGGAAGGTGTTCAATCGCGCCGTCGGACCCGGCGATGTCGAGAACGTAGCCGCGGCGGTCAGAATGCATTTTGCGGGGGCCGGCACGGTTGCCTCCGCTCTGAACGAAGATCTCGTTGACGAGGATGCCGCCACGAAGGAGAAACGCGGCTTGGAATTCAATCTGCCGGGTCTGGAGCGTCGTGGATCCGCGGATGGGACGCCGGACGGGCGGAACGACCTGGTCAATCGCGCCCCCGGTTCCACCGCGGTTCAGGAGACCGCCGCGGTGGTCACGAAATTTTTCACTGGTCTCGACGAGGCTCCGGAGCCCGCGGACCCACTGGTGGATCAGCCCTGATGTATCGCTTTCTCCTAATCTCGAATGACAGCTTGTTCGTCTATTACCTGCTGTCCAACCTTATTAACCTGGCGTTGCTCATCATTGCCATTTACAAGAACACGCTGCATCGCTACCGGCTGGCGAGTCTGCGCATGGAGAGCCTGGCCTCCCCTTTCGCCCCGCCCATCAGTCTGCTGGTGCCGGCCCACAACGAGGAGCTGGGCATTGTCGCCAATGTGAGGTCCTTGTTACGGCTGGACTATGCGCAGCTGGAGGTGATCGTCGTCAACGACGGGTCCAGCGACAAGACGCTGGATGTGATGCGGGAAAACTTCGGGCTTCATCGCGCTCCCATTGTCTATGTCTCCGATATCGAAACCGCGCCGGTGATGGCAATCTACCGCAGCGCCACCCATCCGCGGCTGCTGGTGCTGGATAAAAAATCGGCGGGCTCCAAGGCCGATGCCATTAACGCCGGCATCAATGCCGCCACCAGCCCCTACGTGTGCGTGGTGGATGCCGACTCGATTCTGGAAAAGGATTCCCTTTCCCGCATCATGGCCGGGGTCATGTTGGATCCGCAACGGGTGATCGCGGTGGGAGGGATTGTTCGCATCCTGAATGGCTCGAAGGTGCAGAACGCCGAGCTGAAGGAAGTCCACCTGCCCCACACCCATATCGAGATGCTGCAGGTCATCGAGTACTTGCGCGCGTTCCTGGTGGGCCGGGAGGCGTGGGCCGGATTCAATCTGCTGCCCATCATTTCCGGAGCTTTTGGCATTTTCCGCCGGGACCTCCTGCTGAAGATCCAGGGCTTTCGGGCCGAAGCCGTCGGCGAGGATTTTGACCTGATCGTTCGCCTGCACCGCTATATGCACGATCACAACCTTCCCTATCACATCAATTTTATTCCCGACCCCACCTGCTGGACGGAGGCGCCATCGGACTATCGCTCCCTGGCCCGGCAACGGGCACGCTGGCATAAAGGACTGCTCGATACGCTCTGGGCCAGCCGCGGCATGCTTTTCAAAAAGCGGTATGGTCGCGTGGGCGCGGTCATCCTGCCTTATATGTGGCTGTTCGAATGCTTTGCGCCGGCGCTGGAAGTGGTCGGGTACAGCACCATAATTCTGGCGGCCGTCCTGGGCTGTCTCAGCCACGAGTTCTTCGTGCAGTTCCTGCTCTTCGGATATGCCTTTGCCACGTTGATCTCCGTCGGTTCCGTGCTGCTGGAGGAGCTGAATTATCGCCGCTATGGCCGTTGGCGCGAGGTTGCCTGGTTGCTGACCTACTGCTTGTTTGAACACCTTCCTTATCGTCAACTGACCATGATCTGGCGCTTGCGGGGAATGTGGGAATATCTGCGCGGCGACGTACGCTGGCACGAACTGAAGCGCACCGGAGCCTCAGCCAGCGCCTCGGCCTGAGGCGATTGCGGCATCAATGCGCTAAAGGTGAAAGCGCCGGGACTTACGGAATCTGTGTGGGCCTTACGTTGGGTCCTTATATGGGTCACGAATGTTCATGCTTGTCGATATCGAGCCCGCGTAGCGGGCAGAAGATGGTAGCCCCAGGCGTAAGCCTGGGGTGGGTTGGGAATTAGCCCAGCCAGCCCGCGCAGCGGGCGTAAGAATCGCGGCTGGCACCATTCTTTCGCCCCCGGTCGGGGGCTTTCCATCAAACCTGCAATTTCCCCAGGCTCACGTCTGGGGCTACCATATTTCGCCGCTCCGCGGCTCAGGCGAACCCGCTGCGAAGGAAAACTTTGACTCCCCCAGAGCGAGGCAAGAGTTCCCGCACACGAATAATACATAGGCCCTTCGCCTCGGTTCGTCCCGCCAACCGGGACGGACCTTGCTCAGGGTGACACGCGTGAGGGTGTTTGTGATATTTCCCTGGCCCTTGCCACGTTGGCGTCTCCGCCTTACGCCAGCTTCATGAACTCCTTGGTCCAGGCCACGGATTCCAGGTAGGTCTGGGAAATGACGCTTTCCTGCACTCCCAGCAGCGTGGCAACTTCGTCGCAGCAGTCCCAATCGGCGGATTCAATCGCGTGGACCAGCTTCATCACATGATCCAGACCGGTATTGTTCCCCAGCAGGGTCTGGGTGATGGGTTCGGGAAGCCGTACCCGCTTCAGCAGCTCGGGCATGGGAATGTCCATGATGGTATCCATAAGGGAGAACAATCCCAGCAGGAACAGGTCGCCGCCCCGCCAGCGCAGAAGTCTTCCCATGGCGCCGCAGAATTTTGCCCGCAATAGCGCCAGCCGCATCAACGCCATGGGCTTGTCCTGCACCGCGGCTATGGCGACGATCAGCGTCATCCACCGCCGGATCTCCTGATCGCCCAGCAGGCTGAGGGCGTGCCGCACCGAATTCACGCTGCACGGGAAGGAAAAGAGCGCGGAATTCAGATAGCGCAACAGACGGTAGCACAGCGCGGGATCGCTCTTTACCACCGCTTCCACTTCGCGATAATCCAATTCGTCGCTGGCAATGCACTGCAGAAGCCGTATGCGATTCAGCGCGGAGGCCGGCAGGTCCGGCATGCCCAGGACCACCGGCCGGGCGAAGTAATAACCTTGAAAATGCGTAAACCCGGCGCTCCGGGCCTCGGTGAACCGGTCCTGCGTCTCGACCTTTTCCGCCACCATCCAGCGCCCGCGCGCCAGATTCTCTTTAATAAAGGAGCGGAATTTCCCCGGCGACGTGTATTGCACGTCGATTTTTACGACGTCGGCAAACTCCAGCAATGATTGTTGTGGACCGTCGGGATCGAAATCGTCCAGGGCGATCATGTACCCGGAGCCCTTCAGGGACCGGCAGGCGTTGATGACTTCCTCCGTGACCTCAACCCATTCCAGAATCTCAACCACCGTCGTCGAGGGCGGCAATACCGTGATCAAATGGTCGGTCAGCACGTTCCCGGTGCAATTGACGAATGCCTTCTGTCCGTCGCAAAGGACGTCCACTCCCACCAGCAGAGATTTGTCGATTACCGCGCGCGAGGCGCCATCGAAATCCGCAGTCGAAAAACTGTTCTGCATGCCCGAGCGGAACAGAAGTTCGTAGCCGACAATCTTCTGGTTGCGATCCAGGATCGCCTGTCGCGCGACGAACTTCGTCAGCCCCGCCGAGGCCGGGGCAAGCAAGGCACACATATAAGTCCTATCGGAAGAAAAGCGAAGAAAAATTAACTGTCATCGCTGAATTCTAAGAAAAGCCTAACCATTTCAGGTTAGTTACCGCCGCGCACCATATGGCCGGTTTTGACCCGGGAACGCCGGCGCCTGCCCCGGCGTGCCGTGGAGCCTGCCCGCTTCTTCACCACAGAGGACACAGAGGGCACAGAGGAAAACAACATTAGCCGCAGATAAACGCAGATGAACGCCGATCCCATAGATCGCACAGCAGAAGAATTCTCATATGGTCGTCGGCAATCAGAATCGTTACCGTGTCATTCGTCATGTCACGTCCCGCCGCTTTACTTCGCGGTGCAATTCCACGCCGCCGCCGTCGCCTCTACCGCTTGCTGCAAGGCATCCAGTACTTCCTCCAGCGGCTGTTGCGCCGCGGCGCGGGCCTCAATCTCGCGGCATAAATCGGTCACGCGCGCCGCGCCCACCATCTTACTGCTGCCTTTCAGATAATGTGCTTTCCGGTGTACGCCGTCAAAATAATGGCTTCCGGCATAAGCCCGCAAGTCGGCAATAACGGTTCTGGCATCCGCCGCATACGCCTCGCATAACGGCCGGGCAGGGCTGCGATCCGTGCAATTCCGGATCGCGCTGGCGCCGTTCTTTCCCGGGGCCGCATCGTCCGGAGCCTGCGCCGCGCCTCGGGCCGCCAGCTTCGCCAGCAGGGAAGCCAGGTCATCCGTGCCGACGGGCTTGGGCAGAAAGCCGTTCATTCCGGAAGCCATGCAGGCTTCCCGTTCGCAAGCGCCCTCCTCGGCGGTTATGGCGACAATCCAGGGCTCCACCGGAGATTCGGTATGGGCGCGAATCAGTTTAGCAGCCTGGAGCCCGTCCAATTCGGGCATACAGGCATCCATCAGCACCACATCGTACGGCTGACGGCCAATCGCCTTTATCGCCTCGATGCCGTTTGCCGCGACGTCGGCCTGATATCCCAGGCTGGATAGCATCATCAGCATCACTTCCTGGGTAACCGCATTGTCCTCAGCCAGCAGAATCCGCAACCCCCGCCCGGAAGTTTGGATCTTGCCAGCCTGGTCGGTATCCGCCATATCTGACTTATCGTCCCGTCGAAGCCCTTTCGTTAGAGCCAAACCGCCCAAAAATCTGTGCCGGCCGATCTGAAATCCTGTCTCCGCCCCCTCTGTGCCCTCTGTGTCCTCTGTGGTGAAAAACACGACAACCTACAGCTGCCTTAGAATAAGGCCGTGACCCCACAGCAAACTCAACCGATGAACGAGCAGACAATAGACCAGCCGGGATCACAGTTCCTTTCCCGTGCTCTGGCGCGTCTAAGCCGCGCAATCACGCAGCCGCTGAAGACCGGCGTGGCCGCGGCGGCTTCCTTGCTCGTTTATCAGGCGTTGCATCTGCGGCACGGCTATTGGGCGGTGATCTCGGCGATCATCGTGATGCAGGCCAACCTGGGCCGCTCCATCGGCGCGGCCATGAGCCGCCTGATCGGGACCGCCATCGGCGCGGTGATTGGCGCCACGATCTTCCGCTTCGCCGGACACAATTTCGCCACGCTGTTTGTGGCCATCGTGCTGACCATGCTGACCTGCAACCTCCTGGGACTGAAACAGAGCCAGCGCCTCGCCGGCGTGACGGTTGCGATTGTCATGCTGCTGGGCGAGCCCTCGGCCTGGCATGCGGGCGCCGATCGTTTTGTCGATGTGGCTCTGGGCATTGTGGTCGCGCTGGCCGTCAGCGTCTGCTGGCCGTCCCGCGCGCGTCATGCGTTGCGCAAGTCGCTGGCGGAAACCTATACGGATTTGCGGACATTGTTTGCCATGGTCATGGCCGGCATCGAGGGCAAGGGCGATCAGGACGCCATCGAGAGCAAGATTGCGGAGATGAAAGCCCGCTCGCGGCGCAACGCCGAATTGCTGGCGGACGTGCAACGCGAACCGGGCGACACCGACGCCATGCTGGAACACCTGCAACGCTCCGCCGAACGTACCCGCGAGCACATCGCCGGTATTAACTACTCCGCGCGCGCCATGGCGCAGGACACGTTCTATCGCACCCTGGAACGTTCCCTGGCGGATGTGGTGAACGCCATCGACCTGGCCATGCAGGGGATTGTGAACGATCTCTACGACCGGCCCGGAGCGCCCGTCCCGCCATTACAGGCTGTCATGGAGCAGCTTGACCGTGACCTGGCCGCCGCCCGCCAGACGCGCGCCACCCTGGCTTGCAGCGGCGATGAATTGCTGCGCTTCTATTCTTTTCTCTATCGCCTCCAGCAACTTCTCGGCGAACTGATCCGCGGCCTGGAAGCCGCCAACGTCCTGGATCACAACCAGTAGAGCGTAATGGGGCTTTCACTCGCGAAACCTCCAACCTTGAAACTTTGCAACTTTGAAACCTTGAAATCTTGATTCTTTGAAACTTGAAACTCGAAGCGGGTGCGAGGGCGTAAACGGGCGGGAACATCTCACCTGTCCATGACTTGTAAGTAGTTTATTTGTATACGTATATATGTTGTTCCGATGTTGTTCCAGATTTTTATTGACAAATTCCAGAGACTCATAATATTTTAGGAACAACGCTGGAACAACTGAGGTTGTTATGGATATCGGGTACAGAGCGAGTCTCAGTCGTAATCAGAATCGGGAGGCATGGTCGATCATATTTCGCCATCCCATTCGCAAGGACAAAGCGACCGGGCGCGCCGGTCTCCGAGTGCGCCAGGGCCTCGGAACGAAAGACAGGGAAGAAGCGGAGCGGCTCGTGGGCCAAATGAATGAGATTTTGGCCGATCCAACATTCTGGCAGCTAAGCGCGCAGGTGCAGGCACAAGCCCGCTTTGACGAGCGGATTGTCGAGATCTTTTATTACAAGTTGCTCCCGGAGCCCACTGACTTCTTTTCCGTGCGGGACTCAGTAATCCCCCTGCCCCCGTCAGACAGTGAGTATCGCCGTATTCTCCTTGTTGGCACCACAGGAAGTGGAAAAACAACCCTCGCTCGGCAGCTGCTTGGTACCGATCCGAGCAAAGAGCGATTTCCATCCACCTCAACGGGCAAAACAACCGTCGCGGAGATGGAGCTGATCCTCGCGCCCGGGCCTTATAAGGGCATCGTTACATTCATGCCCCACGACCAAGTGCTGGATTACATTCAGGACTGTATTTCTGCTGCGGCCCTTGCCGCCTACCGCCAGGAAGCCGACCCCGAGCTCGTGCGCCATTTACTTAATCACGTTAGCCAGCGATTTCGACTCGGGTATGTATTCGGCAACGGCCCTTACTCAGCGTCACTGTCGGATTTCGACGATGAAGATGGCGAAGATGAGGAGTCCCTCGATACAGCGGAGGAATTATCTGAGCTCGACTTGTCGGCGACAAATGAGCACATCGCTGATTGGGTTAATCGTCTACGCGAAATAACGCGGCGCCTGAGCGAAGGGCTACGGGAAGAGTTAAAGCCCGGCAAAGGTGACGAACGAGTTTTCGAAGAATTGTTTGAAGAAGAACTGGATTCACGTCTTCGTGACGATGAAGATTGCCAACAAATCCTCGACGAGATGATGGACGAAATCGAGAAGCGTTTTGAACTGTTGAACACAGGCTGCGTTCAAAAGAATAAGCAGGGATGGCCTGAGCTTTGGAAATGGGAGACGGAAGACCGGTCTCTCTTTCTGAAGACGATCGCAGGGTTTTCCAGTAATCACGCTAAGTATTTTGGGACCTTATTGTCGCCCTTGGTAAACGGCATCCGAGTCTGCGGTCCATTTCGGCCGGCATGGCTTGAAGATCAGCCTAGGTTTGTAATCCTCGACGGAGAGGGATTGGGACACACCCCTGACTCCTCGGCAAGTATTCCAACTACGCTGACTCGTCGTGTCGATGATTCTGACGTCGTGCTTTTAGTCGACAATGCCGCACAACCAATGCAGGCCGCCCCCGTGGTCTTGATGAAAAGTCTGGCAGCGGCGGGAAAGACCTCGAAGCTCATGATCTGCTTCACCCACATGGACCTCGTAAAGGGTGACAATATTCCGAATTTCTCTCTCAAAAAGCAACACGTTCTAGCGTCTGGGGAGAATGTTCTCACGTCGATCGGCGAAGAACTTGGGCGATTTGCCGAACGAGCACTGCGTCACAGCATGCAACGTGGATGCTTCTTTGTGGGCAGCATTGATCGCACCCTGGCGACTTCATCGAAGGTAGACCAACGTTCAATAGATCAGCTACTGCAGTTGATGACTGCCGTATCGGCGGTTCGCGAACTTCCGGAGCTGGTGGCGACCCGTCCCGTGTACGACCGGGTCAATCTGGTTTTGGCGGTCAAAAACGCAACGGAGAAGTTCCACGATGATTGGGCTTTCAAGCTCGGGCTGCGATGGAAGCCTGGCGTGTCAAAGGAGCACTGGACGAGGGTCAAGGCATTGACCCGTAGACTCGCTCTCGGCTGGGCGGATGAATACGATACGCTTAAACCCGTCGCTGACCTTCACCGCAACATCCAGAACGACATCTACGTTTTTATTCAAAGCCCAGTGAAGTGGGATGGCCCTGAGCCCGATGACGATGAAAAACAACAGATATTCGATCACCTGGCCGAAGCCATCAGTTCCCGCGCGCTTGAACTTGTCGCTCGTCGAATCCGACAGGAACGAACCGAGGAATGGCAAGAGGCCTATAATTGCCGCGGTCGCGGATCCAGCTATAGTCGCGCAACCATCATCGATACTCAAATTTATGACCGTGCGGCTCCGGTGCCCGACGTCGCCCCTTCCCTTGATCGCAATGCATTTCTCCATGAGGTGATTGCTCTCGTGGACGCCGCCGCCGCGACACTGGACGTTGCGTTGGCATAGATGAAGGTCGACCGGCGGCCGCTTGACTTCGAGGCGACCGCTGGAAGAAATCAATGCCGGAAGAAATCTATGCCGGAAGAAATCTATTGCATTCTCAATAGATTACGACTAAAAACGTATACTTCCCGGTAAAGAGTCGGCGGAGCCGACATAGGTTTTTCTAGGAATCGCAAATGCCCAATTCTCCGCTCGCACCAGCCCCGGCTACAGACGTGCAACCAAAGCGCGCAAAGACCGTTAATCAATCCTTTAAGGACATCGAGAAGCTCGAAGCCGACCTCTGGGAGGCGGCAGATAATCTGCGCGCCAATTCGAGGCTGACGTCCAGCGACTACTTTATGCCGGTGCTGGGAGTGATCTTCCTCCGGCACGCGGCAAACCGGTTCGAGACGGCGGCGCGGCAGATCAAGGAGGACCAAGCGGCCGGGCAAATGCCGAAGCGCAAAGTGCTTCCGGCCGATTATCATCGGCGCCGGGCGCTGTGGCTGCCGGAAGATGCGCGCTACGACTGGATCATGAAGCAGGCGGCCACGAGCGGCACCGACCTGCCAAGCCTTGTGACGCGGGCGATGACCTCCATCGAGGAATCCTTCGAGCCCTTGACGAAGGTTCTGCCTAAGGACTATGGAATCTTTGAGCCGAAAGTGCTTGAAGACCTGATGCGGCTGTTCAATAGCGAGCAAATCCAGCAGGCGACGGGCGATGTCTTCGGCCGCATTTACGAGTACTTTCTGGCCAAATTCTCCATCCAGAAGGCGCACGACAATGGCGAGTTCTTCACCCCCTCGTCGCTCGTACAGATGATCGTGAATGTGATCGAGCCCGATCACGGAACAGTCTTTGATCCCGCCAGCGGTTCCGGCGGGATGTTTGTGCAGTCCAGTCATTTCATCGAGGACGAGGGCGGCGATACCGCAAAAAAAGTCGTTTTCTACGGCCAGGAAAAGAATGGAGACACCATTCGCATTGCCAAGATGAATCTGGCGGTCCACGGGCTGGAGGGGAAAATCGCTGACGCGATCACGTATTACCAGGATGAGCACAACCTGGGCCCTGCGGAAAAGATGGGACCTGGAAAGTGCGACTTCGTGATGGCCAATCCGCCTTTCAATGTGGACCTCGTAGACGCCGAAAAGATCAAAGGCGACCCGCGCCTCCCGTTTGGACTTCCCGGAGTGAACAAGAACAAGAAGGTTTCGAACGGCAATTATCTTTGGATCTCATATTTCTGGAGCTACCTGAACGAAAAGGGCCGCGCGGGATTCGTGATGTCCTCGCAGGCATCCAGTGCGGGTCACGGCGAGAGGGATGTCCGCAAGAAGATCATTCAAACAGGCGATGTGGACGTGATGATCTCGATCCGGGGCAATTTCTTCTACACCCGGCAGGTTCCCTGCGAACTCTGGCACTTTGACCGGGCAAAGCCTATCGAGCGAAGAGACAAGGTGCTAATGCTCGACGCCCGTCAGATTTACCGGAAAGTCACCCGCAACATCAACGACTTTTCCCCAGAGCAGACGAAGAACCTCGCGGCCATCGTCTGGCTCTATCGGGGGCAGCGAGACCGTTTCCTTGCGCTAGTGCGTGAATATCTTGGGAACTTATGCGCCGAAAGTATAGCGATTCCAGGGGCGCTTACTAAGTTCGAGACCACACTGGAGGATGTCCGCGAGCGCTTCGACCGGCTGGACAAGGCAGTAAAGAAGCTCCTGCTAATCGATGATGTCAAGAAGCAATTGCTGACTGACTCCGTCACCGAGATTCGCGAGGCGGCCACGCTCTTCGAGGCCGACCGGGCGAAGCTGCTCGTCAGGTTGTCTGATTTTACCTACAAGTACGCCAAGGTACTGCCAGGCGACAACGCCTCGCAGCACGCGGCACGCAAACGGTTTGATTCCGCGGCCGAAGCAATTCGCGGCCTCGCAAAGCAGGTCGATCTCCTATATAAACTTGCCTTGCGTGTCGCGGATCAGGGTGCCGAACTGGCTGCGGAGGAAGCCATTTCCTCGGCCTACGATCGCCGAGTCACGGGCAAGCTTCTTAAGCAACTCGACGAGGAGCGCAAGGCCGCCGTCGAACAGCTAAGGCAGGCGGTTTATTTCTATCGTCAAGTCGCTTGGCTGCAAGATCGCTTTCCCAATGCAGAGCTTGAGGCAGTTCCGGGACTGGTAAAGCTCGTTGACAGTAAGGAGATTCAGGCGGCCGACTGGAGCCTTTCTCCGGGCCGCTACGTAGGAGTGGCACCGCCGGAAGAAGACGAGAACTTCGATTTCGAGCAGACTATAGGCGATATACGTAGAGTGCTGGCAGACCTCAACAAAGAGGCGGTTGAGCTCTCGACAAAGATTCAGGAAAACCTAGAGGAAATGGGGTTATGACCCCGCGCTTGCCTAAGAATTGGAAGGGAGCACATCTGCGTGACTTGGTGTTCCTCCAGAGGGGTTTTGATATCACCCAAGCGAAACAAGTTCCCGGGCCTTACCCTGTGATCTCCTCGTCGGGCATTACAAGCTATCACAATGAAGCAAAAGCGGTTGGCCCCGGGGTAATTGTTGGACGAAAAGGTACTGTGGGTTCGGTGCACTTTTCCCCCAGCGACTTCTGGCCGCATGACACAACGTTGTGGAGCAAGGAGCTTCAGGGCAATGATGCACGTTTCGTCTTTTACTACCTCCTTACGGTTAATTTGAAACGCTTTGATGTCGGCAGCTCAAACCCAACACTGAACAGAAATCATATACATGATTTGCCTGTATGGATACCACCACTAGACGAGCAACGTCGGATTGCATCCGTGCTTTCCTCGTTTGATGACCTGACCGAAAACAACCGACGCCGCATGACGCTTCTAGAGGATGCAGCGCGGCAGCTTTACCGGGAATGGTTCATCAGGCTTCGCTTCCCCGGCCACGAACACCGAAGTATAAGAGATGGCGTACCGGAAGGATGGAAGTCGACAACTGCCATCGCCTCGATGGACATTCTCAGTGGAGGAACCCCCAAGACCACTGTCTCAGATTATTGGGATGGAGACATTCCCTTCTATACCCCTAAGGATGCGAGTGACGCCTGCTACACGCTGACCACTGAGCGCAGTATCACAGAGCGTGGGCTCAAGAATTGTAATAGTCGACTTTATCCTCCCGACACGGTTTTCATCTCGGCGCGAGGTACGGTTGGCAAGCTAAGCTTGGCCGCTCGGCCGATGGCTATGAGCCAATCGTGCTATGCGCTGGTTGGCAAAGGACACGTCTCGCAGCTATTTCTGTTCAGCGCGCTACGAGAAGCCATCGATCATTTCAAGCAGCATGCGAGCGGTGCGGTCTTTGACGCCATAGTGGTGGACACGTTCAAGCTCATTCCGTTTACAGTGCCGGATCAGAAAGCAGTGAGGCTATTTGAAGAGACAATTGGACCGTTGTTTAGACAGGTGGCAAATCTCACCGAACAGAATGACAAACTCCGCGCTGCGCGGGACTTGCTTTTGCCACGCCTGATGAGCGGAGAGATTGCCGTATGACGTGCAACCGAACTGCTGAAATGGAGGTCGTGTGACTAACGACCTTTTGCAAGAACTCCGAACGATCCGCAACGCCATTGCCCACGGGCAATTGCGGCCAGACGCGGGCTCCCTTGCAGAACGTCTTCACAATATTGGCATTGCGGTGCCGCCAGCAGATTTGCAGTGGTTTGTGGCTGACCTTTTGCGCGGTTTTGGCAGTTTCGGGGAATATTTCGTTCCGCCCGTGGTGCTGGACGTTGCCCGTCTGATATTCGAAGGGCGATCTGTCAAGGTCGCCTGTGATCCTTGCGCGCGACTGGGCGTCCTCGCGGCGGCAATCCAGGAGTCCCTTCGCCCGCAAAAAACGATTGCCTGCGAGCGAATCGTCGATTGCGTTGCTCTCGGGCGAGCGATCGCACCGCAGTTGGACTGGCGTAACGAAGACCCGTTCCTGTTTCTTGATGGACTAAAGGAGTCCTTGGACGCGATCGCATCTATATTGCCCTTTGGAGCCAGGTTATCAAGGGCAATAGACCTACCGAGCGCATCAGGCGAACTTGTACGGTACTCAGGGGATTTTGGCCACGCGGTTCTGGCTGCCGCATCCATACACCTCTCCCCAAATGGAATTGGATTGTTTGTCGTCAGCCCGAGCTTTTTTTCCGTACGAGGGTCCACGCTACCGGAGTTGCCTCGGCTAGGCCCTGGCGTTCACGCTGCACTTGCTTTGCCGCCTGGCAGTTTTGCCCCGTATGTCAACATTCCTACATACTTGGTTCTGGTGCAAAGGAATCCATCGGACAGAATGTTCGTCGCCCAACTCTCGCAGGACCCCCAGTCGAACCGACAAATAATAGCCAACCTGCACGATGGGAAGGTCGACGGCCCGGTAGATCACGGTCGCTTTGTTGCGCCGCAGGACTTCCGTGGTATTCAACGCCTCCGCTTGGCTGAACAACTTCAACAAGCGGAAAATCGCTTCCAGGTTCCGGCGGTTAAACTCGGAAAGCTTGCCAAGTCCATTCAGCTCGGTCGTTCGGGAGTTGACTTCGCTTTTCCTAATGCGGAAAACGCGGTATTTGTTCCGCTGATCGGCATCAGCGACGTTGTCGATTCTGCCGAAGAAATGCGCCTTAAGCCGCAGAACTATGCTCAAGTAGTCATTGATCCACAGCAGTCTGGCGCACGATTCGTAGCCTGCTTTCTAAATTCGGAGATGGGTCGTTCCATCCGTGAGGCGAACAAATCGGGCTTAACAATCTCCAAACTCAACACTTTAGATATAACGGAACTGACGATCTTCGTTCCTAACCTGGAAACCCAGGGACGAATCCTTGAAACTGCAGCTAAACTTGCAGCCGAGCAAAACACGGTTCTGGCACTGCAGAATGAGCTTGCTGCTCTCCATCGCGACTTGTGGGTCAGTTCGCAGAACTTGCAGGAGGTGGATGCGCGAGTGCGGGAGTTTTCGGCCCGCCTTTCCATTGGTGTAAAGCCCCATGCTGCTTCCACTTTTGACCAATGGTTCGAATCCCTTCCTTTTCCGCTTGCGTCGATTCTCCGAGCCTGGCAAGCCACTGACAGTGACGACTATAGGGCAAAGTATGAGCACCTGTTGCATTTCTTCGAGGCTGCTGCAGAGTTTCTGAGCCTGATTTACCTCAGTGCTTTTTCTTCCCAGCCAGAACTCTTTACTATTCATAAAACAAAACTCATAGGAATCTGGCGGAAGCAGAATCTCAGTCTCGATCGAGCAACTTTTGGAACATGGAAAGTTGTGGTCGAATATTTTTCCAAGCAGACTCGCGAGCTTATGTCCGCAGATCGCGAGAAACGAGCATTGTGCGCAGAGCTGTTTGCCGATCCGAGCTACGTGCTTTCTGAAATGCTGGGGCACAAGGAGTTGGTGGCTGTGCTTTCTGCGGCGAACAAGATGCGGAACGACTGGACCGGCCATGGCGGGGTTGTAAACCAAGCAGAGGCCCAACTACGCAACGAACGGTTGTTGAGTGAGCTTCAAAGGCTTCGCGAGGTCATGGCAGATAGCTGGCGCCAAGTGCAACTAATTCACTGTCTCCACTGCAAGCCGCGCCGAGGCGCATTCGAGAACGAGATTGCAGTGCTAATGGGCAGTAACAGCGAGTTCCTAAAGGAATCGCGCTCAATGTCATCGTGGTTGGATGTTGATAGGCTTTATCTGGCTTCGCGCGATGACGGGCGCGCCCTCTTGCTGTTGCCCCTGATGCAAGTCGGTCCCTCGCCCAAGTCAGCAAAAAACGCTTGCTACTTCTTCAATCGAGTCGAGCGGGATGGAATTCGATTTGTCTCTTACCATTTCGTCGATCAGCCAGAAATTAAGGACCAATCCGACGAGATTTCAGCAGCTGTGCGACTCATTGCAGAGGAACTGAGCTAACGATGATCACCGGCATAAACAGCGAAGACCGACTTGTCCAAAAGACCTTTGCCGAGCACTTGAAAGAGGTCCTTGGTTGGGACAGCGTTTACGCCTACAACACTGAGACATTCGGCCCACAGGGCACTTTGGGACGATCGTCTGATCGTGATGTTGTTTTGGTCCGGGATCTCAGGGCAGCGCTGGAAAGGCTCAATCGCGAATTGCCTGAATCGGCCCGTGAGCAGGCCATTGAAAAGCTCACCCGCAGCGACTTCGCGCACTCACTGGTTCAGCAGAATCGCGAGTTCTATGGATTTATTCGCGATGGCGTGCCGGTCGGTTGGAGGGACGAGGAAGGCGAAACGCGGTATGCCCGAGCAAAGGTAATCGACTTCCAAAATATCAGCGAGAATCGGTTCCTCGCTATTCGTGAACTGAAGATCCAGGGCATTCGAGTTCCTCATTACAACCGGCGCGCGGACCTCGTCTGTTATGTCAATGGTCTTCCTGTGGTCTTTATCGAGCTTAAGGCAGTTTATCGAAACATCCGCGCCGGCTTCGACGACAACCTGACTGATTATCTCCACGAGCACAGCATCGCTCACGCTTTCCACCACAACGCATTCCTCGTCGTGAGCAACGGCGATAAGGCCCGTTACGGCTCGATCACCAGCAAGTGGGAGCACTTTGTTGAATGGAAGCGCAACGCGGAGGATGAGAAGGGACGCCTGGACGCCCAAGCGCTTCTTGACGGCATGCTGGCGAAGGATCGACTGCTCGATTTGGTAGAGAACTTCATTCTGTTTGACGACAGCCGCGCCGGCGGCACGCGGAAGATCGTTGCGCGGAACCACCAGGTGCTGGGCGTGAACAACGCGATTGCCTCCGTCAGGCAGCAAGAGGAACTCAAAAGCAAATTCCCGCTTGCACAGCGGCTGGTTTATCGGACGGCGGTAATTAAGGAAAAAGCACTCGTAAAATCTGCCGCACCAAAGGGCCTCGAACTGCAAGCACAGCCGAAGACAATGGAGCTGCCCCTCGTTGAACGTATTCACCCCGACCTCGGACGATTGGGCGTGTTCTGGCACACCCAGGGCAGCGGCAAGTCTTACTCCATGGCATTCTTCGCAGAGAAAGTGCGTCGCGCAATACCAGGGGAGTTTACTTTCTTGATAATGACCGACCGCGAAGACCTGGACGAACAAATTCGGCGCACGTTTATTGGCTGCGGCTTGGCGGACGAGAAAACTCCCCGCGCGGCCTCGGGCAAAGAACTCCGGGACCTTCTGCGCGCCAAGCATCGCTTTGTGTTCAGCCTGATTCACAAATTCAACCAGCCCGTGATGGAACCTTACAGCGGCCGAGACGATATCATCGTAATTTCTGACGAGGCCCACCGCACCCAGGCGGGCAAGTTCGCCCGCAATATGCGCCTGGCGCTACCCAATGCCTCCTTCATCGGCTTTACCGGAACGCCGCTCTTCAAATACGACGAGCTGACCCGGCGCATTTTTGGCGGTTACGTCTCTCGTTACGACTTCAAGCGGTCCGAAGAGGACCAGTCCACTGTGAAGCTGATCTACGAGAACCGTGGCGAGAAGTTAGGCATCGCCCGGCTCGACCTGAACGACCGCATCGCCGATGCCGTTGAAAAGGCTGAACTGGATCCCGATCAAAGCGCTCTTTTGGAAAAGCTCCTGGGAAAGGATTACGAGGTCATCACCGCCGATGATCGACTGGATAAGCTGGCGGATGACTTCGTTGAGCACTGTTCGACTCGGTGGCAGACTGGCAAATCCATGCTCGTGTGCATTGACAAAGTGACGTGCGCCCGGATGTTTCAGCGTATCGAGCCGCGATGGAAAGCCAAGCTCGCCGAGGTGAAGGAGGCCATCCCGATCCGGGAGGCAGCGCTGGCAAGATCCACAGACGTTGATGAACGAGAGCGACTCAACAAGGAGCTCGAGTTCCTGCGCGGCCAGGCGCAGTGGATGGAAAGTACGATCATCGAGATCATCATCAGCGAAGCACAAAACGAAATCCGTGACTTCAAGAAGTGGAAGTTTGACATTATTCCCCATCGGATCGTGATGAAGACCGGATTCGAGACGCCCGACGGTAAGCGGGTGAAGGCTGAGGACGCGTTCAAAGATCCGCAGCACCCCTTCCGCATCGCCATTGTGTGCGCCATGTGGCTGACGGGCTTCGATGTGGAGTGTCTGTCAACTCTTTACATAGACAAGCCAATGAAGGCCCACACGCTGATGCAGGCAATTGCTCGCGCCAATCGCATTTATCCGGGCAAGGAATGTGGCGTAATCGTCGATTACAACGGAATGCTGAAGAGCCTCCGCAAGGCGCTGGCACAATATGCTGTCGGAGATGAAGACAATGGCAATGGAGGCGACATTGTTGCTCCCATCGAAGAGCTGGTGGCCGCATTGCTCCAGGCCGTCGAAGCGGCCGAGGCGCATTTGCTTGATTTGGGCTTTGACGTAAGAAGATTGGCCGGTGCAACGGGATTCACCCGAATCCAGGCACTGAGGGATGCGGTAGACGTTCTCTATACATCGGACGAGGCGAAGCGCCGGTTCGAAATCATGGCACGCCAGGTGTTTATACGGTTCAAGGCCCTGCTCATGGAGCCGAGCGTGTTCGCCTATGCTGAGCGGCACGATAACATCGAGGCCATCTACAAGAAGCTCCAGGAAAAGCGCGACACCGCTGACGTCACTGAATTGCTCAAGGAACTCCAACGCATCGTGAACGAGGCAATCCGCGCGGCGGAACCTGGGGATGATCATGCTGAAGGGTTAACCGTCGATCTCAGTCAGCTCGATTTCGGCAAGCTGCGGGATGAGTTTGCGACGAAGGTACAGCGGAAGCGTGCTGCCCTGCAGGACATTCGGGATGTCGTCGAAGCAAAGCTCGCGCAAATGCTCGCCAACAACCCAACCCGGATGGATTATTACAAGAGGTATCAGGCAATCATCGCCGATTACAACCGCGAAAAGGATCGAACGACGGTCGAGCAGACGTTCGCTGAGTTGATTGCACTTGCTCAGAGCCTTGACGCAGAACAGCGTAGAGCAGCCGAAGAGGGGCTAAGTGACGACGAATTAGCGATGTTTGACTTGCTTTTCAAGAAGGACATCAGCAAGGCCGCGCGCGAGCGGTTGAAACAGGCAAGCCGAGAACTGCTCGGGTCGCTGAAGGCCGTGCTTGCCCCAATGCAGGATTGGACCGGGAAGACAACGACGCAAGCGGAAGTTCAGATCTTTATTCTCGACAACCTATACCGCATGCTGCCGCGCCCGCCGTTTACGGATCAGGAAACCGAGGAAATTGCCGCCAATGTTTACGATTATGTGTGGCAACGAAGTGCCGGCGGTCAGAATCCGTTGACCGCGTGAACAGCCGGAGCGTCGTCACGCGCGCCGCTAAGCGCTGCAAACAGAATGGAGGTGAGATGGCGCCGGAAAGAGTTCGAACTGTGGTAATCGTCGGGGCAGGGTTTTCCATGTACGCGGGCATGCCACTTCAAGAAGATTTCACGAAGGCGTTGCTGAGCGGCAGGGGTGCAGGTGTTGGCCCTAGCGGACGAATCGTCGAACACTTGAGAAGGTTTGTTAATCGCACATTTGACCACAAGAAAATGGCCGCAGCAAAGTATTGGCCGGAGCTAGAAGATATCTTTACCTGTCTCGATTTGTCGGCTAACACTGGCCACAACCTCGGCCCGAAATGCACACCATCCGGACTCCGTACCGTTCGGCGTGCCCTGATTTATCGCATCATAACAATGCTACGTGAGAACTACCGAGACGCGGTTGCTGCCAGAAACGAGTATTGGGAACAGCTGACTGACTTGATGCAAAGGATAACTTGTTCGGATACGGGCTTTATCTCGACCAACTGGGATACAGTTGTCGAGGACTTGTTGGGTGAAACCCAGCAAATCCAGTGGTACGACTATGGCTGCGATGCTGTTCGAGGATCGCTGCATCCTGGGTTCGACAAGATTTGCGTTGAGGAACCTCAACGGCAGGCTTCGCCGTTTGTAATCAAAATGCACGGGTCCGTTAACTGGCTTTACTGTGAAGACTGCCGGCGCCTGTTTTGGCTGCCATCAAAGGAAACGACCAAGGTGGCCGGCCAGTTACTGTCAGTGGAGGAGTGGGAGAAGATCGCCCCCGATACTTCGCACTCACGAGGCCGATGGTCCTGTGATCGTTGTGGCGCCACTGCTCTGGGCATACGCCTCGCAACATTTAGTTACCTCAAAGCCCTTGATTTTCCTATGTTTCAGAAGTCCTGGTTCGCAGCCGAAACAATCCTCCGAGAGGCAGAGAATTGGGTTTTCATCGGCTATTCCCTGCCTGGGGCAGATTTCGAATTCAAATATTTGCTCAAACGCGTTCAATTGTCGAGACGCAGGCCGCCGGAGTTCGCGGTAATTTCCGGTGGTGATGCCGCCAAGACAACGTACGAACATTACCAGCATTTCTTTGGTCAACGCATTAGGCGAGAGACAAACTTCTTTTTTGACGGCATAGATCAACGGGCAATCCAATATGTTACTGACCTAGCAGGATGGAAGTAGATTCCGGGGACAGGCACCTCGTTTCCGTCAAATTTCACAATCGCGTCGCACCGGTCACCACAAGCCGCAACCTGGAACCTGCTTTCGGATTTGCGGCCGGAGCACCTCGCGCATGCCCTGTAAGGAGCCCTGTTCGTCTCAGTTAGGAGTTAGGGGCACCGGGCAAAGAAAACCGTTTCACGTGAAAACCGCAATTGGCAATTGGCTATTGGCGATTGGCCCAGGACAAAAACCCCTGAAACATCTGGAGTCTTGCCGATCTTCCTTTGCGCCTCCGCGCCTCCGCGCGAGATTCGAACTCGGTTCCTGACCTGGATTATTCACCAGATCTTCTCGGACACCGAGAGAATGTCGCGTGTTTACGGTGGAAGAGCCGGCCTTTAGGCCGGCGGCTAGAGCGACTCTCTGTTTCGGGCTTTAGCCCTGGCTCGATCCCGCCGGGGCTGAAGCCCAGCTCGAAAGAAGCCCTGATTCGCTGGCCTAAAGGCCAGCGCTTCCACCGCTGCTTCGCGCCAACAACTTTCATGAATAATCCGAGTTAGGAGTTAGGGGCCGAAAGGCGCACCGCTATTTCCTGTCCCGCCAAAAAACCTGTTTCCACACTCTTGACTAGGCGGCCCTCCCGGTACAAGATGCGTTTGGGCGCGAAGGGACTGTCGCCCGTCCACGCCGTGGGCCTGTGAAACCTGTAGCAGGTCCCGCGATATGGCGCCGCTCGGCCGGTTCTCGGTTTGAGCCATTTGCCAATTGCTTAGTGCCAATTGCGACTACTCCGGCAACGGCGCTCGTGTGCCCATAAACGCGAAAGGGAGCCCCCATGAACACCGAAGCCACCCCAGCATCCAACCCCTCCGTTATGCCGCGTTTGGGGTTACTGAGCCTTGCGGACATCGGGCCCCAGGCCGTGGGCTGGCTCTGGGAACCCTATTTACCCACGGGCATGCTCACCCTGCTCAGCGGTGATCCCGGTTGCGGAACAACCTACCTGGCATTGGCCATTGCAGCGGCAATCACACGAGGTTTCAAGGTTTCAGAGTTTCAAGATTGCAGGGAACACGGCGATTCGGAAGCATTCTCGCGCAGAGGCGCGGAGGCGCCGGGAGAGGAGGACAAGGTCTCAACGTCGCACGAGGAACGATCTCCGGCGGGTGACGGGGGACCTGTCCCGGCGAGCCGTGGACGGGAGACGGGTGACGGCTTTAGTGACGTTCTCTATCTCGGCAACGAAAACAGCGCCGCGTACGTGCTGCGGCCCCGCTTCGACGCCCTCGGCGGGGACCCATCACGATTCCATCTGTTACCGTTGCCAGCTATCCCGGAGAGCCGGGAAACTCGCAGCGGCAGCGGCGAAGGTGACGCGCCGGCGAGCGCCGCTCCCGCGCTCGTCGGGCTGCTGGACGAGGCATTACAGCAGACCCGCGCGCGGCTGGTAATCGTCGATCCGTTGCAGTCCAGTCTGGGGAAATGCTCCCAGCATAGCCAGCGGATATTGGATGGGCTCGGCCATCTTGCCCAAAAGTACGATTGTTGCGTGCTGCTCATCCGTCACCTCAGCCGTTCCCGGACGGGCCGCATCCGCGCCTGCAATACCGGCCCACTGGATCTGGCCGGCGCCGTCTGCTCGGAACTGCTGGCCGGCATCTCTCCGGAGGACGCGGCACAAAGGGCGCTCGTGCAAGTCCGCTCGAATCTTGGTCCCCTGGGACCGGCCTTGGGGTACTCCATCGACCATCAAGGCGCCTTTCACTGGACCGGCGAAAACGATCTGGAGGCTTCCGCCCTGCTGGCCCCGGACCCCACTCTGGCCCAAAGGAGCGCCCTGAACGTTGCTGTCTCCTACCTGCGGGAAGCGTTGGCCACCAGCGCGGAACAGGCGGACTCAATCATGAGTGGAGCAAGAATGCGGGGGATTTCGGAAACCACCCTCCAGCGGGCCAAGGAGCGGCTGCGCATCATTTCCCGCAAGCGTGTTAACAACTGGTACTGGTCCCTTCCCGATGGCGAGCAAATCCCCGACGAATTACGCTCCTGGTATCGCTCCCTGGCGGAACGGGACGCCCTCGCGAAGATCAAGGAGCAGCTCTCTCGAACTGCCGCCGCCGCAAAAGATGACAATCTTGACAATCTTGCCGCCCGTGACAACCTTGACGCTCCTGCGCGCCTTGCAGACCAGGCCCGGGCCCGAGGCATCCCCCCAGCCGATATCGGTAATCTGACGCGAGTCCTGAAATACATTGCCTTCATCAAGTGCAATCGGGATCTTTTGGACCTTGAGCTCCGCGGCCGGTTCGAACCCATCAATATCCTCAAAGCCTGGAAAACAGTGCAGGAAATCTCAAAGGACAAGGCTTCGGAAGTTGCAAAGGAATGAGGTTTCAAAGTTTGAACATTCCAAGGTTTCAACGTGAAATG
>Ga0326727_10010064_pt1 | contig 22767 bp, 15 predicted proteins | sample MB2enrmetagenome_FD_207643 | JGI IMG/M metagenome (GOLD analysis project Ga0326727, IMG submission 207643) | Lab enriched peat soil microbial communities from McLean, Ithaca, NY, United States - MB29MY | ecosystem: Environmental > Terrestrial > Soil > Wetlands > Peat | place: USA: New York...
AATACAGGTAATGATCGACATTTCCTTGGGCGAGAGGCGGGGCTGATTCTGTGGGCTCACCAATGCAGCCGCCTGGGCGCGGTAGGCTTCGATCACCCAGTTCACCGATTGATTGTCGATCCAGGTTTCGCCGGCGGCGATTCTCCGCACACAGCGCACCAGCAGATCGGGCGAGATGGACCGCGAGATGATACCGCGCACGCCGCGCCGGTAAAGCTCCACGGTGTTGTTCTCCTCCGCGGAAACGGCCTGCACAATCAGCTTGACGTCCGGAGCGATGCGCAGCAGCTCGGGGATCACGTTGGCCGTCCCGGCCAGCAGGCTCCCTTCCAGCAGCACGATATCGGTAGGAAAGCGCTCGATGGCCGCGCGCAGGTTCTCGAGCGAGTCAGCCTGCGCCACAACGCGAAGATCGTCTTCCAGAGCAAAGACCTTGCGGATGCCGACACGATAAATAGCCTGGGAATCCGCGAGAATAATGCGGACCGTCCCGGGCTTTACCGGCGCGTCAAGGACTTCACCCTCAGGGGCATCATCTAGAAATTCCATAATCCGGTTACTGCTGCGCCAAACCGATGGTCACTGCTCCGCAAACTGGTACTCATCGATAGTGGCGGCAGCTTGGTAATGAGTTTGGCCTAAGGAGCAGCGTACCACACGTCCACGGCAACGAACCAGAACATCCCGCGGAGTTCCCAGCACCGGACCCGGCATGCGCAGCGAAAAACCGATCTCATCCCCCGGCTGCAGGGGGCGATCCATTTCGAAAAGTACTCCGCTGGCGGAGACGTTTCGGGTGATTGCGGCGAACTCTCCGTGATCGGCGGCGAGAACCACAGGCAAGGCAAGGGGAAAGCGAACCGCGCAACGAACTTCCTGGTGGGCGTTAGCCGGCTCAGGAATAGCAGACAGCAGAGTTAACCCTGATTTTGCAGCTTCCATAGAGTCTTCCATTCATTCAGTGAAGTCCTTGGGGCAACTCTAGCGGAGTTTCCCTGTAACGCCCACGGCACCAAAGTTTTCCGGGAGGTAACACCCTCGTTGATCTCGGGTTGGCAGCGCCGCTGAAGCAGCACTTCGGCCCGCTCGCTCCTGCCGGTATAGACTTAAAGTTAAATAACTTACGGTTACTTACGGGTGCACGGAAGGCCTCGTAACTACTCGGGTACCCGTTGTGAATATCCGGGGTAAAATGCCGCCGAGGCGCCCACCCACTCCTGGTTCCGGTTGTGATCCACGCCCATCATCTTCCCCCTTCCCAGCCGTACCAGAGACAGGGCCGCAGTCAGGCGGCCGCCATCCGGCCACAGGTAGAGAATCCGGATCTCCGCCTGGGTCGGCCCGTGCGGCGTCTCGATGTTGGGCACAAACGTCATCCGCTGCTGAAGCAGATAGTCTCCCCGCTGCCCAAGAGGAATCTCCTCCAATTGCGCTTGACTGGGATCGAACTGGATGCCCTTGCCCGCAAACGAAAACAGCGGCTTGAGCAACAGCTCGCTGTAAACCGTCTCCGGTCCCTCTCCCTTCGGCAGTCTCACCCCCGCGGCTTCCAACTGCGCGCGTCCCGTCCCATCCAGAAAATCGCTAACAAGCACTGCCGGCGGCACCACCGGGTGCGTGGCAGGCGGCCTGGAGAGCCATGGGATGGAGAACTTGCTGATCAGGAAATACCAGTTCGGATGGCCCGCCCACTCCACATCCCAGGCCTGCGTAAGATCGAACGGTAAATGGATCCGGCGGGCGATCAACTCGTCGGCGATGGCGCGATTGTAGATGCGGTCGATCGGCGTCAGCCTGCCGCCTGCGTTTCGGTAATGCAGCCGGGTGCCAATCGCTTCCAGCCGCGCGATGTCCACCACCGCGATGCCCAGCCGGCCGGCTGTCACCTTGAAGTCGGGCAGGGTCTTCTGGTGCAACGGATCGACCTCCGTCAGGACCACATTCTCGGGATCCCGCCCTCCCAGAATCGTCCTCGCCAGCAAATCCCAGTAACCCGCCTCGTCCAGGCCGCTCAGAAAGCTGCCCAGCCCGCCGGGCAGATCGAACACCTCGCGATAGGCCTCGTCGAGCACCGCCTGGTAGCCATAAACCGACGGAAATGCCTGAATCTCGACCAGCCGAGGAGCCAGTTTGCCGTCCTCGCTCGCGATTAACGCAAAATCTGCGGTAAGAAAGTGGGGATGCGGGGTCTCATCCGCCACCCGGTAGCCTGCGGGAATCGCCTGGCGGGCCGCTTGGAGGTAAGCCGGGTCGGCGATCAGGCACCCTGCCAGCTCCGCTCCCGCCGCCGCCATCTCCTCAAGCAGCTCCAGGGGGACAAAAATGGGCGTCTCGGCTATGCGAAACTCCACTGGCCCGCCGCAGCGCTCTTCCAGCCGCGTCAGCAGCCGGGTGTAGTTCTCCGGGATAAACCCCTGGTTAAAACGGGTGCGCAGCGCTGGAATCATCGCAAATTGCCCTCGGGGGCGTCAGCCCCTCTCGATCAAGATACCGCTCTAAGCCGTAAAGCAGCACCCTTGGGGGACGATTCCGGCGTTCTTCCCCGGTCGGCCGACGTCCCATACCCCTTCTCGGCACGTAACCGGTTACTTATCGGACACCAGGTCTGTTTTGGCCGGAATTGCACCCAAAAAGTTAAAAAAATCTTGGAAATATTACTTTTGTTGTAGACTTTCTACCACTTGCGGGTTACTATCTACCTACAAAGTTGTAGGCGAGGAGTCCCTACATGAGAACGAATATGTGTAAATTTCGCTTTGCTGCCATTGCAGCTATTTTAGTTGGAAGCGTGAGTATTGCGTATGCGAGCCGCGTCGCCGCGCCCCAGTTGCCGGCAAATGTACCCAGCACCACCCTCTCCGCTTCTAGCCCGGCGACAGTGCCGCCCATGCCTCCGACCTGCACCCAGTACCCCAATTCACCAGGGTGCCACGGCCACGGCGATTTGAGTCTGACAGCGTCGAGCCCTGCCACGGTACCGCCGATGCCGCCAACCTGCACCCAGTATCCCAATTCACCGGGGTGCCACGGCCACGGCGACTTGAATCTGACGGCTTCCAGTCCGGCGACAGTGCCGCCCATGCCTCCGACCTGCACCCAGTATCCCAATTCACCGGGGTGCCACGGTCACGACGACCTGAGTCTCATGGCCTTTAGCCCGGCAACAGTGCCGCCCATGCCTCCGACCTGCACGCAGTATCCGAATTCTCCTGGGTGCCACAGCGCACTCAGCCTTAGCAAGTCGGGCCTTTAAGCCTTCGGTTCTTTCTGTTTATATACCGGGCCATGCGGTCGCTTTCGTGACCTCCGGCCCGGTATTTTTGTGTGGCCAGCGCAATTCGATTGTGCGTCCGGGACAGCCGGGCATCTGGCTCAGAATCAGCTCGTTCTCACGCGAGCCAGCCAGAATGCCGATAGAAGCGCCCTGATACACTTGGAGACAGCGGGATTGGCTGCGTTTCCTTTAGAAGGAGGCCAGGGTGTCGGTGGAATCCGCTATTTTATCCGGATGCGCAATGGCCGCGGAGGCAATCCTCGTTCTCCTGCTGTTCAAGAATCGCATCTACCGCACACTGCCTGCGTTCTCTATCTATCTGTGCTGGTGCCTGGTCAGCGACGCGGTGCTGTTCTTCCTGCAGTCCCTTCCCCCGATTACCTATTTTCAAATCTATGAGATCCAGCTGCTGGTCGACTCGGCGATCATGTTCGCCGTTCTGGTTGAGCTGGCGTGGTCCGTGTTGCGCCCTATCCGCAGCTCCCTCCCCAAACGCTCGTGGATCGGCATCGTCGTCCTGATTGGGCTGGCCGGCCTTCTTCTGTGGCCCGTGGCCGGTCTCACCCTGCCCGCGGCCGATCTGTCGCAGGCGGGACGGAACTTCTTCCGTTTGCAGCAGACTACCGCCATTCTGCGGGTCATCGTGTTTCTCGGAATGGCTGGTTTCAGCCAGTTGCTGGCCATCGGCTGGCGGAATCGCGAACTCCAGGTGGCCACCGGACTGGGCCTCTTTTCCATCGTTTCGCTTGCCGTGTCGGTGGCGCACACCCATCAGATGGAGGGACCGCAGTACCACTGGCTCGACGTCGTCGGCTCCGCCAGCTACCTGGGCGCTCTGACCTATTGGGTGTATGCCTTTACAACTAAAGAGGCAGAACGGCAAGATTTCAGCCCACAGATGCAGAGTTTTCTGCTATTACTGGGTGGTACAGCGAAGACCAGCCGCATTGCCTTGGCGGAGTTTACTGGGTCTAAATCGCGGCCGAAGGATCACTGATGATCTTCCCGATGCTTCAAATCGCGACCGTTGTGGCCATCGCGGTTTATCTTGTTCGCTGGCGTAGCCGCGTGCGGCAGCGCAGCGTACAAACGTGGGAATCGCTCCTTGGGCGTTTGCGTCCCGACTGGAGTGCGCGCGAGCTGAGCGGTAACTTCCTTTGGAAGGAAGGAATCAACGCCACCCCCGAAGATGCCTGGCAGCGCATGGAAGGCCCCAGGGGCCTGTGGGTGATGTTCAAGAATGCAGGCGTGATGCTGGAAATGGCCAACTTTGCTGACCGGAACTGCGACAATGTAGACCGCCTGCTGCTGGAAACCCTGCGCAGCGACGCCATGCAGATTCGGCTCTGTGTTCTTATGGCTTTGGGCCAATATGCTTTTTCCCAGGCCAGCGAAGGCGTCCGCATTAACGCCTATCGCGCCGCGTCGATGTACACCGGTATGGCCGCACGCATGACGCAGTTGCTCCAGGAACATGCAGCTTCGATGGTTCCCGATTTTGTTGCTGCGATGTAATCGAAATCTCTCCTCCAGACCAAAAAGCCCGGCATCGGCCGGGCTTTTTGATTGCAACCCCATTGCGTCAAACAGGATTCGCACTGAGGAACGCGTCGATCCGGGCATAGTCTTCTTCGCTCAGGCGGAAGTGAAGCGCTGGCGCCAGCCCTTCCACCTGCTGCCCGCTGCGCCCGCCCACAATGGCGGCGGTAACCGCGGGATGATGGAGCGTCCACGCCACTGCCACCACGCCAGGTCCTACGCCCTGTCCGGCGCCTATATCGCGCAGCAACTCCGCCAGGCGCAGATTGCGGCTCAACCGCGGTTCCTTGAACTCGGGCGAGCGCCGGCGCCAGTCGTCGGCCGGAAACGCCGCAATCCGCTCCGCCGTCATCGTACCAGTCAACAACCCGGAAGCCATCGGAGAATAGTTGATGACCCCAATCCCATTGGCCTGCGCGAAGGGCAGAATCTCCTTTTCGATGTCCCGGCGCAGCATGGAATAAGGCGGCTGCAGGCTGGTGATGGGCGCGATCTTCTGTACGCGCCTCATTTGCTCGACAGAGAAGTTGGAGACGCCAACCCAGCGGATCTTGCCTTGCTCGCGCAAGCGGGCCAGCGCCTCCCAACCCTCTTCGATCTCAGCTTCCGGATTGGGCCAGTGGATCTGGTAGAGGTCAATGGTCTCGACTCCCAGGCGGCGCAGCGAGCCCTCCAGTTCCTCGGCCAGCGAGGCAGCCTTCAGCGAGCGGTAAATCGTCCGGTCCTCGTGCCACCGCATGGAGCATTTGGTAAAAATGTAAGGCTTATGGGATGAGGATTTTACTGCCCGGCCTACTACCTCTTCCGAGTGCCCCAGCCCATAAATGGCCGCCGTGTCGATCCAGTTGATGCCCAGATCGAGAGCGCGCTCAACAGCGGCGGTGGATTCACGGTCGTCCTGGGGGCCCCACCCGAACTCCCAGTTACCGCCGCCAATGGCCCACGCGCCGAAGCCGATAGGAGTGAGTTGAAGGTCGGAGTTGCCCAGGGTTCTGAGAGCTTGCGAAGTCGCGGTGGTCATGACATGAGGATAGATGCGGCCGCGTCAGTTCGGCTGCACAAAGTGCCGGATGCCGAGACGCAAATAAGCATGATTCGTTCTGGTTGATACGTAAGATGCCTCAACGCAACATCATAGACTGTCGATGCGCAGGCCCTTTCCGGTCCAGGAAGCCTGAAGACCAGAGTGGCGCATCCGGTCTCCTGTGCATTCGATGACCTCAGCGCGTGTCCGGTTTATCGCTGCTGGAAGCAGGCGCATTAAAGCTCAAGCGTGCCCTGAAGGTACAGGCATGCTCTGCCGGCAATCTTCACGCGATCGCCACTGATCCTGCACTGCATCGTTCCTCCGCGGGCACTCAGTTGTTGCGCGCGCAACGTGTCCTTACCCAGCCGCTCCGCCCAATAGGGAGCCAGTATACAGTGGATCGAGCCGGTCGCGGGATCCTCGTCGATGCCAATCGATGGCGCAAAAAATCGGCACACATAATCCACGTTACCCTCGCCGGGAGCGGTAACAATCGCTCCGCCGATCCCCATGTCAACCTTGGCAAGAGCCGCCATATTGGGCGCGAGCGATCTCACTTGTTCAGCTCGATCCACTACCACTAGGTAATCGCGCCTTTTCATCACCAGCGCCGTTTTCAATCCCAGGGACGGCAGGAGGCCGGCGGGGGTCTCACAGCTTTGCGGTGGCCAGGCGGGAAAGTCCATCTCAAACCGGTCCTGGTCCTGAGCGACGGTCAACACGCCGCTCCGGCTATGGAAGCGAACCGGCCACACGTTGTGCTTCCGCAGCGCAAGCACAAAGGCCGATGCCAGGGTCGCATGCCCGCACAGGTCTTCCTCGACCACGGGTGTAAACCAGCGCAGATCAAAATCGCCATCGGCCCGAGGAACAACAAACGCAGTCTCGCTGTGCCTGTTCTCCGCCGCAATCTTCTGCATCGTGCCTTCCGCAAGAAATGCGGAAAGGATGCAGACCCCCGCCGGATTCCCTCCAAAGACCTCGCCCGTGAATGCATCGACGTGGTAATACGGAATTGCCATGCCGTGCTCCTCGAAGCAACTGGATTGCAGAGGGCCTGTGTTGAGTTGAAGCAGAGACTGGCCCGTCTCGCCGCCGGAAAACTCCCTCTAAGCCGCGATCAGAAAGCGCCCTTCGCGCATGATCTGTTCCTGGCCTGCATCCGATTCGAGCCAGATATTGAAGCCCAGCCCGACCACGTCGATATGCGTGCCAGAGCGCCACGGCGCGCCGGTATGCTCGCCGTAGGGGTTGCCGAAGGCGATGTGGATGCCGGGAAACTTCTCGTCCTGGAGGATGTTGCCGATCACGCGTTCGATCCCAAGGTTGGTCCCGATGGCAAACTCGCCCACGCGATCGGAGTTCTCGTCGGTGTGGGTATAGGCCCAGAAATCGGCCTCCAGGCGCTTGTTCACGCTGGAGCAGCTCACGATGCGGTTCCCGGCGATCTCGATCGTCAATGGAGTGTTCGCCAGCAGGCCATAACGGGCACACAGCCAGTCACCCACCACGCCATCGACCACAAACGTGCCGTTCACTTCGCCGGGCGAGGTAAAGCACTCGCCGCCGGGCAGGTTGCCCCATTTTTCCGGCGAAATTATTCCGGATGTCTTGAACCACTTGTAGCCGGGATTCATCTCCGCGGTAATATCGGTGCCGGCGGCTGTGGTGGCGCGGATGCGGGTAGCCTTGCGAACGCGCTCCAGAACCTTCTGCGACAGCCGGTCCACAAGGTTGAAATCGGCCCGCATGCCCTGGCACATGATCTCCGGCGTGATGTTGACCATGTGGGCGTGGCGCATGTGCCGCCGGTTCACAATGTCGGTCATCTGCATGCGCGAGTGCAGCTCGTTGGGCTGCACCTGCACGGCAAAGATGGATACGCTCGAGGTCTCCATATCGGCCAGCACCGGCGCCGGCATGTCGATCAGCGGCCGCGGGGCCAGATCCTCAAGAACAAAAACATTCCATGGGCAGCCGCGCTCCGCCAGTTGCGCAGCCAGCGCCGCGGCGATCGGCTCCGTCACGCGGTCGGTAATCAGCGTGACTTTTTCCGCCGGATCGATGCGCAGGCAGGTGGTGACGGCGGAGCGCGCGCCCGGCGCGAACTCGTGGGGGTAGGCCAGCGAAAGCAGATGTTGTGCGGTCTCGGTCATGCGGGCGCTCACGTCCTCATTCAAATGGGCTCCATGCGCGGATTACCCATTGTTTGAGGTTACCGGAAAATTCATCGGAATGAAATGGGGAAGTGACAGCAAACGACCGTGGAGCGGGATAAATCTCCTGCACCGCAAAACACATGCGGCAGAAAGCCATTTCAGGATCGGCGCAACCCCGCCACATTGCCGATGTGGAGGGACTAGTGAGAGTGAACTTCAGTTCACTCGTCTTATCACAACCTATCGTATTTCCAATCACATACGCTCCACCCCATTCGCGCGATATTCTAATCGACTTTATTCGTCGCCAAATCGTCAACCCGCTAGCCTGCTCATCAACCCATGCAAGGAGGCGTAAAAGTGCATATCTTAGTTTCTCTCGGCCCTTTGATTCAGCGCAGGACGGCCCTTCGCGTCGCTCTTTCCGTTATTCTCGTCGCCCTTGCCATTTTGCTGCTTCCGGCCGCAGCGGCGGCGCAAACCGCCACCACAACTGTCGGCGTGGGAACTGGGCCGGAAGCTGTGGCGATCAACCCGATCACCAACAAGATTTACGTCGCCAACTACGGCAGTAACAACGTGTCGGTCATCGACGGAGCCACCAACACGACCACCAAGGTCGGGGCGGGAACCGAGCCCGATGCGATCGCCGTGAACCCGTTGACCAACACGATCTACGTGGCTAATTTTGGCAGCGCCAGCGTCACGGTCATCAACGGGGCGACGAACAAGACATCGACGGTGACCGCGGGAACCAACCCGATTGCGATCGCCGTGAATCCGGACACCAACACTATCTACGTGGCCAACGCCGGCAGCTCCAATGTGACGGTGATTAATGGGTCCACCAATGCGACCTCTACGGTGCAGGCGGGAACCAATCCATACGCTGTCGCTGTGAATCCGGTCACCAACATGATTTATGTGGCCAACTATAACAGCGCCAACGTCACGGTGATCGACGGAGCAACCAATGCAACTACCCCCGTGGCGGCTGGAACCACTCCGTTCGCCGTAGCTGTAAATCCCGTGACCAACAAGATCTATGTAGCTAACGAGGGCAGCGCCAACGTCACCATCATCGACGGGGCGACCAATACGCCCAGCACCGTCCCTGCGGGAACATCGCCCTACGCTATAGCCGTAAACCAGGTGACCAACCAGGCCTACGTCGTCAACTACGGCAACGCCGGTTCCACTTCCACCGTGACGGTGATTAACGGAACTTCGACATCAACCTCAACGATCGTGGTAGGGATTCAGCCGCAGGCCATCGCGGTGAACCCCATCACCAACCAGATTTACGTAGCCAACTGGGGCGGTGGCGAGGCCTCTACTGTGACGGCGATCGACGGGCCCTCCGCCTCAACCGTTACGCTGACGGCCGGCAGCGCTCCGTATGCCATCGCCGTGAACCCGGCTACTAACAGGATTTACGCCGCCAACGAGGGCAGCAATAATGTGACGGTGATCGACGGGGCGACCTATGCCTACACAATGCTGGCGTCGGGGAACTACCAATATATTGCTGTCGCGGTGAACCCGGTAACTGACAATGTCTACGTCGCCTATCCCAACAGCAACACCGTAACGGTGATCGACGGGGCGACAAATGCGACCGCAACGGTCCCTGTGGGAAGCTCGCCGAATGCGATCGCAGTGGATCCCGTTGCCAACAAGATTTACGTTGCAAACTGCGGTGCCGGGGGCTTGTGCGGCGGGACGGGCAATGGCGGCGTGACCATTATCGACGGAGCAACGAATAATCCCACAACCCTGGCGGTGGGAATGAATCCCGATGCGGTTGCCGTGAACCCGGCGACCAGCACAATCTACTTCGCAAACTACAACGGCAACAACGTGACCGTGATGGACGGCGCGACCAACGCGACCTCAATGGTGGCGGTGGGAACCAACCCGAACTTCGTGGTGGTGAACTCGGCGACCAACAAGATCTACGTTTCAAACAACGGCAGCGTGACGGTGATCGACGGAGCAACCTTGGCGACTACCACGGTGACCGGAGTATCGGGTGCCTTGGCGGTGAATCCGGTGACCAACAAGATATTCATCGAAACCTCCGGATCGGTCACGATGATGGACGGAGTAACGAACGCCATCACAACGGTACCGGCCGCGACCGGTGATTGTTTCGAGAACACAGACTGCTTTGCTCTGAACCCATTGACCAACAAGGTCTACGCTGGTTGGGCAAGCGGGTACTATGAAGGCGGCGTGTCGGTGATCGATGGGGCAACCCTGGCGGTGACCTCCGTTACGTTGCCACAGGCTGCCGAAACCATAGCAGTGAACCCCGCCACGAATAAGGTATACGTCGGCAACTACACCGGCTGGAAGGGAGTTGCGGTATCCGTGGTCGATGGGGCGACAAATGCGGTCACCACGGCGGGACCGGCGACCGCGGAGTATGTCGGAAACCAAGTTAATGTAGCGGTAAACCCAGTAACCGACAATGTCTACGAGATATCTGACTCCGTCACTAGCTCGGTGATAGCTGAGGCCCCGGCTGCGCAGCAGGCGGCCAACGTTGCCATCCAGCCGTTCGACGGCAATACCTCCGGAGCGCTTCCAACCTTTCAAATGCAAGCCCAGGATGTGAACAGCAACCCGCTCCAGGCCGCCGCACTCTACTGGCAGATGGACACGATGCAGGGCCAATGGCTTACCGCCACGGCCGCCAGCGGCATAGGCAACTACACTGCCTCACCCGCAGCGCCCTTGCTGGCTGGCGCCCACGTACTCTATGCCTATGCCGTTCAGGGCGACATCGGCGATCCGGGCCTTGACATGGGCACGCCGCGCATTGGCAGCATCGCGGCCTACCCGTTCACGGTAACTGCCTACACGCAGGTCTGGCTCACGGTCAACCTGAATACGCAGACGTATGGCCAGCCGGTAACATTGACCGCCAACGTGATCCCGCACCCCGGCGGCGGCGAGAGCCCCACCGGGATGGTGACCTTCTACGATGGAATTAACTTCCTGGGCACGGCCACCGTCTCCAACGGCGCCGCCACACTCACCATCTCGTCTCTCGTCGCCGGCCAGCACAACATCTCCGCCAGCTACTCCGGCGACGCGGCAAATGCCTTCTCCAGCGGCACGCTGTACGTTCCACTCGCCATCACTCCAGCCACGCTCACCGTGACGGCGAACAGCCAGAGCAGCGTCTATGGCTCGAACCTGCCCCCGCTCACTTACACGCTGACTGGCTTTGTGAATGGGGACACGCAGGCCAGCGCGACCACCGGCACACCCACCCTCTCCACCACAGCCACCGGCAACGCCGCCGTTGGCTCCTATCCCATCACCATAACCCAGAGTTCCCTCGCCGCGGCCAACTACACATTCAACCTGGTGAATGGGACGCTCACCGTCACCAAGGCGCCCCTCACGGTAACTGCCCAGAATGCGAGCCGCGCCTATGGCTCTCCAAATCCAGCCTTCGCTTACACGCTCAGCGGCTTTGCGTACAGCGACACGGCGGCCACCGCAGTTACCGGCACGCCCGCACTCGCCACCACTGCCACCTCTAAGTCGGCAGCAGGCAGTTATCCCATCACCGCCGCAATCGGTTCCCTCGCCGCCGCCAACTATGCCTTCACCAGCTTCGTGCCGGCCAAGCTCAACATCGCCAAGGCTGCACTTACAGTCACGGCAACCAATGCCAAGGTGGATTACAACGAACCCTTGCCACAGCTCGGTTACACCGAATCAGGATTCGTGAATGGCGACAATGCGTCGGTGCTGACCGGGACAGCCGACGTAACCACCAAGGCTACTGAAGGCTCGCTGCCGGGTAACTATGTCATCGCCATAACCCAGGGCTCGCTCACCGCCGCCAACTACAGCTTCCTGTTCAAGAACGGTACCCTGACGATCCTCTCGGCTGGCATCGCCGCCACGCCGGTCTTCAGTCCGGCAGCGGGAACCTACTCCGCGGTGCAAAGCGTCACCATCAAGGACGCGACGCCGGGGGCGGCCATCTACTACACCACCAACGGAACCAAGCCAACCACAGCCTCGCTAAAGTACAGCAGGCCGATTACCGTCTCCGCTTCTGAAACCCTCGAGGCCTTGGCGGTGGCGACCAACTACGTTCAGTCGCCGGTGGCCACGGCGGCCTACATCATGAAGATTCCCGTGTTGACGCTTTCGCCCAAATCCGTAGCCTTCGGCGACCAGGGCGTCGACACGGTGAGCACCGTTCATTCCGTCAAGCTGACCAATACCGGCAACGGTTCGTTGAGCATTGACAGCATCGGGCTGACCGGCGCGAGCCTCACCTCGTTCTTCATGGACGACAACTGCGGCACGGCGCTGGCCCCGGGCGCATCCTGCACCGTCTGGGTGCTCTTCTTTCCCTCGGCCAGGGCCACGGACACGGCTGCCGTCACCATCGTCGACAACGCGGCCGGCTCGCCTCAGAACATCCCGCTCACTGGCACGGGACAATAGAGCAATTGACAACAGCGCCGGATGGAGCCGTCACTTCCGCCGTTCCATCCGGCGTTGGGGGATCTGATTAGCCTTCTCCGGGGACAGTCTTCCGGCGTCGCGGGTGTTCCACAAGGCATACCATACGACACGGTCGGATCGAGTAAATCCGGCCGTTGTTTTTGTTGGGGTTAGCAGGCGAGCTTTTAGACCCCCTTTTGTCACGGGGCCCAGGTTGCCGTTTCAGGCTGTTTTATCGATGACCTGGACCTGGACCGGGACCGGGTGCTTGCGAAGGATGCGTTGCACGGTGGCCGTTGAGATGCGGTGTCCTCTGGCGGTCTCGCGGATGCTCTGGCCCTGGCATCGGTCGCGCTGGATGGCGGCGTCGTCCAGTTCGAGGGGATTGCGACCGATGTGACGGCCTTCGAGACGGGCGCGCCGCATGCCGGCGCGGACTCTCTCGACGATCAGTTTGCGCTCCAATTCACAGGACCCTCCGAATGACGCCCGCCATCTGCGCCACCGTGGACTTCGGGGGAATCGATATCATTATGTGCACAGGGTCGGCAAGAAGATGCCCTTCTTCGATCTGGCCTGCTGGGATCGCCATAAAGCGATCTTTGTGCACCGGCGCGCTGGCAAAGGCTCCAATCGCGGCCCAATGCAGGCGGGTTTCCGGCGTTCCATTCGGAGGATCGCACTCTCCACGCGTAGCCGCTGGCCCGTGTTATCCGGGTGATGCTACCCTGTTGATAGCGTGACTTTTGCGACATCATTTCGTGCCGCCTTCTCGACCGCCGTCGAAATGAAGTCAGTGTAAAACATCGGTGACCAACTGTGACCAGGCTGAAAAGTACGAATCGTGTAAGCTGCTGATTGTAAACAGTGGCCCCGTAGCTCAGGTGGATAGAGCAGCAGTTTCCTAAACTGCGTGTCGGAAGTTCGAGTCTTCCCGGGGTCACCATGCTTTCCTGGGCCGTCCACGCTCCCCTGGCCACCAGCAATCTCCGCAACCCGGAAGCCGCCGGCTTTTGACTTCCCGCACCGGCCCGTTTATAAAAGTTGATGTCATGGAAATTCGTTCCATGGCATCACGGCTGCTCCGCCAACGGCGCAGCGTAATTCACCACGGCAATCGCCAGGATGCTCGGGAAGGCGGTGAAACTCCGCCACTGCCCCGCAACTGTGAGCGCCTCTGCCCCGCGGCCCGTCGTATCAAGGTCGACCGAGAGGGCAGGATTTCAGCCAGGGCTGTTCCGCCTGCCGCGGAGCTGCTCATCGAACCACTGAAAGCGAGCCCCCATTGGCTTCGCTTTTGGGAAGGTGGCTGAAGAAGGCGCAAGTCAGGAGACCGGTCCTTGGCGCTTCTCACCCGCTTGCGTTCCGAGGGGAACGAAGGAGCCATCATGCCTGTTCCTGCATCTTCGCGAGGCCGCCTCGTCCGTCTTGCCCGCCTCATCGCCCGCACATCCGCTTTCATCCTGCTCGCCTCCATCGGCGCACTCTCCCACGCTGCCTCCATCCGCGGCACCGTCACCGACGCCACCGGCGCCAAGATCACCGGCGCAACGGTGATCCTGCTCAACAAGGGCCAGCAGGTTGGCTCCGCCGTCTCCACCGCCGACGGCAGCTTCGAAATCGTGACCGGTATCAGCGGGCGCTTCTACCTGGTTGTCTCGGCAAAAAGCTTTCGCCAGTTGCAGACGCCGGGTTTCTATGCCGGCCGCCTCGACTCGATCGAGCGCACTGTCGTTCTGGAGCCGGAGTGGGTGCGTGAATCCATCGTCGTCACGGCCACCGGAACGCCCACGCCCCAGCCCCAGACCAGCGCGGCTATAAGCGTCCTCGGCCCGCTCGACCTGGCCTTGCGCGATAGTGTTGTCGATGCGCTGCGGCTCATGCCAGGCACGTTCGTTGCGCAGGATGGCCAGCGCGGCGCGCAATCGTCGCTCTTTGTTCGCGGCGGCGATTCCAACGACGAGAAGATTCTTCTCGACGGCGTGAGCGTCGGCGATATGGGCGGTCAATTCGATTTCGGCCCGCTCTCAACCACAGCGCTTGAGAGCGCCGAAGTCTTTCGCGGACCCGACTCCAGCCTCTATGGCGCGGACGCGGGCAGCGGCGTTGTCAGCCTCACCACGCCGCACGGCACCACCAGCTTTCCCTCGTTCCTGTTCCAGGGCGATGCCGGCAACTTCTCCACATCGCGCGAGGAACTTGAGGTGGCCGGCGCGCACAACCAGTTCGATTACCTGGGCGCGTTCAGCTGGATGCAGACCGCCAATGACCTGGCGATGGATGAGTATCACGTAGCTACCTCGGCAGCCAACGTCGGCTGGCAGCCCAACGGGTCCACGCAGATTCGCGCCACGCTCCGCTATGGCGTGGATGCGACCGGAGTCCCCAATGCCTGGGACTTCTACCACCTCAGCGACGACCGCAAGGAGGGCGATCAGGACCTCTACGGCGGAGGCTCGGTCGATAACCAGACCACCGAGGCTTTTCACAATCACGTTCAATTCGGACTCGCGCGGAAACGCGAACAATCCCGGCAGTGGTATCCCGCGGGCATCTGCATCCCGGCGGACACCTGCGGCGGCGCTCCCGGCGCGGCCAACGCCGGCAACTACTACGGCTATCCGGTCACCATCCAGGGCGCCAACGGCTATAGCGCCAAGGGGCCGGCACTGCTCAACTACAGCGTGGCCAATTACAGCGTCTACCCCAACCGGCTCGATCTCATCTCGAACCGCGACCAGATCCTCTACAACGGAGATCTTCGCCTCACGCCCCACGTGATGCTCTGGGGCGGTTTCCACTATGAGAACGAGCGCGCCGCCGAGCGCGAGCCGGTGTACTTCATCGATGAGGCGGTCAATCGCACCAACTACGACTATGTTTTTGGCGCGCACGGAGACTTCAAGAACCGGCTGTTCTACACGCTGGGCGCCGCCGTGGAGCACTATCAGGTCATCGGCAACGGTGTCTCTCCGCGCGCCGGACTCAGCTTCTATGCCCTCCGTCCGCGACCAGGCATCTTCAGCGGCACACGGCTGGACTTCAGCTTTTCGCAGGGCATCCGCGAGCCAACGCTCACCGATGAGTTCGGCTCCCTTTACGACTTCCTTGAGCAGCACGGCGGCCAGGCCACCATCCAGCAGTTGCACATCACTCCCATTCAAGGACCCACGACGCGCACCTGGGAGGGCGGCGGCGAACAGGCCTTCTGGGGCGAGCGGATCGTCTTCCGCGTGACCTACTTCCACAATGAGTTTGGCCGCGACATCGAACCGGTGGGCGCAGGCCTGATCCCGGTCCTGCTTCCCGGCCTGACACCGGCACAGCAGAAAATCCTCGAAGCCTTCCTCAACAACAACGACGCCTACTCGCTTGACTTGAACTCGCTCGCCTTCCGCGCCCAGGGCATCGAATCCACGGTCGAGTCCGGCATCGGCAGGAAGATCTTCTTCCGCGGCGGCTACACCTACCTCGATTCCGTCGTCCAGCGCTCCTTCTCCAGCGACAACCAGGCGCTTCTTGAAGGCTATGCACCCATATTTGACGGCATCCCGGTAGGCATTTATTCGCCGCTCAAGGGCGCGCGCCCCTTCCGCCGCCCGCCGCATACCGGATTCTTCACCGCCAGCTATGCCACCGGGAAGCTCACCGGGGTATTCACCTCATCCTTCGCCAACCGCAGCGACGATTCCACGTTCCTCGGGTATGGCGACCTCCAGCAGGGCAATTCGCTCGTATTACCCAACCGCAACCTGGACTTCGGGTATGCCCGCCTGGATCTCGGAGGCAGCTACCAGTTGCTCCATTGGCTCGGACTCTATGCCCAGGCTGAGAACCTGACCAACAGCGGCCACATCGCACCCATCGGCTACCCGAGCCTGCCCGTGAACATCCGCGCCGGTCTTCGTATGCAATTGGGGAAGGGAAGTGGGCGCTGACGGTACTTGCCTTTGCCCGCTTCGTTTGCGATTGGGTTCCTCTCAAGGAACCCAATTGCATTACTATTGAGGCATTGCTGGGAAAGCTGGTAACCAAAACATCTTCCGATGTTTCACATATTAGTAATCAATAACATACACAATAGTACCTACAAAGATAGTTCAAGCCGATTCCACATAGTCAAAACGAATTTAAGAATTTCGCCAACATTCTATATACTTTCGTCGAATCTTTACAATTAATTGATTGTGCATGGAGCGCTTTTGAGATTAGAGTGGAGTTTTCCGTTGTGGAAATGTTTCCTTGCTGTGCTCCAGGTCTAGCTTTGTCGAGGTGTGTCGTGAGCTGCCCAAAATGCCAATCTGAAGACTTTACTGTGATCCCAGCCGAAATCCGGTTATACCGCAATCGTCCTCGCACGCTGAGCCATCCCCCGATGACTCCTCCGCCCGACGTCCAGGTTTGCATGGACTGCGGGTATTCGGAGTTCCTGGTTCCGCGTTCGTGGTTGTCTGCCGGCTGGTTACGCTCGGCACGCAATCAGCCTATTCCGAGCGTCGCGGCGATCACCGCATCGCATGTCGCTGCCATTGCTTCGTAGCGCGGCTAATCTTCAGTAATCTCCCGCCCGGCCACCCCCCTGCCGGACCTCGGGTTATTTCGTGCTTCGATTCAAGCTCCCTCGCACACGACCTGCCTCCCGGACTGGCGCAAAAGAAATGGGGAGGCCGAAGCCTCCCCAGGTGTTGTTGCTTTTGCGCCAAAGGCGCGTACCGCAGGACGCGAAGCCCGTCACCGGGGTCCCCGGCGACAGGGCTTCGTCGCTGGGGCGGTTAATACATGCCGTCCATGCCGCCGCCGTGGCCGCCGCCTGCCGGTGCGCCCTTGGGCTCCGGAATCTCGACCACCAGTGCTTCGGTGGTCAAGAGCAGTGCCGCGATCGAAGCTGCATTCTGCAGCGCCGTGCGGGTCACCTTGGTGGGATCGATGACGCCGGCCTTAACCAGATCCTCGAACTTGCCGGTCAGCGCGTTGTAGCCGAAATGCTGATCCGCGGATTCTAGTACCTTGGCAACTACGACTGCGCCCTCTTCGCCGGCATTGGCGACGATCTGGCGCAGAGGCTCTTCGAGCGAGCGGCGCACAATCTGCGCGCCGATCTTCTCGTCGCCTTCCAGCGTCTTGATCAGCTCGTCCACCGCCGGAATAGCGCGAACCAGCGCCACGCCGCCGCCGGGGACGATGCCTTCCTCGACTGCCGCGCGGGTTGCGTGCAGAGCGTCCTCGACGCGAGCCTTCTTCTCCTTCAGCTCGGTCTCGGTCGCCGCGCCCACCTTGATGATGGCAACGCCGCCCACCAGCTTGGCCAGCCGCTCCTGCAGCTTTTCCTTGTCGTAGTCAGAAGTGGTCTTTTCGATCTGAGAACGGATCTCCTTCACGCGGCCCTCAATGTCGGTCGACTTGCCGGCGCCGTCCACAATCGTAGTGTTGTCCTTGTCGATGGTGATGCGCTTGGCGCGGCCCAGATCCTCGAGCTTCACGCCTTCCAGCTTGATGCCCAGGTCCTCGGTGATAGCCTTGCCGCCGGTCAGGATGGCAATGTCGCCCAGGATTGCCTTGCGGCGGTCGCCAAAGCCGGGAGCCTTGACAGCAGCCACGTTCAACGTGCCGCGCAGCTTGTTCACCACCAGGGTCGCCAGGGCCTCGCCCTCGACATCCTCAGCGATAATCAAGAGCGGCTTGCCGCCGCGCGCAACCTGCTCCAGCAGGGGCAGCAGGTCCTTCATCGCGCTGATCTTCTTCTCGTAGATCAGCACATACGGATCGTCGAGCACGACTTCCAGGCGCTCCGCATCGGTCACGAAGTAGGGGCTCAGGTAGCCGCGGTCAAACTGCATGCCGTCCACGGTCTCGAGACCGGTGTGCATGGTCTTCGACTCTTCGATGGTGATGACGCCGTCCTTGCCCACAACCTTGACCGCATGAGCAATGATGTCGCCGATCTCCTGGTCGCCGTTGGCTGAAATCGCACCCACCTGCGCCACAGAGCCTTCGTTGACGGGCTTCGACAGCTTGCCCAGTGCGCCGCCCTCGGACCACTTTCCGTCCTTATCGCGGGTGCCGATGACGACCGTCACAGCCTTCTCAATGCCGCGCTTTAGAGCCGTCGGGTTGGCGCCGGCCGCAACCGTCTTCACGCCTTCGCGGAAGATAGCCTGGGCCAACACGGTCGCCGTGGTGGTGCCGTCGCCGGCCACGTCGCTGGTCTTCGAGGCTACTTCACGCACCAACTGCGCGCCTACGTTTTCCAGGGGGTCCTTCAGGTCAATCTCTTTGGCCACCGTCACGCCGTCCTTGGTGATGGTGGGTGAACCGAACTTCTTCTCAATCACGACGTTCCGGCCTTTGGGCCCGAGCGTTGCCTTCACGGCGTCCGCCAGCGTATTCACGCCGCGCAGGATCGCCTGGCGGGAATCTTCACCGTGCAGAATCTGCTTTGCCATATCCGAATTCTCCTAGTTCACAGTTCTCAGTTGAGAGTTCTTAGTTCTCAGTTCGCCGTTCACAGTTTCCTTTCCCGTCGCGTCCACTCCAAACTGTGAACTGCGAACTGTGAACTGGCGCGCGTTGCGCGCCTACTTCTTGATGATGCCGAGGACTTCTTCCTCACGCATGATCAGGAATTCCTCGCCGTCGATCTTGATCTCGGTGCCCGAATACTTGCCGAACAGGATCTTGTCGCCCGCCTTGACGTCCAGTGGGAAGACCTTGCCTTCGTCGTTCGACTTGCCCTTGCCAACGGAGATGACTTCGCCTTCCTGGGGCTTTTCCTTGGCGCTGTCGGGGATGATGATGCCACCACGGACGGTTTCTCCCTCTTCCAAACGGCGGACGAGGATGCGGTCGTGGAGCGGGGTGAAGGTGGTTGTTACAGAAGTTGCTGCCATTGCTTCATTTCTCCTTCACACGCGGGCAGGGTTGAGCCCCGGCCGCGGGTTTTGATGGGTTGATTGGAAAAACTGCCGAATGTGTTGGATGGCGGCCCCTCGGCGGAAGCAGCGGACCAAGTCAAGCAGTTCCGCCCGGAGTGTGCTAGCACTCTCGCCTTCCAATTGCTAACGATAGGGAATAAGGCTTCCGCTTGTCAAGGGGGCGATTGTAAAAATCTGAGCATCGCCCACTCATAAAGTCTTATCTGCCGCAAGCAGCCCCGGCGAGGCCATGAGCGGTCAGCCCATACGCTCCCCACTGCGTCAAACCGATTACAATAGAGTCCATGCGTTCCCGCCCCATCCTCCGTCTCAGCCTGCTCGTGGCCATCACTGGCCTGGTTGTCTTTTCCCTCGCCGCCATTGCCCAGCAGGACACCACCAAGCGCGGCCGCAAATACAAGGCGCCGCCGCCCACCGCGCGCATCGAAGTCACGATCCTGCGCGACACCAACGGCAAGCCCATCGAGAACGCCGCTGTCATCTTCCACCCCATGGTCGGGGAAAAGGATGAAGGCAACATGGAGCTGAAGACCAATGAGGACGGCAAGACCGTGATCGACGTGCTGCCCCTCGGCGACACAGTGCGCCTGCAGGTGATTGCCAAGGGTTTCAAGACCTATGGCGATGACTACAAGATCGACAAGGCCGACATGGCCATCGAAATCAGGATGAAACGGCCCGGAGAGCAGTATTCCCTTTACAAACAGAACGGCGACACAGCCAACGCCGGCAAGAACGCGGGCACGGACAAATCGGCCGGCAGCAAGCCATCCGACTCGACCCCGCCGCAATAAGCTCGCGCGGCGATTCTGAAGAACGCCCGTAAAGCACCGTGCCCCATCCATGCGCCCTCTTTGTGGCGCATGGGTGGGAAAGCACGAACCCCGGTAACGGGCACTTGTTGCCGCGCCGCCGCTCCAAACCCAGAGAATCCGCCATGCCCAACCAACCCCTCACCGGCAAATCGGCACTGGTCACCGGGGGCGCCCGGCGCATTGGCCGCGCAATTGCACTGGCCCTGGCACGCTCCGGCGCCAATGTTGCCATTACCTGGCGCACATCTAAGGCCGAAGCCGCCCAGACAGTCTCTGAAATTGAAGCTCTCGGCGTCCGCGCTCTGGCCACTGAATGCGATGTCCGCTCCGAAGCCTCCGTCCGCACCGCAATCGCCGCCGTCACCAGTCGCTTCGACCGCCTCGACATCCTCGTCAACAACGCCGCCGTCTTCGATTCCGCCCGCCTTGATGAACTCAGCCTGGCCCAGTGGGACGCCCTCTTCGAGACCAATGCGCGCGGCCCGTTCCTGGTCGCGCGTGAAGCTCTGCCCGCACTGCGCGCCACGGAAGGCCGCATTGTGAACATCGGATCGCTGGGAGGAATCCATGCCTGGGCAGGTCACGGCCATTACTGCGCATCCAAGGCCGCGCTCCACTCGCTCACGCAGTCCATGGCCAAGGCGTTCGCGCCTCAGGTCAGCGTGAACTGCGTGGCGCCCGGCTGGATTGAACTGGATGAATCGGAAGAGAGGGAAGCCGCGCACTTCAAGGCCAAAACGCCCATGCGCCGCAACGGAACTGCCGAAGATGTCGCCCAGGCCGTGCTCTTCTTTGCCGCCGGTCCGCACTTTGTAACCGGCCAGATCCTTGTTGTCGACGGCGGTCTGGGACTCACCTAGAGCCACCTGGTTCCCATGCTCTACTCTTTCCGCTTCTTTCCGCGAAAAGGTGGGAAACCACAGCGTCAGACGCCAGCCGCTCACCGCGCGAAGATGCGATCCCAGAAACCCTTCCTGCCCGTCTCTGTGCCGTCGCCCTTCCGCGCAGCGGGTTTGCCGGGAGCCATGTACCGCTTCGGGTCCAACTTTTTCGTCGAACCCTCCCACAGGCCCTCAGGCTCCGGCTGTGCTGGCCATTTAGCTCCGGAAACAGCTGCCTGCGGATTGGTGACGCACAGCCGCCGCGCCGTTTCTTCGCCGTGCCGCTCGGTCACGTACTGATAGCCCCGCTTCAGATGCGGTGGACGCCACTCGGGGTGATGCGCGTCGGTGGCCAGGAAGTGAATCCAATTCAGGGTCAGAAGCTCATTCGAAAAGGCCTCGGCAATCTTGCCAAAGCGCCCATACAACGCCGCGGAAGTGACCTGCACCAGGCATCCGGAGCGCACCATCTCGGCCAGCAGCTCCGGCTGCCGCTGCATGACGGGGTTCCGCTCGGGATGGGTGACAATCAAGGTATAACCCGCCGCCTGCAGCCTGCGCATGGCGTCGGTCAACTGCGGAGGAATGGCCAAATCGGGAAACTCGATCAGCAGATAGCCCTTGCCGTTGATTGAGTAACGCAGCGGATTGGCCAGCGCATCCAGAATGTTTTCCGCGTTCAGGTGGAAGTCGCATCCCAGGCTCAACTCCACCAGCCCCTGCAGCAGCCCGCGCAGCTCAATCAGCCGCTCCTCGACCAGCGGGCGCTGATAGGGATGCATGTCGCTGGCGTGCGGCGTACACACAATGTGCGTGATCCCTTCTTCCGCGGCTTCGTGCGCCATGTCCAGGGATGTTTCCAGCGTGGCTGGCCCGTCGTCCACTCCGTAAATCAGGTGATGATGAATATCGATCATTCTGGGGTGCCTCTCAAATGCTGCAACGAATTCTTCAATGCGCCGCCAAAGCCTCGATCATCGACGCAAAAATTTTCCAGCCATCTTCCGAGCCAAGCAGTTGTTCGCTTGATCTGTCCGGGTGCGGCATCATGCCCAGGACGTTTCGTCCCGCGTTCAGGATGCCGGCGATGTTGTGCAGGGAGCCGTTCGGATTGGCCTCCGCCGTAATCTCTCCTGAGGGCGTCGAATACCGGAAGGCGATCCGGTCTTCGCTCTCCAGCACGCGTAGATCCTCCTGCGTGCAGAAGTAGTTTCCCTCCATGTGTCCGATGGGAATCTTCAGCACCTGGCCCCTGGTCAACTGGTTCGTAAAGGGACTGTCCGTTGTCTCGACCCGCAGATGAACCTGCTTGCAGATGTACTTCAGTCCCGCATTGCGCATCAGGGCGCCAGGCAGCAGGCCGGCCTCGGTCAGGATCTGAAATCCGTTGCAGATCCCCAGCACCAGGCCGCCTCCGGCTGCAAAGCGCTGCACCGCCTGCATCACAGGAGAAAAGCGGGCGATGGCTCCGGTGCGCAGATAATCGCCGTAGGCGAAGCCGCCAGGAACCAGAACCGCATCCACACCTGCCAGATCCTCTGAGTCGTGCCACAGAAACGTGACTGGCTGATGAGCCACCTCGGCGATCACGTTGTAGGTATCGTGGTCGCAGTTGGACCCTGGGAAGACCAAGACCCCGAATTTCATAGATATAGGGTACC
>Ga0326727_10010065_pt1 | contig 22766 bp, 16 predicted proteins | sample MB2enrmetagenome_FD_207643 | JGI IMG/M metagenome (GOLD analysis project Ga0326727, IMG submission 207643) | Lab enriched peat soil microbial communities from McLean, Ithaca, NY, United States - MB29MY | ecosystem: Environmental > Terrestrial > Soil > Wetlands > Peat | place: USA: New York...
AAGGCGGGACGCCCTCGCAGGTAGTGGTGCCGAACACGGCCGGCGGAGCACTCCGAATTTCTCCGGACGGTAAGCTGCTCGCCTATCGCGCCCTGCCCGCGACGATGTCGAGCCCTGCGGTCCTTACTGTGGTTCCTTTCGGTGGCGGGTCGCCATTGTATAGGTTCGATGTGCCCATGGGCGCGTTTGAGGTCCATTGGGCTCCCGATGGCCAGGCGCTCGACTACGCATTGACTCGCGGGGGGGCTTCCAATATCTGGCGGCAGGCGCTCGCCGGTGGCCCCCCAAAGCAGATCACCAATTTCAAATCCGACCGGATCTTCTTCTTTGCCTGGTCGCGCGACGGTAAGCAACTCGCCCTCGAGCGCGGCAATACGCCCAGCGACGTCGTCCTTATCAGCAATTTCCAATAGCTCATCCCCTGCCGTGGCCCGCCGCAAGGCCAACCCATAGAGGGGAGCTGGATTACTCCCGATCAACGGGCTAGTGTTTACCTATACCGCACCGCCGATTGCTGGCGAAATCCCCTTCCCACCACTAAACGCCCCCGAAGCCCGCTATCGAGGAAGTTACGTCCCTGCTTGCGATGACTTGGACGTATGTCGGCATATCGGAGAGGCGATCGAAATTCTCGACCCGAAGCAGTTAAAATCGGTCAGACTGCGCGGTCCAAGCCACTCTCGAATCATTACTCCTTCGTAAGGCCGGACGTTCTGGTGCAACCGAAGGCAGAAACCCCTCACCCGGCTCCATCAGCTGACGAACTGGTGAGAACGCCGTCGCGGTCCACCCTCTCCCCTGGGAGAGGGCCGCTCTTCCATGGTTCTTCCCAAGATACCCACCTACGACATACCACCTACGACCAACGAATCCAAAATCTAAAATCTGAAATCCAAAATCATCGAGCCCTGCTGATCTCGTCCAGAAGCTGGCGCAGGCGCGCCATGGGGACTTGCACCTGGCCGAAGCGGAGCAGGTTGTAGAGGCGGGTGAACTCGAAGACGCCCGAGGCGAGGCGCGTCCCCGCCAGCGACTTAGCGAATTCCCAGGGTGTGAGCGCAACCGGCTTCGGGTATCCTTTCTTTCGCAGAGTCGTCAGTAATCGTTGGTAAGACATAGTGGCCTGGCGGGGGCTGAGGGCGAGCTCGCGGCGTCCGAACTTCCAAAGCCAGAAGAAGCGGATTTCGGCCAGCGAACCACCTTTTTCGCCCACCGCCAGCACCGCCAGGAGGGTGACCATGATAAGGAACATGAGCAGTTTGTGCGACATGAGCCAGCGTTCGATGAAGTAGGCCACCCGCACCGCTCGCCGCTTAAACTGGTCGGCGCGGCCGACGAATTCCTGTTGGAAGTTCCTGGAGGTTTGTTCCACCTGCCGCGCGAGTTGAACTTGATGGCTGAAATCGTAGTTGATCACCCACTCACTCCAGAAAAGGCTGAGGGCATCGAGGTAATCGTCCCAGGCTCCGGCGCGGATGGGATTGGGATCGGCAGGCGTGGGATCAAAAGTGATCCAGCCGTATTTCGGAAAATACACTTCCACCCAGCTATGCGCGTCGCGGGCACGCACCACAAAATCCTTGCCGACACGATTATAGGAACCTGTTTGAAAGCCATTCACCAGCCGCGACGGGATATTGAGGGTCCGCAGCATCACCGTCATGGAGGCAGCAAAGTACTCGCAAAAGCCTGAACGGGATTTGAATAAGAAACTGACGATGGGATCCTTGGGCTCGATGGCAGACGGATCGAGGGTGTAGCGGAAATTACTGCGAAGGTAATTCTGAATCGCGGCGGCGCGGTCGTAGTTGTTCGTGGCGGAGGAGGTGACTTGCCGGGCAAGGGCCGCAACCTTCGGGTCCATATCGGGAAGGCGCAGATACACCAAGCGAATGTTTTCCGGGTAGCCTGTCGAGGCGCGCTGCAACTCACGGACCGAAGGCAGCCCGGCCTCCGAAATGGCGTCGTAGGCAAGCGGCTCGAAAGCATATTGGGGGCTATGCAGGGAGCCGGTTTCATCAACATTCAGCAAGTGAAACCGGCCCACAATCTCCTGGGGGGTGGGGGCGGCGAAGAGCACGTCGGTGGAGAGGGCGGAGCGCAGAACGTGATAGCGGAGCGGGTGATACGAACGGCTTCGCCAGCCCTCCTCGCGGGGAAGTACAATGCGCTGTTCGGAGGCTGGGGTGATGGGGGTTTGCTCCGTGTTGTCGTTGAACCAGTGCGTGCCGTCGAAGCTTGTCAAGCCCACGCCGCGCCATTTCACCCCCTGGAATTGCCTGGGATCCCCTTCCACCGTCACGCGCATTACCACCATGGGGGAACGGAGGATCTTGCGGATATCTCCAAGGTTAACGGTCTCGGAAAAACCCGTAATGTTCTGGGACTGCGAAGAGAGTGAGGTCAGAAACCCTGTGCGGTAGCGCGGGATGACGAAAAACAGAAGCGCTCCCAGGATAAAAATGCCGACCGCCAACCCCACCGCCGCCTTCATCAGCGCCCGTTCGACCGCTGTCCGGTTCTGGCGAGGTTTCCGGTAAGGGCCTTCGGGCGCGCGGCGAGCCGACTCCATCCCTCGCTTGATTTCGTAGCTGATGAAGGTCGAGATGGCCAGAATAATGTAGAAACCGAAGAAAATGAGGTAGGTTGTGCTGACCGTCAGGATGGCGCTGGCCAGCATCATCACGAACGACAGCGTGGCTAGATAGCCGTAATCACGATAGGTCCTGGCAGAGAAGATTTTGATGATGGTTGTGAAGAGAACCAGATGAACGGTGGCGGTCAACATCTTGTCCAGCAGTCCGGGGCCCGGAGAGAAAATCAGGAAGTCGAGCGCATAAAAGACGATGTAAAAGATGGAAACCCGCGTGACAGTCCTTGGAGAGAGGGAAAAGTCAGCTTCGCGCGAATAGCTCCAGAGCTTCACGCCCAACGCTATGGAAATCACAACGGTAGAGACGAAGTCCAGCTTTCCCGTCATCGCGACGGTGACAAAAGCGATAGCCAGAGTCAGGAGAAGGGAAACTTCAAAGTGTCGCTGCACGCTGATGTTGGATTGAAGCTTGAGGAGCGCGGAGGAATCCGTCTGTGCGGCCTTTGCCATGAGCGATACTTTCCTTGCGGACTACATTTTAACCCAGGACGGGTTTCACCACAGAGGCCACAGAGTGCACGGAGCAAAAGTCGTAACGATTCCCTCTGAACTGCGAAGGGTGAGTTTCGTCGCGCCGCGCGAAGAAAAGCAGATCCTTCGCTTCGCTCAGGATGACATGTCATTCTGAGCGAAGCGAAGAATCTGCATTGGGTTGCGGTTTTGCCGCTCTGTGGTCTCCGTGTCCTCTGTGGTGGAAGCTTTTCAAAACACCGCCTGCGCGATTTTGCGAGCCAATTGCGAAATGGCAGCCCGCTGCAATCTCGAACTGGTAAACCATCGAAGCCCTTTCTTTCGGGAGACGTTCGGTATCTCCGCCGGGTAAGCGTGGACGCAAATGGAGCGGTAAGTGATGCCATGGTGTAACTCGGCGCTGAAGTCCTCGAGGATGAGGCTAGGGAATCCGAACCCGGCGAGTTTGTCACGCAAACCGTCGAGCGCCTCCACCCGTGACCGGCCGAAGGCGGAGGGAAAATTCCATAAGTCGTCTAAAAGGCCATCGTCCAGGCCGCGCACCAAGGCCACGTGCGGTCCGCGCCTGAGGACAGCGGCGGCAAGGTAGTGGGATTCCGCCGCACGCCGCGGACGCGGCTGGGGGAAGACTTCGGGATGCCCCGTTCTGAAACCCTGGCACCAGCCTCGTACCGGGCAGGCGACGCACCGGGGAACGCGCGGCAGGCACACGGTTTGCCCCAGCTCCATTAACGCCTGATTGAAGTTGCCGGGGCGGCGACGTGAAAGCAGCCGCTCGAGTTGAGCTTCCACAGCGCGACGGAATCCACCCTGGTGAAGATTGCCCTCGAGAGCCGCCAGGCGCGCTAGAACTCGAGCCACATTTCCGTCCAGCAGCGTGTACGGCAGGCCCAAGGCTATGCTTAATACGGCCCGCGCCGTATAATCCCCAATTCCGGGCAGCGAACGGATTTGCGTGTAATCGTGGGGAAACACCCCAGCAAATCTGCTGACCAGTTCCTTGGCAGCCTGGTGCATGTGGCGGGCGCGGCGGTAGTAACCAAGCCCTGACCAAAGCTTGAGGACGCGCTCCAGCGGCGCGCGCGCCAGGTCGGTCACGGTGGGGAATGCCCGAAAAAAGCGCTGGTAATACGGGATTACAGTCGCCACCTGGGTCTGTTGGAGCATTACCTCCGACACCCACACAGCGTAGGGGTCGCGGCTCTTACGCCAAGGGAGGGAACGCGCGTTGCGGCGAAACCACGCCAGCAGAGCGTTTCGAATGGCGGCTTCGTCCTGGTGCGCCAGCTTCATCCACTTCATACTACCGCTTTTTGTTGTGGAGATGTCAGGCCTGTGCACATGAATTGCTTTCAGTGCGGGTTCGTGTTAGGGTGGCGACGTCGGACCAAGGCAGGGCGCTCAGGCCAACTTGAAGGCAAGGGGTGCGCCACGGTGACGAGATGTTTCACCCTTTGGAAATGGGTTGCAGGTGCAACCGTGGCGTTCTGCGCGGCGGCCCCGTTGCCGGCGCAATACGAAGTGGCGCATAACATCACGTTGCACGGTCAGGTCCAAACGAATGATGGGCGCGGGATCTCTGAGGGGGTGATGGTTTCTCTTCAGACCAGCGACGGCGCGCCGGTGGCCACCCGTCAGCCGGATTGGAACGGGAACTTCGAGTTTCTAGGACTCAGCGCCACGATTTACACTCTGAGTGCGAAGGCCGAGAAGTTTCAAAAGTTTCAGCAGTCTCTGGACTTCACCGACGCCCGCGTCACCTACCACACTTTCAACATTGTCCTCTCTCCCCTCGAGAAACCGGCGGTCCACCTCGCAGATCTACCCTCTCTGACGGATCAGGCCGCTCCCAAGAGCGCCCGCAAGGAGCTCGAGAAGGGAAGCCGGGCCTGGCGGGAGAACGAGCCGGCAGAGGCGCGCAAACACCTGCAAAAGGCGATCGAAGAATATCCCTGCTACGCGCGGGCACAAACCGCCCTCGCGGGTGTCGATCTTGCCGCGCACCATATGGCGGATGCGGAGGCCGGTTATAGGCGCGCCATACATTGCGATGGCACATACTCAGATGCCTTCTACCAGTTGGCGCAGCTTTACATGGAGGAACGGAAACCTGCGGACAGCGAAGCGATTCTGCGCGAGGCGCTGCGCCTTTCTCCAAACGCCTGGCTTTTCCACTACCAATTGGGAAACGCTCAACTGGTCTTAGGAAAATCCCGCGAGGCCTCGCAAGATTTCCTTACTGCGCAGTCACTCCATCCCGACATGCCGCCGGAGTTTCACATCAAGCTTGCCAACTCTTACCTGAAGATGGCGGAGTATTCGAAGGCCCTGACGGAGATTGACACCTATCTCCGCCTAAACCCGCAAGGGCCCTACGCCGCGAGTGCGAAGAAGGTTGCCGAGAAGCTGCGCAGCGGAGGCCTAAACGACGCGGCGCCCCAAGCGGAAATGCCTTCGACCGCCAAGCCATGAACGGAGCGGTCGTGACGCTTGGCAACTGCCGTTCCGTGTCCCACAAGGATCCGCCCGCACCGCTTATGCGGTTTTGAACCAGAACAGGCTTGATTTGACTATTTAGGTAGTTGACACTGTCGAGATTGGATCGGGCCGAAGGAGTCAGACTTGCGCCGCTCTGGTCGACGGCCTGTCTAACGGTTCCTGCCTCGGCACATGGTGCGTGGAGGAAAGGATCAACTCGATGGCTGACGATAAGAGCACATCCTGGACGCGGAGACAGATCATTCGAGGAGCGGCGGTCACCGCAGTACAGGCACTCTTGCCAGCAGCCAGGGCAGATCGATTATCTGCACAAGGAGAGGCAGGAGCGCCTGCGCCGGGGAAGCAAACCCCAGAACCGAAGTTTGTCTCCGCGCAGCCGGTTTGGCCGAAAGGGCTCGAGCGCGAGAAGAACCTCTTCGTGGGCTTTCGCGCTTCTTTTGAGGCTGCAGACCAGCACCCCGTTCTTCTCCGTGTCACCGGCTCCACGGTCTACCGGATATTCGTCAACGGGGCTCTTCGCGGCTACGGACCGGCTCGCGGGCCGCATGACTACTATAGAGTAGACGAATGGGGCCTTACACCGGACTTGCATTCGGGGCGAAACCTGGTTGCACTCGAAGTTGCCGGTTACAATGTGAACAGCTACTACCTCCTTGACCAACCGTCCTTCCTCCAGGCGGAAGCAGTGGCGGAAACGACCGCTATCTCTATATGGCGGAACGTACTGGCACGCTTTGGGAAGACATCAGCCCGACCGCGAGTTGCAACCACGGGTTCGCCTCCCACATCACGCACATGCTCTATCGCAACGTGCTCGGTCTTTGGGCCGTCGACCCCGTCAACAGACGCGTCCACGTCCGGCTTGCCGACGTACCCTTAACGTCGTGCTCGGGAGGTGTTCCCACGATTCACGGGATGGTTGAATTGAGCTGGAAGACGCAAGGCGAGACGATCTCCTATCAGGTCAGCACACCGAAGGGATTCGAGGTCCAGCTCGAGAACTTGTCGGGAAAGAAGTTAACACTCAGTCGCCATCGATGACCAACCCGAACCCCGGCGCTGTCTCCAGTACGGACAGGAGCGCAGAATGGACCGCAGATCGTTTCTTCAGATCACCGCTGCCGCATCGAGCATACCCGCCCGCCTGAGCCAGACGAGATTGCCAACCGGTTCTTCTCCCCCTAAGCCCCGAATGAAGCTCGGTACCCAGTTCGGTTCCGGCCCATCGGATGAGACACTTCGGGTTCTGGCAGCATTGGGCGTTAATCACATCTGCAGCGGCCTCCCCTCCGCACGCCTGGACGAGCATTGGAGCGTCGAGGGACTGACGAAGCTGAAGGAACGGATGGAGTCCTTCGGTCTCGAACTGCTGATGGTCCCCTTACCACTGAGCTCGAGCCCAATTGAGCGAGCGGAGAATCCCGCGATCATGTTAGGGAAATCGCCCGACCGCGACCGGGAAATCGACCAGATCTGCCAAATGATCCGGAACGTCGCCCAGGCCGGGATTCCTTGCGTCAAATACAACCTGACCATACTTGGCGTGCCGCGGACTGCTCCCGCCGCGGGGCGCGGCGGGGCGCTGTACAGCACATTCAACTACGCCATCGCCGAACAAAAGGCCACACTCACCGAGGCGGGTTCGGTGACTGCGGATATGATGTGGGAGCGAATCACCTACTTCTTGGAGCGCGTAGTACCGGTAGCGGAGGAATACAGGGTTAAGATGGCTTGTCACCCGCACGATCCCGGCATGCCCCGTGAGGCGGGCTTTCGCGGCGTGCACCGCGTTCTAGGCAGCGTCGCCGGCCTGAAACGCTTCGTCGAGATTCGTCCCAGCCCTTTTCATGGCCTCAATTTCTGCCAGGGGACCGTGAGCGAAATGTTGGATCGCCCCGAGGAAGAGATTTTCGACGTCATCCGGTACTTTGGCGAGAAAGGCAAAATCTTCAATGTCCATTTCCGCAACATTCACGGGCGCTTCTTGGACTTTCAAGAGACCTTTCCGGATAATGGCGACGTCAACATGGTGAGGGCGATGAGGGTCTATAAGCAAATCGGGTACGACGGCATGATCATGCCGGACCATGCCCCGCAGATCGACGGGGACACGGGCCAGAAGCAGGCTTTCGCTTTCGAGTACGGCTACATTCGGGCTCTCCTCCAAGCCGTAGAAAACGAAGCTTAAAGAAAGGGCTCTCCATGGATGCAAGGTGGGCGGCCTGGGCCGCTCGCCGGCTCTTCGAACATTATCGGCACCCGGACTGGCCGGCAGACCTTGATTAGAGAACCTCGAACCTGTCATGCTGTCCGTAGCGAAGCATCTCCGCAATGGTTCGCAGTTCTTCGGATCCACACGCAAAAGCGGAGACCCTTCGCCCAGGATGACAGTAATTGCACCAGCGGGGGCATGCGGTGAAACTTGTCTACTCGGATCGGTATGACTTGAACCTGGGGAATCACGTTTTCCCATCCGTAAAGTATCGCCTGACTAAACAAAAATTGTTGCACGACCAGATCGTCGAGCCGGGAGACTTCGTCGAACCCCCTCCCGCCTCGGACGACGATATCGCTTTGGTTCATCACCGGGAGTACTTACGCAAGCTCCAGACTGGCAAACTCTCCTACCTTGAGGTGATGCGCCTCGAGATCCCCTATTCGCCCGAGTTGATCCGCGCCGTTTGGCTTTGCGCGGGTGGATCAGTTTTGGCGGGGAGATTGGCGCTCGAAGAGGGAGTAGCCGTCAATGTGGGCGGCGGCTTTCACCACGCCTACCCTGACCATGGCGAGGGCTTCTGCGTGTTAAACGATTTTGCTATCGCGATTCGCCGCCTGCAAAAGGATGGAAGCATCGAACGCGCCATGACGGTTGATTGCGACGTCCACCAGGGCAACGGCACGGCGGCGATCTTTGGCGGCGATCATTCGGTCTTCACGATGTCCATCCACCAGGAAAACAATTATCCCTACCCTAAGCCGCCCAGTTCGCTGGATATCAATCTGGCCGACGGCGTTGAGGATGAAGAGTACCTGCGCGAACTGAGCCAGGGATTGAATCGGGCTCTCGCTGAATTCACGCCCGACCTGATCTTCTATTTAGCCGGCGCCGATCCCTACCGGGATGATCAATTGGGCGGTTTGAAGCTCTCACTCGAAGGCCTCGAGAAACGCGACCGGCTGGTTTTCGAGAAAGCGAAAGCCAAGTCCATACCCGTCGCAGTCACCTTGGCGGGTGGCTACGCGCGCCGCCTCGAGGACACAATTCAAATCCACTCCAACACTATCCGGGTGGCAAAGGAATTTGCGAGGAAATGATTGAGAACTATGAGGTCGAGATCGAGAATGAGGAGATGGATCTACGTCCCCAGCGCTCTCAGGGCTTCGGAAGCAGCGCGCCCAGCTTCCGCCAGTTCGTCAGCACAACGTGGTTTTCCTCTAAGGCCTTTCGGAATTGCGGGCTGGTCATCACCTCGAAGTCTCGCTGCCGCCAGGCGCTGCCATAATCCGAATGGTCGATGGTGACGGCCTGCATTTCGGCGTCGTCGTGCGCGAGATGAACGATCAGCTCCGAAACTCCGGGCGGCAAAGTCTTCAGGATATGCGTGTAATAGTTCAGCCAGGCGTCCGGCTTAATCGGCGGAGCGGCCATAAACACGCGGTCCAGGACCACGTCCGTGGGTTTGAGGGCTGAGTACATGTCCGGAGGCACGCCGGGAATCTTCAACATCAGAAAGGGCAGGTGATACTCATGCGCGACATTGATGAGCACCGCCATCAAGGCTGGCTTGGTGAAGAGCGTTCCCATGTGTGAATCGAGATGGGTGGGACGGATTCCCATCTTCAGCGCGGTTTCCACCTGCGCACGGACTTCCCGCTCCGCCTCCTCCGGCTTGATGTGCCGCACCGCCTCTTCGGCGGTGGAGAAGAGATAGCCCTGAGGATCGAGAAGTGACGCCACCTGATCGCGTGGCGCGAGAGGGCCCCACCTGTAAGTTTTCCATTCACTCGTCAAGGTCAGGTGCAGGCCGAGATCAGCCTCCGGGTGCGCCTTCGCGTAATCCGCCACTTCCGTAAGCCATGGACACGGAACCATGATGCTGGCGGACGACACGGCGTCCCGGTCCAGCGCTTCAAAGCTTGCCATGTCCTGTGAGTGTGCAACCGCCAGGTCATCGGCGTGGATGATCAGCAGCTTGGCATCGGGGGGGTAGCCGAGCCGCTGCAACAGGGGCTGAGTTTGCCCGCTCGCTGGTAAAGCAACCGCGGCGAGAATATAGGCTGTAAGAAGACTGTGTTTGTGCATGAGTAACCTCCCGTCCTTCAGAGAAACTGAGGCATTATAGCAGCGCGGGGCGACGGCACAGAATAGCCCACGGCGTGACGATGAGGGAAGACACTGGCAACGTGTCATCCTGAGCGCAGCGAAGGATCTCTGCAGTTGGTTTAAGATTAATCAACCCTCGAGCCACTGCAAAGATCCTTCGCTGCGCTCAGGATGACCGCCGATTGATCTTATTTCTGGATGTTTATCAGGAGGGAATTCATGGAACCTGTGCGGTAACCTTCCAGGTCAAGGGTGACGAACTTGAAGCCGAGTTCTCTGAAAACCTCGACAAACTTACGAGCCATTGCGGAATCCAACGCGCGCGGCATCTCGTCAGAAGCGATCTCAATGCGGACCAGTTCCTCATGATAACGAACCCGGAACTGCCGGAAGCCGAGCGCGCGAAGAGCCTCTTCCCCTTTTTCCACAATCGCCAATCGTTCCGGCGTCACCTCAATGCCGTAGGCAATGCGCGAAGAGAGGCAAGCCGACGCGGGGCGATTCCACACCGGCATCTCAGCCCGGCGTGCAAGCTCACGGATGTCGGCTTTAGTGAGGCCCGCATCAAGCAGCGGGGTTAGCACCTTGTGCTCGCGGGCGGCGCGCTGGCCGGGGCGCCAGTCGCCCTGGTCGTCCACGTTCACGCCGTAGGCGACGGCGGCAAAGCCGCGCTGGGCGACAAGTTCATCGAGCCTGTCAAAAAGCTCGTCTTTGCAGAAATAGCAGCGGTCGGAATTATTGGCGCGATAGGCGGGGTTCGAAAGTTCGTCCGTGATGATGAACTCATGCGGCAGCCTGAAGCGCGCCACCACGGCCTGCGCCTCTTGCCGGTCGCGCGCCGAATAGCTGGCGCTCAGCGCCGTCACTGCCAGCATGTCGTCACCCAGCGCTTGGTGCGCCGCATAAGCGAGGTACGCCGAGTCCACCCCTCCTGAATAGGCCACCACCAGCGACGGCACCTGCCGCAGTTGCTCCAGCAGTCTCCCCTCTTTCACTTCCAGTTCATCCATCCCTGCCACCCACCACTACAGAATAACGCCAGTGAGCATGTGTTCCAACTGAATTATGGTCCCCGACGGGAATCAATTCGGTAGCCGGGGCCAACGCCCCCGGCTACTTTCCTGGGCCCCTTCAGGGCCCCAACAAAACCCCCGCTACTGAATCAGTTTCGGCTGCGGGGATTCGGTCTCGCCGTTTTCGGTGCTGACCAGGCAGACGGCGGCGACCTCGTCGCCTGCTTCGAGGTTAATCAACCTGACGCCCTGCGTGGAGCGGGCCGATTCGCGGATGGCGCCGGCATCGAGGCGAGTGATCTTGCCCTGCTGGCTGATGAGCATGACCTCCGACTCCTCGGTCACGCTCAGCACCCCCACGACCTTGCCGTTTCGATCCACGGTCTTGACGTTGATGACGCCCTTGCCGAAGCGCGACTGCAAGCGATATTCGGTAATGGGCGTACGCTTGCCGTACCCTTTCTCGGTGACGGAGAGGATCAACTCCTTCTCGCCCACGATCTCCATGCCCACGATGTAGTCGCCCTTCTCGAGGTCCATCGCATAATTGCCATAAGCCTGCCTGCCCATGTCGCGCACATCGCTCTCGGGGAAGCGAATGGCCATGCCCTCATGCGTGGCGAGGAAAATGGTGTCGCGTCCGGAGGTCAAAGTAGCGCGAATCAGGGCATCGCCTTCCTCGACTTTCATGGCGATGATGCCGCCCGACCTGGGGTTGGAGAACTCCGCCAGGCGTGTCTTCTTGATCAGGCCCAGGCGCGTCACCAGCGTCACGTAACCCTCTTCGGCATACGTCTCTCCTTCAATCGTCACGTCTTTGGGCTCGTCCGGCAATTCCCGGACGGCGACGACGGCCGCGACTTTCTCTCCCGAAGCGAGGTTCACCAGGTTGACGATGTTCTTGCCCTTGCCTGCGGCGACCACGTCCGGAATTTCGTAAACCTTCAGCCAATACATCTTGCCGGTGTTGGTGAAGACCAGGATGTAGCTGTGGGTGGACGCGATGAAGAGGTGCTCGACAAAATCCTCGTCGCGCGTCTTCATTCCCAGGCGTCCCTTGCCGCCGCGTCCCTGCTGGCGATAAATGCTGACCGGGGTGCGCTTCAAGTAACCCGAATGCGAGACCGTGATCACCACGTCCTCGATCGCAATCAGGTCCTCGAGCTTGATTTCCGCCTGCTCCTCGATGATCTCCGTTCGCCTCAGGTCCCCGTAATCCTTCTGGATTTCCTTCAACTCATTGACGATCACTTTCTTGAGCACTTTGTCGCTGGCCAGTATTTCCTGGTACTCGGCAATCTTCTTTTGCAGGTCGTCATACTCCTGCTGGATCTTGTCGCGCTCCATGGCCGTGAGGCGCTGCAACTGTAACTCGAGGATGGCCTGGGCTTGCCGCTCCGTGAACTCGAAGCGGTCCATCAGGCCTTGGCGCGCTTCGGCGGGCGTCTTGGAGGCGCGGATGAGCTTGATGATGGCGTCGAGGTGCTGAAGCGCCTTGAGGAAACCCTCAAGGATGTGCGCACGCTCCTGGGCCTTGCGCAGATCGTAAGCGGTGCGCCGCCGGACCACGTTGACGCGGTGGTCGATGAAGAGTTGAAGGGCTTCGATGAGCGGCAGGGTGCGAGGTTGGCCGTTGACGATGGCCAGCATGATCATGCCGAAGTTTTCCTGGAGTTGGGTGTGTTTGTAGAGGTTGTTCAGGACGATTTCCGGCTGTTGTTCGCCCCTCTTCAATTCCACGACAATGCGCATCCCGTCGCGGTCGGACTCATCGCGCACGTCGGAGATGCCCTCGATCTTCTTGTCCTGGACAAGCTGCGCAATGCGCTCGATGACCTTCGACTTGTTGACCTGGAAGGGTATTTCCGTAATGACGATCTGCTGCTTGTCTTTCGTGGGCCGCTCGATCGCCGCCTTGGCGCGCATGGTGAACTGGCCACGGCCATTCTCATAGGCGGATTTGATTCCGCTCTTGCCGTAGAGGTAAGCACCCGTTGGAAAATCAGGACCCGGAACGAGTGAGAGCACTTCCTCGAGGGTAGCGTTGGGCTTGTCGATCAGGAGGATAGTGGCATCAATGATTTCCATCAGGTTATGGGGTGGGATTTTGGTCGCCATGCCGACGGCAATGCCGTCCGAGCCGTTGATCAGGAGATTCGGGACGCGGGTGGGAAGAACCAGGGGCTCTTCCGTGGACTCGTCAAAATTCGGGCCGAAGTCCACGGTCTCCTTTTCGATGTCCGCCAGCAACTCTTCCGCGATGCGCGCCAGGCGGCATTCGGTGTACCGGTAGGCCGCCGGGGGATCGCCATCCACCGAGCCGAAGTTGCCTTGCCCGTCGATGAGCAGGTAACGCATGTTGAAGTCTTGCGCCATGCGTACCAGGGTGTCGTAAACCGCCGCGTCCCCGTGTGGGTGATACTTCTTAATGACCTCGCCCACCACGCCGGCACACTTGATGTAACGCTTGTCGGAGGTGTTCCCCTCCTTGTACATAGCGTAAAGAATCCGCCGATGCACCGGCTTAAGCCCATCGCGCACGTCGGGAAGCGCCCGGCCGATGATCACGCTCATCGCATAGTCGAGATATGACTTGCGCATCTCGTCTTCGATGTTGACCGGGATCTCCCGCGACGGCTTGAAAAGTTCTTGGTCACCCATGAATGCGTTCCTTGAAAACGTTTATGACTTGCGTTTGCGCCCGGATTTTTCCGGTGGCGGCGAAAACAAAGTCCCACCATCCCTGAGATAACGTGGCGTGCGAATCTTCCTCAACCAAGCATGGACGTGTTTCATATCCTCGCGGTCCTTCCAGATGCCAAACGCGGGGTGGTCCTCAAGCCGGATGGTCTTCTTTCGCTTTGCGCCCTTACTCTCGATCGACTCAAGTCGTGAAATAGGCCTCATTGGGGCTACAGTACGCTCATTCATCGAACGCTCAATCCTCTATTATTGTAGCTGAATTTGCGATCGAGCGGGACTAACGTATCGACGAGAAACGACCCCTCACCCGTCTCGCTCCGGCTGATGAGAACGCCGGAGTGAGACACCCTCTCCCCATGGGAGAGGGCTATTGATTCAATATGTCCCCAGATTCGCAACGCTAGATGTCCAAGTTCTTCACATCCAGCGCGTTTTCTTCGATGAACTGGCGGCGGGGTTCGACGACGTCACCCATCAGGACCGTGAAGATGGAGTCTGCCTCGACCTGGTCTTCGACTTTCACTTGCAGGAGTATGCGTTGCTCGGCGTCCATGGTAGTTTGCCAGAGTTGGTCGGGATTCATTTCTCCCAAGCCCTTGAAGCGTTGCACGGTAAATGCTTTCTTTCCCAAAGCCATGACGTGTTCGAGGAGTTGCCTGCGGTCCTCGATGGTCAACTGGGTGCCATTGGTGGACATAATGAAGGGTGGCTTGTCGTAGTCCCGCACGCGTCGGTGGAGGTCGAGGAGGCGCTTATAGTCGGCGCTCGAGACCAAGTCCCAATCAATGGTGCGCTCGCCCAGCGTCTCGCTGGAAAAAGTCAGAGTGTAGAGATTGTGCTCCTCATCGAGACGCAGGTGGGAGGTGAACCCTTCCGCCTTGAGTTCCCTGGCGACCAACTCGAGTTTATCTTTATTCTCGAGCTCCATCTTCTTGCCCAGTTCGGCTTTCAGCATGGCGTTAACCGGGCGGTCGTCGCCAATCCTCTTGTCGAGCTTGTCAAACAGCTCAACATACTCGGCGAGCGCCATCAGGAAGTTGGTTAGCTCGCCCCCCTCGAGCTTTGTCTTCTTGCCGTCACCGACCTCGACGGTGTGATCTTCCGTGGCCCGGCGCATGATTTCGCGGCGAAATTCCTTCTCATCCCGGATGTAGCGCAGGGACTTACCCTTTTTAATCAGGTAAAGCGGCGGTTGAGCAATAAAGACGTGCCCGCGCTCGACAAGTTCCGGCATCTGGCGGTAGAAGAAGGTAAGCAGCAGGGTGCGAATGTGGGATCCGTCCACGTCGGCATCGGTCATGATGATGATTTTCGAGTAGCGCAGCCTGGTGATGTCGAAGTCGTCTTTGCCGATGCCGGTGCCGAGCGCCGTGATGAGGGCGCGGATCTCTTCATGGGCCAGCATCTTGTCGAAACGCGCCTTTTCGACGTTCAGAATCTTGCCTCTTAACGGCAGGATGGCCTGATAGCGGCGGTCGCGCCCCTGCTTGGCAGAACCACCGGCCGAGTCGCCCTCCACCAGGAAGAGTTCACAGCGTTCCGGGTCTCGCTCCTGGCAATCGGCCAGCTTGCCCGGCAGCCCGCCGGAATCGAGTGCGCCTTTGCGCCGTGTTAACTCCCGCGCCTTGCGGGCAGCCTCGCGGGCGCGAGAAGCGTCGATGGCTTTGGCGCAGACCTTCTTGCCGACGGTGGGGTTTTTCTCAAAAGCCTCCATGAGCTTTTCGTAAACGAAGCTGGCCACCGTGCTCTGGATGTCGCTGTTGAGCTTCCCTTTGGTCTGGCCTTCAAATTGGGGTTGGGGAAGCTTGACGCTGACCACCGCCACAAGCCCTTCGCGAACGTCCTCGCCCTGGAGGTTTTCCTTCACTTCCTTGAAGAGCCCTTGGTTCTGGCCGTATTGATTGATGGCGCGGGTGAGAGCGGAGCGGAACCCTGAAAGGTGAGTGCCGCCATCCACAGTGTTGATGTTGTTGGCGAAAGAAAACACGGCCTCCGCATAGCCATCGTTGTACTGGAGGGCGAACTCCATATGCACATTGTCGCGGTCGGTCTCTGCGTAAATAGGAGTGGCGTGCAGCACTTCTTTGTTCTTATTGAGGTGCTTCACGAACTCGGCGATTCCGCCGTTGTAATGGAATTCCGCCTGTTTATTGGTGCGTTCATCTTTAAGCCGGATGGTCAAGCCCTTATTGAGGAAAGAGAGTTCACGCAGGCGCTGGGCCAAGGTATCGTAATTGAAGTCGATCGAGTCCATGATCTTGGCATCAGCCAGGAAGGTAATCTTGGTCCCGCGGCGTTCTGTCTTGCCCGCCCGCTTTAGCGGTTGGACGGGCTTTCCGCGCTCGTAGGATTGTTCCCAGGTGTAGCCGTCACGCCAGATTTCCAGGTCCAACCGCTCGGAGAGGGCATTGACAACCGACACGCCCACGCCGTGCAGACCGCCGGAGACTTTATAGCTGTTGGTGTCAAACTTCCCGCCGGCGTGGAGAACAGTCATCACCACTTCCGCCGCCGAGCGGCCCTCCTCCTTGTGCAAATCGACCGGAATACCGCGCCCATTGTCGACAACCGTCACGGAGTTATCACTGTGAACGGTGACGTCGATTCGATCGGCGTGGTGGTCCGCCGCCTCGTCAACGGAATTGTCCACCACTTCCCACACAAGGTGGTGCAGTCCCATGAGGCCCGTCGATCCGATGTACATCGCCGGCCTCTTGCGCACCGCTTCCAAGTCGCCAAGCACCTTGATGCTCGCCGCGTCGTAGGCCGGGGCTCCATTAGGTTCTCCAGTATTCTGCTTGCTCACGTGTTCCTTCAACCTCCCGTTCTAGCCCCAATTGCAAAAAAAGCCGGCAGAGAAAGCGTCTCCCAGCCGGCTCCACTTCACTTCTCCAAGATGAGCAACGACCAATCGACAGAATTATCGCCCCTCGCTCTCCCGAAAATCGCCGGCCTCGCGTCATTCCCGCGCAAGCGGGAATCCATTGTGCTCGGGGCCGACAATGGACCCCCGCTTGCGCGGGGGTGACGACGATGATCCGCTAAATCCGCATGGGCATCACCACGTAGCGATACCGGTAAGCCCCGCCCTCGGCCGGCCGAAATTGGCCAGCGCTCTGCTCGTCCTTCAACTCCAGGGAAATCTTCCCGGCGCCTTCCACCACGTTGAAGAAATCCAGCAAGTACTGGTAGTTGAAGCCGATCTGCATGGCCTCATCCTGGTAGGGCGTGTCAAGGACCTCGCGGGCCTCGCCATATTCCCCGCTTGAGGAAGATACTTCCAGTTGTCCCTTCTCCACGTGCATCCGGACAGCCCGCGAGCGCTCGTCAGCGAGTAAGGCGACCCGACGCACAGCGGCCGAGATGCTTTCCTTTTCGAGTTGCAAGACACGGTTGTTGTCGCGAGGAAGAACCGCCTCATAGTTGGGAAACTGCCCCGTCAGCATGCGGCAAATCAGGACACGTTGGCCCAGAGAAAAGAAGAGATGGCCTTCATCCTTTGAGATGCTGACCGGTAACTCGCCTTCCCCTTCCGACAACAACCGCACCAGTTCGCCCATCGCCTTTTTAGCGATGAGCAATTTCAACTCGTTCTTGAGCCCCGCAACTTCAATGTCGCGCTCAATCAAGGCAAGCCGGTGCCCATCCGTCGCCACCATCGCCACGCTGCCAGGCCTGAGCAAGAGCAGAGCTCCATTCAAAGTGTAACGAGACTCCTCATTTGAAATTGCGAATACCGTCTTCTGGATAGCGGTTGCAAGCACATTCGCAGGGAGCGCGGCCAACGCCGGCGGGATGACCGGCAGCATCGGAAAATTGTCCCTTGCCATTCCCACCAGCTTAAAGGAAGAGCGTTCACACGTTACCTGGACCCAGTGGTTTTCCAAGGCCTTGAAATGAACCTCAGCTTCGGGAAGAGAGCGCACGATTTCAATAAGACGCTTGGCAGGAATGGTCCCGGAGCCCGGGGCCTTCACTTTGACCGGGCAATTACAGCACACCCCAAGGTCGAGATCGGTGGCGCTGATTCTAAGATTTTCTCCCTCAACCTCGATCAGAAGGTTGGAGAGAATAGGAATGGTCGTCTTTTTCTCAACCACTCCCTGAGTGAGAGCCAGTTCTTTCAGGACCCGAGACTTTTCTATGGAGAAATCCATTTCATTAGTATCCTATGAGGAAATGTTCTTAGTAGTAGGAACTGTGTAAGTGTGGAAAATTGTGCAAACCTCAGGCAGACATCCCATTACAGACACTGGACCTGTGAATCGAATATTCCCGGCTGTGAATTTCGCTGCGCGGCTCGGCAGCCTGGAGAAATTCACAAGTGTTCTCATCATGAACATCCTTTGAAAGCCGCTAAGTTCAACTGAGACTATCGCGAAGCTTGTTGAGAAGCCTGTTCAAATCTCTGTCCGACTGGCGCAATTCCGAAATCTTATTAATAGAGTGTAACACAGTTGTGTGGTGTTTCCCGCCGAATTCCCTGCCGATCTGCGGCAGCGATGCGGTGGTGAGTTCCTTGGCAAGGTACATGGCCACTTGCCGAGGATAAGCCACCGGCCGACTGTTGTTTTTGGACCGCAATTGAGGGAGCGACAAACCGAACTCCTGGCACACCGCGCGCTGGATGATCTCGATCGAGACGCGGCGTTCGCCCAAATCGACGAGGTTCTTAAGCACTTGCTGCGCCATGGCCAGGGAAACCTCGGCCCCGGTGAGCGAGGAATAAGCCACCAGTCGCGTCAGCGCTCCCTCCAAGTCACGGATGCTGGACCTGATCTTGCGCGCTATGAAATCGCTGACCTCTTCGGGCAGAGTAACCCCTTGGGCTTCGCATTTCTTGTCCAGAATGGCGCGCTTGGTTTCAAGATCCGGCGGTTGCAAATCGGCGAGCAGGCCCCAGGCAAAGCGGGAGCGCACCCTCTCTTCCAAGTCGGGGATGTCTTTCGGCGGGCAATCGGAAGATATCACAATCTGTTTCTGAGCTTCATAGAGGGCGTTGAACGTATGGAAGAATTCTTCCATCGTTCGTTCTTTTCCGGCAATGAACTCGATGTCGTCCATGAGCAGCACATCTATATTTCTGTACTTTTCCCGGAAGGAATACATGCGGTCGGTCCGCAGGGAGCTTAAGAGATCGTTCGTGAAAGCTTCCGAGGAGACGTAGGCCAAACGCATTTCCTTCCAGTTATGTTTGATGGTATGGCCTACCGCCTGCATAAGGTGCGTTTTGCCCAAACCAACTCCCCCGTAGAGGAAGAGCGGGTTGTAGGCTTTCGCCGGGTTCTGCGCAACGGCGTGGGCCGCGGCGTGTGCAAATTGGTTGCAAGAGCCTACCACGAAGGTGTCAAAAGTGTACTTGAGATTCAGCAAGTGGTCGACGGAATCGAAGTCCAGCTTGCTCTGCAGCGGTTTAGCAGAGTCGGCGCCAACACCCTTCTTCTCTGCATTTTCACCAACGACATAGCGGATCTCCGCAATGCCCATATTGAGATTCTGTAGGGCTTCGCTGACGAGTGGGGCATAGTTCTCCTGAATCCACTCCTGGAATTCGCGGTTCGGAACACAGACGACAATCGCTTCCTTATCCACATGGCTGAACCGGGTAGGCCTCAACCAAGTCTGGTAACTCTGCGTGTTGACCTTCGTTTTGAGATAATTTAGGACTTGGAGCCAGGCATTCATGATGGTTTCGTAAGAGGATGGGAGTAAGCCTTGCGCGACCGATAAACCTTGCGGGATATGCGACAGGCAGGTTCCAAACCAACCCGTCGAGCCAACTCGCAATGGAAGCCGTCACCAGGCGATGAGTCTTGACCCTGCTATCTCCCCCATTTTTTGAATCGGAGCATACCTAAGACGGCGCGCGAGCTTAGCGGAGACCACTCAGCTCACTCCCTTAGTGTAGCACGATTGGGTGTCTGCGCCAATCACTCTTCCGCATGTCAGCAATCTCCTCGTTACGGCGCAGCGCCGACTTTCAGGCCGCCAAATCTCGGCCTTAACAGGCTGCGGAAGAACGCTTCTCACCTTTCAATAAGCGCGCAATCTCGTCGCGCTCCGGAACGCGGAGAGGTTTTGTCCGGCCGCTCTCGACCCATTGGACGCCTTCCGCAGCTTCCCTTACTTCGCCGATGATTGCGGCTGTCACGTGACGGCGCGAATAAGCACGGAGCAACGCTGGGGCCGAGTCCGCGCTTGCGACGACGAGCAAGGAACCTGACGCAATCAAGGCGAAAGGATCAAATCTCAGGATTTCGCTCAAAAGGCGTGTCTCTTCGAGAATGGGGACCTTATCTCTCCAGACGCGCAAGCCCACACCGCCGGCCTTCGCGAGTTCATACAAACCTGACGCCAAACCTCCCTCAGTCGGGTCATGCATGGCGTGAATCTCGCCCTGGCGCTGTGCCAGCAAAGCGTCCTGCACAACGCTTATCCCGGGACGAAACAGCAAGCCTCGCGCCCGCCGGAGGGTTTCCGTTGGCAGTTCCCGGCTTAGGGCGGAGCGCTTTTCCCTAGCGAGGATCGCGGTGCCCTCGATGGCAATGCCTCGCGTGAGGAGCACGACATCTCCCGGCCGCTGACTTTCCTTTCTGACCAGCTTGGGTTTGGCCACTTCACCGAGCATTTGACCGACCAGAATTGGACGGTCGAGGCCCAAGGTGACCTCGGTATGGCCGCCACAGAGTGTCACACCTAAGTCCGCACAAGCCCGGAGCGTATCTCGAAAGATATGGCGGACCAACCCCAAGGAAGTACTGGTCTGCGGAAGCAGCAAAGTGGCCAGGAACCAGAGCGGGCGGGCTCCCGTCGTGGCGACATCATTGGCATTGATGTTCACGGCGTACCAGCCGATTCGCTCGGAGGTGAAGGTGATCGGATCGGTCTTCGCCACCAGGTATTTGTCGCCCATATCGATTACAGCGGCGTCCTCGCCGAACCTCGGCCCCAGGACGACGCGGGAGTTTCTTGGTACTTGACAGGCGGTCAAGAGTCCCTGGAAAATGCGAGGGGGTAGTTTCCCGACTGGAAATGGCTTCATAGAGTGCTGAGTATAACCCAAAGGCAGCGACAGGCGACGAGTGACAGGTGACGAGCCGGGCAGGGGGTTAGTTGGGATTTGCAGCGATGATGCCGCCTCGGTGTGATCGCCGAACGAGGTTATGAACACTGGCCGGCAAGCGGCCTGAAAGCGCCGCGACGTCGGGTGGAGTACAAATGCGGATCAAAAAGGCGACCAAGAGATACGAAGCGTGGCTGGGCGAGCGCCTGAACCTGATTCCGGCAGACATTACCTTGAAGCACTCCCGGATGGAAGAGGCGCCTTTCCCCTTTTTGTGTGCCACCTACTATCGCTGGGATCAACTATGGCGGGAGCTTCGCACGGACGTTGCCAAAGCGCCTCGGGTCCTGGCGGTCGGCGATCTTCACCTGGAGAATTTTGGGACCTGGCGCGACGCCGAAGGACGCCTGATCTGGGGCGTGAACGATTTTGACGAGGCCTTTCCCATGGCGTACACCAACGACCTCGTCAGGCTCGCGGCGAGCGCGCACCTTGCCGTAGCGGCCAACCATTTGAAATTGGCCACGCAAGACGCGGGCAAGAGTATCCTGACCGGCTATTGTGAAGGCCTCGAGGAAGGCGGCAAGCCATTCGTTCTGGAAGAAGATCACAAGTGGCTGCGTGAAACCGTCAGCGGCGAACTCCGTGACCCTGTGCATTTTTGGGGAAAGATGAACGCATTGCCCACGCTCCGTGGCGAAATCCCCAAGAGCGCCCGGAAAGCGATTGAGGACCTGTTGCCGGAGCGAGGGATGATCTATCGCGTCTCCCACCGGGTGGCAGGATTAGGAAGCCTGGGCAGAGAGTGTTTTGTGGCCATCGCCGATTGGGGAGGAGCCAGAGTGGCCCGCGAGGCGAAGGCGCTGGCGCCTTCGGCATGTGTTTGGGCCAATGAAGGCAAGGGCCCGCAGAAGATATTCTACGAGACGATCATCACCAAAGCCGCGCGGGCGCTTGACCCCTATGTGCATTCGCGCGGCAGATGGATTGTGCGCCGCCTCTCCCCACATTGTTCCCGTGTCGAGCTGGCCACCCTGCCGCAAAAGCGCGATGAGGAACGGCTGCTTCACGCCATGGGATTCGAGACCGCGAATATTCACTTGGGGAGCAAGGATGCGATCAAGGCCGTTCGCCGCGACCTGGGTAAACGGAAGCCCGATTGGCTGCACGAAGCCGCCCAAGAAATGACGAAAGCGGTGTTGAAGGATTGGGAGGAATGGAGAAAGCCTTGACTGCCGTCCTACGTGCCGCGGTCAGCCCGCATTCAGGAAGATTCCCGAGTAGTCCGAAAAACTCAAGTGCAGCGCGACATCGCGAACCGCGATAAAGAACGGTTCAACATACTGCACGTTAAAACTGCGCTCGTCTCGCAAGTCCGTCAACTCTGACACCAGCACTTCAAACAACTTCTGCATCGAGTCAAAGGAGCCGCGATCGAGGCGCATGGCTTCGACTGCTCGCAGGGCATGCGCGTAAGGCAGGGACGCGCCAACCGACTTTGCCTGTCCTTGGTTGCCATTCCCCTTCCCCGCTTGCATCATCTGAGTCAAGATGTCAACCGCCTGGGAAATGACGCGGCGGTCGCGCTCCCAAACTCTCTTGTGGAGGGAGACCTCGCGCAGTGATCTGGTAATCTCGTCGGCAAGGATCGCCATGCGCATGCTTTCGGAAGAACCCTGGCGGTGCGTGCTTCTAATCATGGATTCTTCTCCTTAGTTGCTTAACCCACAATAACTTTCGTAACACGAGGAGCCCTGCGGCCAAACGACCATCGGGGTCTGCCGCTGTATTACTCACACGCCAATGCGCATCTAGCAATAACGCACTTTCCGTCGCTTGTCAATCCCCCCCCTCTTACCCCTCTTGTGATAGCCCATAAAGGTAGGCCAACAACTTCCTGTCCCGCCACTTCCTCACGCCACCGGCTGGTTGAAGCAGGGCGCATACTGGCGGGGAAAGGGTTTCTTCTCGCGATAGGATCGCGCCAGTTCAAGGTAGATACCCAGGTCCCGGTCGAGGTCCGACTGTGTACCGTCAAAA
>Ga0326727_10010066_pt1 | contig 22765 bp, 19 predicted proteins | sample MB2enrmetagenome_FD_207643 | JGI IMG/M metagenome (GOLD analysis project Ga0326727, IMG submission 207643) | Lab enriched peat soil microbial communities from McLean, Ithaca, NY, United States - MB29MY | ecosystem: Environmental > Terrestrial > Soil > Wetlands > Peat | place: USA: New York...
CTCATTCCATACGCCTTCCATTCTGGATAAATTGGAGGTGCGATCTGCAAATTTCAGAACAATCCCACGTATAGAGTGTAAACGTGGAAAATACCAGCCATTATCGTCGGCCCTTCGTTCGTGAGTTACTTCATGGACTAGATCAGCTACATCAACACCGAATTTATTGAGAAGAACTTCATATGTTACATTAGTATCCTCTAATGTATCATGTAATAAAGCCGCTGCCTGTAGTGCAAAGTCATCAGGGTATAATATTCTGATAATTTCATAGACTTGCCAGCAGTGAGACATAAAATAGTCATTTCCAGCATCATCAAGTTGCTTGGCATGTGCTTTCGTACCAAATAAAAGTGCTTGTTCAACTAAACCACTCATTTTATCACTTTGATGTATATGAATTCCAGATATTACATTTACATTATTTTTTTAATTAAATAATGAATTAGAACGCATCAACAATAAAAACTGATTAAAAATATTCTATCTCAGCAATCTCTTGAAACTGATTAGATAAGTTTTGAGACTTATTAATATTTTTCTGGATCACCAAAAGTAACCATTAATTCTTCTAACAATTTATCGCAATCAATCAGAAAATCAAGAAAATGATATAAAGTCTCCAAGTTTTCTCCAAATCTTAAGTTCACTTAAGAGATAAATTTATCCCTGATGACTAAAAAAAATAACTACAAATAAGCTGTTCCAGAGCTATCGAATATCAAAATCCCTTAAAATTTTTCAAATACTCAATTGATTGCTTTCCACTGTATTTGCTTACTACAGCAGAAACTGCCCCGCAAAGCTGTGACTCTGAAGAACACTCCTCTATTTTTTTACATTTTATAGAATTTAGGAGACAATTTAGAGGATTCTAACTCACCTATTCTTTTTTCCTATGATAATCATGTCCAAATCTTTCCTGCGAATTTCCATATTTGACTTTATTTTTTTCTTTTCTTATTCATGATTTTTTAATATTAAGAATAGCTTACAATATCTTTAAAATACTCCTTCTATTTTAAATGTCATTTAATGATGGAGATTATGACAGAAGACTGTATATAAAGTCTTGTGATTCACACTTTGAACAGTAGTGACAATAATTTTTCCAGCTTTTAATATCTTTTTAGTCACTTCATAAAATCGCTCCTAATATACTTTTTTGAGTAAATCCACTTATTCTATAATATATCTCTTATTCTCAAAGGATGTTCTTTTACTAATTTTTTCGTTGTTGCTACTTACATATAAATACTAAGAGGTGCTCTCCCATTAAAAAATTGATATTTTGTAATATCTATAGCGGGTTTAGATTTACCTTTAATTTTTTTTCGCGATAAAAATTTGGAAAGGATTCCAACAAAACTAAAATAAAAGTAAATATGAATTATCTGAAAAATAGTCTGTAAGAGAATAGTTTTCAAATCTCAACGATAATGAGTCGAAAGAGTTAAATTTATCATATTTTACCAATAAAACTCCTAACTACTCTTTATTATCAATCTTGTTTATCATCTTTTCAACTCAAAATGCCAATTTCTTTAATGCCATGCCATATCCTTTTTTTGTTATAATACAAATGACTCTCGCGTCTGTTGCAGTTAAGCTAACACTGTATTCCTCGCTGTACCACATTGAAACACAGAATTTTGTTCTGTTGATGGATTCAAGGCACCAAAATTCATGTTCCATTCCGCAGCCAATCCATTATTTTTGCCGGTAAATGTTATTGCTAATGGGACATAAGACACTGATACCAAAACTCAAAATTGCCTATCGGATCTCGAATTTAGAATGATTCCTCGAGTCCATTATCATAACAGTAGTTCTGGAAATCATATTGATCCAAAAACAAATTTTTTTAGTATGAGCTCTGTCATAAAAAATGTGAATATAGTTCAGATTGTTCGAACATAGAATTTAAAAGTTTGCTCCTTGCTTGCTTCTTTCTCCCAAGTTCTTTTGTATATTCCTTTTATCTGCTGGCGACCTTTCGCAATTGTTTTAATTTCCCACGAATGAAATCCTGCAGCACCAACAACAAACCTTTCATCTCTTTTAGAAGATTCTGGAGAGTAATATTTGTCCATGAGGAGGCTAAGTCCTTTGCTTAAGCTGAGTTGCCAGGAATAACCCGTACTTGGGTTTTCCTTAAGCCTCAGATAAAAAATGATTCCAGTTTTTATATACATGGTCTTTCCGTTATCTTCTTCAGTTATGGTAAGTTGTTGATTAGCTGCAATAGGTGTAGCAAATAAAGCCATTGTAATCATAGACAGGCACGAATATATTAAAAAAAGTGTTATTCTAGGTAGAATTATTGACATATTATCACCTGTGATCAACAAAAATTCATTTTGTTTATACACTTTCATTTTAAACAAAGTCTGAAGTTTTACTTATAAAACATCCCCACATTCTAAGGTTACAAGCTCCCATCTCCCACTTATCAACTCGAGAAAATCAGAACTGCTTTCTCCACTGTCTTACTTCATGCTGTATCAGCTACCTTAGAGTACCTAATGGGATTCTTGATTGTTAATTATGTTCTTCCTCAAAAGTCTCAAAACCGTTAAGTTGGTGATCTTGCACTCTTTAGAAGCCCTAATCTTATAGACTCTAGCATTGTATAGCTTAATCTTACATATTCTCATTTTAGGGTTTTTGAGGTGATCTATCTAGTGTATTTTAATTCTTAAGAATCTGAAAAAAAGTGTATAAAAATATTAATTAGTTTCAATTATGAAGGCATGTGTTTTATAAAATGTGCACATTTTATGAAAGAACATAAGCAGCTTTTCTTTACTAAAATAACCTATAATAGTCATGATAAGCATTAACTCGGTTATTTAAGATTTATTATAAAATTAAAAGCTCAATAAAGTTTATGTTCGAAAATTGAAGCGTATTTATCCGTTAATTTGTATAAGTAATTATTTATTTAAATTTAATAATATAAGAACTAGTCAATTGACAGATACCTCCCCCCCTGTTAATTGGCAGAAATACCCCCTTTGTCAATTGGCAAAAACACCCCCTTTGTCAATTGGCAGAAACACCCCTCTTTCGTTTGGTAGAAATATCCCCCTGTCAATTGGCAGAAATACCCCCTTTGTCAATTGGCAGAAACACTCCCTTTGTCAATTAGCAAAAACACCCCCTTATCAATTGGCAGGAATGAATTTGGAGATTGCGAAAACCCTATGAGCATATAACTAAGAAACAACGTTGAAATGTACAAGTCTACAATTAGTCACTGAAGTAAGTAATTTATCGAAATATTCTTTTAAATAAAAAGATATACTTTAAACCTATATCAAAGAATTAGTATGCTTCGGCCTGTCTGCTCAGATAATCTAAACTCTAAAATCTTCGATTTTTGCTTAGCTATTTTTCTTTAATCTAGACGATTTAAACTCTGCTTTCTGATTACTCAGCGATTTCTAAATATAGTGTTTGACTGTGTCAGCCATCACATTCTCAAAGGATAAATAGAACTTCCCACTTGGACGTAGATTCTAATCCAAATGTGTATTCTTGCCCCCAGTTCAGAATGAAGTTTGAAAAATCTGTAAAAACCACTTGCTTTCAAGCATTGAACTACAGCTGATAGAGAGTTAGTTGGATGAAATTACAGGAATAAATGAACTTGATTCTCTACCATTTTCGTAGCATGAATTTTGTAGCTTTGATCTATGCAAATAGTTGTAAAGATAGACACACAGTACTTTTTAATTACCTTATTATAGGGGATTTTGATGAGCTTAATTTTTGGCTAATTTCTTGTGAAGTGTCAATATACTATTTGTTGAGGTCAAAGTTTTTTCGAAATTTTCTGTAGAATATATCGTTCTATACCAGGTACCAGTACTATTTGATCAGTGATCTTAACATAGCTATGGATAAAGTTGCTTAATTCCAATGATTGTCGCATTCATGACTGGCAAAGGTAGTGCCGCCACCTATGACTACGGTGCCAAAAACAAACCCATTTTAAAATAAGGTGACGACTTAGGATTTTAAACAAAAACATAAAAAAGCTAATGTTCACTTTATCCCATACCAAAAACAACAACTGTATCATTTCATGATTTGCAGATCGATTTTTTAGAAAATAATGAAGTTGTTTATAGGGCCAGAGGATACTTTGGAGCAAAATCAAAAAGTTATGATAAAACATTGTGAACAATTACCCCAAAGTTGTCACATAAAATTACTGTTTACATCATTCAAACGAAATTATAGTCAAAAGGTTACTCTTTTATAATAGTTAGAATAAAAATTAGGAAGTTTAGGAATTTACTTAAAAATGTTAACTACTGAGATATTATGTACGGCAATTATGACCTTCCATTTTCACTGGAGAAAGAAGGAATTTCTATTTCAGTGGAAAAAATAGAAGCACAGTGGATGTACAAAAGGACACTGGGAAAAGATCGGGTAGAAAAACTCATTCTGGAGGAGGGGAAATTAATTATAAATCCAGTAAAGCCCCTCAACACTCCTAAAGAAATTACGCAAAACTTGTTGATAGAGTTTGAAAAAATACTTCTTCTTGCTGCAGGAGCAAGGAAAAAGATTTTTCTGACCTTTCCGATTGAAATAGGAATTTTTATCTCGGATAAGGGAAACAAGAATCATCAGCTTCTTGACGTGCTAACTTTGTCGAGGCAGAAGTTTACTCTTTATGGATCTGTCTCAAATGGATTGGTCTGCAAATACTGGAAAAGCAAGATACATTCCGTTGCACCTTCTCTGAACCCACTTCATGAAGGGCTTATGGAATTGACTATGCGAAACACCACTTCTGACTGGGTCTCTATCTCAAAGGTTGTTTTCAGTGCATATGGGATGAAACTTTACTATGACAGCAATGTTTTCATGAAGGCACGCATGGATATCCTTAGCAAAAACACAGCTGAAACAGGCTTCGAACAATATCATATTAATGGAAGTCTGAAAAGTTATCCCCGTAAAAATCAGGATACTTGGAAAGAAGCGCTCGAAGTTTACATTAGGAAACTTGATTTTGTACCCCCAACTTTTGACATGAGGTTGGGACTTTGATGATGGGCATCAGTATTTTAAACTTTATTTTATATTCTACCTCAAAGGGTCCAGTTACTCTAGGAAATCTGCTAGAGTTTATACTTATTCTGTCGTTTTCGATCATAATTTCTAGAATCATTATACTTTACTTGCGCAGATACTTTAGAAATAAGGTTAGTAAGGACGTGGGTGAGACTACCATAAAATTTGTGTACTACGGTTCACTTCTTATTGTTTTTATCACTGTGCTTCCTCTGATAGGGCTCGATCCTTCAGGGCTACTACTAGCAGGGGGGATCACAGGTATCGTTCTCGGATTTGCAAGTCAGAATATTGTGGGAAATCTGATTTCTGGTGTCTTTTTGATGATAGAAAAACCTATAAAAATAGGAGACCAAGTCGAAATTAACAAGATATCGGGTTATGTTACCGATATCCGCATAATCTCTACCCTTATAAGGACATTTGATGGGCTTCTTGTCCGTATTCCCAACCAACAAGTCTTTACAACAAATATCACAAACACTGTGAGTTACCCGGTCAGAAGGTTCGATTTTACAATGAAAATTCGCTACAGTGACGATGCTGACGCAGCAATCTGGTTCATCCAGGATTTAATTGACAAAGAGCCCTTTGCCCTCCATAGCCCTCCCCCTTCTGTTTATGTAAATGAACTGGGGGAAAATTCGGTAAATCTCGTCGTCAGAGTCTGGGCGCCTATTAGTGAGTGGTACGTACTGAAAACCCTTCTCCCTTGGACCATAAAAAAGGTCCTTGAAGAAAATAACATAGAAGTCCCATTACCTCAGCGTGAAATTTATCTTCATAACGTCCCGGAAAAGAAGTCGATTCCTGAAAAACAGAAGCTAAAGCAATAAAAACAATATAGAATATATTATATCAAGCATATAAATTAACCATATTTGACAGTGTAGCTAAAGTTCTGTAAAATACTACCGGCTCTTTAGCCTGTTCTTTCACTGCAAAAAATAGAATGCAGAGTCAATAGTTTTACTGATAAAGTTAAATTAATTACCCATTCATAATAGTAAAGAGCCGAGATGTTAAAATATGAGTCCGTTTAAACTGACAAAACTAAATATATTGTACTAAGATTTTTTTGTTTTCAGAGTTTTAAAAGTAGGTGAATTACTATTATTCGAGCGGTGATTTTTGCAGCTTCCTTCTAGGGTCGATCGATGGCTGAACAGTCAATTATTAATGAATCTTGCTTCGCAAATCTATGGATTACTAATACTCAGACCTTATAGAATATTTTTTGATTCTTTCTTTAGTTGTTCTTGTTCACGAATTTCTTCCTCTGTAAAATGAAGATGTATCTTTCCTTCTTGATCGATATAAAAATCCATTTCTCCATATCTGGTTTCAAGTGAATGTATTTTGAGATCCCTTTGTATATTTATAAACGTGTTTTGATCCTTTTAGTGGATCATGTTCGTGAATAATATGTATCATAACATGAATTATAAAACATCATATTATAACATAAATTATAAATAATTATGTTTCAATGATTTTCAATTTAATGATAAAGGAATAGGAAGAAAGATACATCAAACAGGTGACTTTGAATTATTTTTGATTTTTTTGATTGATTGCAGGATCAATAACTTCGATTGTATTCTCTACTATCTCACAAAAGGAACTAAATTGTGTATTCTATTGGTTTCGAATTATCCATATCAAAAATTTCAATTTATATAATATGATAGATATATTATTTTAAGGTAATCACTACATGGGCAACCGAGTGGATAAATTTGTAAAGACTAACGGATGCTTCAATGGAACGTTTTCAGAAAATTATCTGGGTTACCAGTTACAAAATGTATTATTGACAATTAATGAACTGAAAGCAAATAATGATATCAATACAAATGAAGATAGAACTTATATCTTTAGTGTATTGCAGTGAAGTATAATAAATTCTTTCAAAGAAAGTCTAACTTTGTAGACCATGAAAAGAACTTTTTTAATTTTGACAAAACAAAAGATTCAACATCATGTCAATATTCAAGTTTTCTCAACATATTCTAAAATGTAATGCAGATGCAGTTAGAAAGCTTCTTGAATGCCTGAATATGCTTCAGAAGCTGAAAACTGCCAGGTTTGTATGTGGATAGTGGAACGTCGTTTCCCGGAAGATTATTGAAAGCATGAATATAGGAAAATTAATGCAGTTTCAGAGAATAAAAACGAGAATGTTGAGTTGATCATCAATGATGTCAATGAAATTAGAACAGAAATTCTAGCGAAGTTTGTTCTGGTTAGAGAAAGGCATAAGTCACCAACTAGTCAAATATTGAAATCATAATTTGACCTATTTTTATTAGAATATCCTTTTATTTTATCCGATAGCAGAATTATAATTGGAGTTACCAAAATCTCCACCATGACTTTTTTGCTCCAGGCGCTTCGACCTGCTTTTGAGTAATCAACGTCTGCATTTGCAACATGTAATTCCTGTGAAGCTCTTTTGTATCCTCTAGTTCTTGCTTCAAAGTTATATTATATTCCTTAAATATTTTATTTTCCGTTTGTAGAGAGTCAGTCCGAATTACGTATTCCACTATTTCTCTTTTGCATTCCTCTACATTATTTTTGTATTCTGCCAATCCCCTTTTATATTCCTCTGCATTTCCTTTAGATTCCCCTATTTGCTTTTTGTATTCCTCTATTTGATCTTTTAATGATTTATTCTCGGCTTGTAATAATTCTATATTTTTTGTGCACTTTTCAAAATTCTCATTGTATTCTATAAAGTCCCTTTTGTATTCCGTTATCTTATCTTTATATTCCATTCTTTCGTTTTTGTATTCTTCGATTTTTCTTTTATATTCCATTAAATCTATTTTGTATTCTTTGATCTGCTCTTTGTATTCCTCTGTCAGATCTTTTGTTTCCAAATTTGCTCCATTTACAAGTAATTTAAATCCTGTAAGGACTGCTTCTGTTGGGCTAACATATCCTATTTTCTGCAACTGATCCAACAAAGAAATTGGAATCGAGGCACTAATCTTTCTCTTTGGATCGGACATATACTTCGTAATTGTATTACTTATAATAAAATTGTATTCTTTTGATCTGCTGGTATTTCCACCGTATTCCTATCTATTCCAAATTTAGGTATTGCTATTATGGGATTCGGTATACTTTTCTCAATTTAAAATAGATATCAGAAGAATTTAATAGAATTTGCCTATGTTTTTCTTACTATTTTTTCATTTACTGAGCATAAATCGATGAAAACATATATATTCCTATAATTTATGAAATGATACAGTTTGCAAAAACATAGGTAGAAGACAAGAACTTTTAGTTGGGATTTAACGAAAAAATTGCTATGAAATTATATCTGAAACATAATTTACATCACTTCAAACCTGGTTGATAACTTTTCAGCAATATCTACGTATTCTGCATATGATTTTGATTCCGGAATCGGTAAATTATCCTCCAAAAATCCCTGCACATGCATTTCGATAGCTCATAGATATTCTTATCCGCTTCGGCGCTAGTTGAGCCAGTAGCTATACAACCTGGCAAATCAGGAGAAGAGGCTGAATAATTATTGCTTGCTTTTTCTATTATAACAATGAAGCGGTACATCATTAATTCTCCATTTTCAAGCGCGCTTGCTTTACTATGCTATTTAAAGTTCCTGGAGCAAGGTCATCTCCACTATGACCTCAATCGTTATTCTGCCTTATTTAGTCGGGTGTTTATATTGCCATAACTCCCTTTTGTGGCAACCAGATATCAACCATCGGCTTCGAGTAGCTTTATAACCTCACGCACTTTCATTTTAATCTGTCTAGTTATATTCTGTCTGAATACTATATAGATTCTGCAGGCCGGATGATTAAAGTTTAAGGGTTCCTTATGTTGACTGACTAAGAGCCTATCCAAAAGATAAAAGAATTGTTATATCTGGCAAGATTGGCTAATCATAAGACTTAAAACCATACGAGACTAAGAGATCTCTGATAAATTCCGCATGAAGAAAGATCTAGAAAAAAGTATTGAAAAATAATGGATGGGATAGTATATCCCCTAGTCAGACTGCCAATAGAAAGACAGTCCAAGACTTAATGGAGCTTCAAAGAGAGAGCATCAAATATCTAGCCTAATCTAATTAACTCCTCATAGCTAACAAAAGGTAAGCTTTAATGCTACGTGGTCCGAGACCAGAATCGAAAGTTGAGTCTTTTATATAAATAATGTTAAACAATGGTGTGAAAGTAAGTTCTATTTCAGCTGTTGAAATCCTCCTAAGCCCGTAGACTTTGGGCTCTTTCTCAGAGAAACAGAGCATGAAATATTTTCCACCTAGTTTTAGCACTCTACGGACCTGCTGCGCAAAAACTGCCCTTTCCTAATCAGTAATCGAATCAAACAAACCCAAATCGATAACGAAATCGAATTCTTCCTCCATGAAAAGTCGGCCCATCTGTAACACATTTCCGACTACAAAATTCACCTTAACATGATGCTTTATAGCTTTTGCTTTTGCATCGTTGATAGCATCTTCAACAATGTCTATACCTGTGACATCACACCCATTTATGGCTAACATTATTGCATTATCACCCCGGCCACATCCAATATCCAGAGCTCTGCCAGGCTTAATTTCTCCATCCTTTATAAGAGCTTCAAAAACTGGCTGGGCATGGCCGATATCCCATGGTGGTGTATCTTTGTATGCTTTCTTCCAGTTCAAGCTAATCTTTTCACGACTGAAAATTCGGTTACCAGTTGATTGAAGATAAATATTTTACTTAATTGATCATTGTATGCTTTTAGCTTTTCCTGAATAAAATTACCTGATCAGCTATAGTACAGTTTTCACAAAATAATAGATTTTATATTATTTTCTGCGTTTTTATTTCATTGCAGAACCGTATACTGAAAGTTTCGTAAAAACTACTTTTTTCCACTTTTTCTCTCATTACAAAATGAGATTTCGCAGTTAAGTGGATGCAGAGATTTTACTATAAAACATATGTATATTCTCAATGTAAACTCGCCATTATTACTTTATTCACTAGGATCTACACTCACAAACTTAGATGTATAGGATGATATATATAATAGATTTTAAACAAAAAAGTTCATTGTTCCGTCTTGATATCTCATTAACTGAAGAGATGCCTATCGAAGCAAGTTCACTGATATAGTCTCTTACTCTCCTAAGTGTTACATTATCCAACAAAATTGCTTAAGCGACCTTAAGATATAAATTGTAAATCTCCAGCGTTTCTGGATTGCTTCCTGCGATACGTATATAAATAGATGATGGTGCAACTTTCGATGTCATTAAAAACCTGTTGCAAAGCAGTGGAAACTAAAAAGAAAAAAGCATATGAGCAAGGAAAAATGTTTGATATTAAATTATTTCTTGGTATCCAAGTCGGTGGTGAGAACAGCCTATATTGCTTGAAACGGAGTACGCTACCAAAATTTTGATTATAATGTTGAAAGAGTGGGGGAACAATATTCATAACATACTACTGCGTAAATTCGATAAATTTTAGAAGTATTCGTTTTTACCATGTAGTATTGTAATTAGATTTTTTATTTCAGATGATTTCCACAAAGTCCAAAAAATCTTAAAATTTATAGTCATCAGCTCAAGACAGTTCATCAGATTTATCTTCAATGTTTCGAAAGTATAGATATACTGATGTTACATCTTAGCTTAACCTTGCTATTTAAGGATCTATTTTTAGCTAGTTTTTAAAGTGGAATTCCATTTTCTTCGTCCTTTCCGTTATCCTTGTCCTTTCCGTTATCCTTGTCCTTGTCCCAACCATGGCAGCCGCCAAATTCTCCACAGCCGCCAAATTCTCCACAGCCGCCAAATCCTCCACAGAAAGGCATTGGTCCGTAGCAAGGAGCCCATCCATAGCCGCCAAATCCTCCGCAACCATAAGGAACAGTTCCATAGCCGATATTCAACCCGTTGTAACCATATCCATTCACAGGCCCGTTATTAATTGGCTGACTCACAGGCTCTTTATTAACCGGCTTACAAGAACATGCGCTTGCTGAAGCAACTGTCAATGTTACTACGAGAAATACAGCTAGTAAAATACCAATTGTCTTTCTTATTTTGGAAAATGTTTGTTTCCTCATCTATTTCCTCTCCAAAATTTTGTTTACTCTAATACACTTTTATGTGATACAACTATTATGATATATTTTAGGGATGTTTTTTTTATACTGTTACTTTTTCAATACACTTTCCATCGGCAGGTATCCTGTGAAAATATTATTCAACTAACTAATATTTCATCAACCGATTCACAAACTAGTATTGTAATCAGCTAATTCAGCTTCTTTTCTAAAAGACTGATAGATAAATAAGTACTTGAATCAGATTATATACCGATAGAAATGATTTTTAATTGTATTATTAGATCATTAATATCCAAACCATATAATATATAAAGAAATCATAATTATGAATATATATCATTAATTAAATATAAGAATCAATTATTACCATAAGTTAACAACTTTTAATAATTAATAGAGAGTTTATATAAACCCATGAATTTCGTCCTAAACTTATGAAATATATACATAACTCCTAAAAAATCAGTGGTTTATCAAGATCCTAAAAAAGGTACTTTCTTGTAAAAGATGAACAGTGCCGTAAATTTGCTGTAAATACCGAGTCAAATTTCTATTTACTTTGCTTAATTTGTTCTTATGAGCCAGATTTTCGATTTAATAACTTTTTAATATTTTTGATTTTGCAGAACTGTCGGTACCTTACTCAAGTTGATAGTGTGCTTAATTTTCTGTAAAATCTACTCTGTAACCTTTAATCTTAATTTTTGATTATTATCCCATCACTACATACTTGTTTCCGATGATTCGGTCTTTGATGGATTTTTACCACTTCCAGTATCTAATGAATTTTTATCGCTACCGCAACTTGATGTTTTTAACTTATATCCATTTTCGTGAACTTTAGCTAAAATTTGGTTCAAAGCAAGTTTTTTGCTTTCCACCACAATACATAATTCGGCTGAAAAATAACAAAATACATATTTTTTTGTAATAAAATCTCTGAATTTCCTAAGTTACATCCAGAATAAGAAAACACTGCTGATCTCTGACTCATGGAGCTTCTGGAACTCATACAGCATATGGAGCTCATGGAACATTTGGAACTAACTAAAATGACGTACGACAATAAATAATAAACAAGATAAATTTTATTTTTGTTTGGAAAAGGAGATAATAATGCATCCATGTAATAAAACAGCTATGACATATGGAGGAATAGCATAATGTCTTCGATACTTAATGTCTTCTTAGCGCTTGGGATTGCGATGGATGCATTTGCAGTTTCTATATCTTGTGGTAATAAAATACATCCAATTCGACGAAAAGATGCTCTAAAGCTTGCTTACTTTTTTGGGGGATGTGAAGCTATTATGCTAATAATCGGATGGTTGGGCGGAAACATAATAAGCAAGTTTGTTTCCGGATATGCCACTTGGTTTGCTTTTTTGATTTTGGGTTTTATTGGTAGCAAAATGATTTATGAAACTTTTTATGGAGACGGGGATAGAAAAGTAGATTCCTTTAGTTATCCTGTGCTTCTTGCACTTGCAGTTGCAATAAGTATAGATTCCCTTTTTGTGGGAATGAGCTTTGCATTTCTCAAGACACAGATTCTTGAGCCTGCGATTATTATAGGCTGCACAACCTTTTTGATGTCTTTTTGCGGTGTAATCTTAGGATCTAAAGTCGGTCATTTATTCGAGCATGAAGTCAACTTTATTGGTGGCTTGATCATGATTTGTATCTGAACTAGCTTGCTGATACTTAAAAATTGATTTAAATCTCTCATGCACAGTTTTTGTGTTAAAACATGTATATACCCTAACGTCAATTTTTCATCAACTTTTTTTGCACTATTACTCCAACTCACACTCCAACTCACAAGCTTAGGAGTATAGATAAATTCATACCAATTTAATGTTAAAAAAGATTTTTTTAAGTCCAGTTTGCTTTTTTTTGTTTCGGAGTCGAGTACTAAATATGATGACATTTTCATGATTATATAGTATCTATAAAATACAATCAATTTAAATGCAAGTGTTACTATTAAAATATAAATAGCAATCAATATAAATTGATTTTAAATATAATTAATAATAGTTAAAAATGGTTAGAAACTTGTATACTTAAACTGAGAATCATACACTAATGTCTTAATGTGGTTACGGGAGTGAAATATAAATGAGATTTAGAAGGACAATTACAATTTTGTTGATATTATTTTTTCAGTTCAATTGTGCAAGGCCTGACCGGATTAAAATTGTATCTAACTTAATAAAAAAGGAGTGAAATGAATGTTGAAACAATCATCCAGTAAAATAAAAATAGTACTGGCTAGTTTGCTGGTAGTTTTTTTGTAGCGGCCGTGGCAGCTCCGGCAGTAACTGCTTACCAGACTCATAACAATTCCAGCAGTTCCAGCAGCACAGACAACAAAGGACTTCAATCATTCAGCACAGAGAAATTAGCCAAACAGCATTGTTCATCAGATACTGTTGTTTGGCTTAATCTTCGAACAGGCATCTATCATTTCAAAGGTCAAAGTTGGTACGGGAACACAACGAACGGCGCTTATGTTTGTCAGAAAGAAGCAGATAAAGCAGGAGACCGAGCAGCACGGGGATAGTGAAAATTTGTAACCTGTCATAAGTGCTATGAGTACTTTGATTTCATGATAAAATGATTGAACAGCGGTATAACTTTGGTCCAAATATTTGAATTATCCTAACCCTACGATGCATAGGTTTTGTGTGTAAACTTCCGCATAATTAAAAACGATAAATCCTATTTTTTTGTGGTGAAAGGAAAAGGACATAGAGTCTATCAGATTTTACAGAACTTTTAGTACACTGCAATGATTTGCATTCCATAGTTTTATTTTATGGTATAAAGGTGGCTTCAAGTATAGACTCAGCTACTGATATCAGTTCTCTGAGAAGTTTTCATCCGGAAGAAAACTATGAAAATGATTCGACTGAAATAAATTACAACATCTGCAAGAATAAGTTGATTCAACGATGCCAAATTAATAAAGTTAAAAGTCTTACTCGCATTTTAATGAGCTGATAACTTTTTTATACAATTCATCTTCCGTATTAAATATGTAGTATGACTCTCAATTTACTTTATTTAAGATTTTTATCCTTGGAAGCTGCTGTATGTTCAGTATGAAGAGCACACCAATGCACCGTTCACAACTGCACAATTTGCACCATAACCGCCAATGCTACCATAGCTACCATAACTGACATGGGTAAGCCTATGGTCACTATGGCCACCGTGATAATTATGACCACCGTGGCTACTATGACCACTACCCCCGAATCCACCGACACCATGCGCTGATGCTAGGCCCAATTCATAGAGCCCATCGTCCTCCCAGCCACCAAGTGCACTCGCTGCCACTGCTGTCAAAGACAAAACAAAAAGGACTGCTAACGAAACAGCAATTCCCTTTTTCACTCTACTAGATGATTGTTTCAACATTTGATTTCACTCCTTTTATTATATTCACAGTGTGTGATTTTAGATAATGTATTTGAATTATTGCTCAATAGGCAAATTGCTTATATATCATATAAACAATAAGCTAAAAATTGAAGTTTATTGAAAAAAATACTTTTAACTTTAACAGAGTGTTTATTCCATTTATAAATCGGATTGCATGTTCATGATTTTCAACAACACATACACATGACTTATTTAATCTCATGAACTGTTTTTATTTTATCTTAGAGAGTTTTGATAAACCGTACTTCTTGACTAAGTGTATATATATCTCAAACTTATTATTTGAAATTATTTATAAAAAATATAGTTTCTAAACAAAAAGTCTTTCCCAATAGAATAATTTAACATTGAACAACAATTAAATATAAATCACATATTATTATAATTTGATAATAATACTCACTTTTTCATTACTCACTTTTCCAAGAAACATTTTAAAATCTAACATAAGTGAATATTAATCCGGTATATACCCAAGATATAATATAATTTATTTACTATAAACAGTGTAGGGTCCGAATATAAGATACATAGTTTTTGTATGAAAACTTATGTATATTCTCAATGTCAATTTTTGATTACATTTTTTTGCACTATTGCCCTACTTTTAGCAAAATTAATTTTAGCCATGCAGTGTTGATAATAGCTCTTATCAGGCCTTTAAAATTTAGAATTTAATTTAAGGTTAATATGTATTGCTTTTTTAGGACGAATCTCAATGTTAAATTTGTGGAAATTTTCTGGCATAATAAAATCATCTTTAAAATTAAAATATTATTAGAGTTTAAAACATTTTATTGGAAAGCAAATTACATTCAGAAACTAGTTTCATATAGTTAACTTGAAATAACATCCTTAGATATACATAACAGTTCATAAAAAAAGAATATAATTTCCAACATCATCGAGTTCTAAAAATAAAAAGGATGTGAGTATTTAATGAGAAAACAAATATTTAACAGAACAAAAAAGATACTGGGTGTTTTAATGGTAATTCTTTTTGTAGCATCATTGACAGCTACGTCAGTAAGTGCTGCAGATGAAATAAAAAACCCCCACTCCAGTGAACAACACAAAGGCGGAAAATATTCCAGTGAACAACACAAAGGTGGAAAACATTCAGGTGAACAACACAAAGGTGGAAAACACCCAGGTAAACAACACAAAGGTAGAAAACACTCAGGTGAACAACAAAAAAGTGAAAAATACTCTAGTGAACAATACCAAAAAGGACAATATCCAAGTGGACAAAACAGAGGCGAAAAATTCTCAAGTAGACTATTAACAAGTGAACAAAACCTAGGCGAAAAATTCCCAAGTGAACAATACCTAAGAGAAAGATTCCCAGGTGGACTATTCACAGGTGAACAATACCTAAACGGACAATACCCAGATGGACAATATCCCATTGGACAACATCCAGGTGGACAAAACCCAGGCTTACTAAATCAAGGTAAACAAAATCAAGGCGAAAAATATCCAGAGGGAGCAAGACCTGCTGTAGGAACACCCGGTTTAGCAACACCCACAACACCCGGTTTAATAACCGATGCGACATATGGACCTTCTGCACCCGCAACACCCGGTTTAATATCAGATGCGACATATGGACCTTCTGCACCCGCAAAGCCCAGTTCAAAAACTCCAGCGAGCAACACAAAGGTGGGAAACACTCCGGTAAACAAAAATCAGGTGGACAAAAACAAGGCGGACAATTTGATATAACTCACTGATCACCTTGTATATCATATTGATTTACTGGGAGAACTAACAAATTAACTTACATTTTGAAACAGAATATAATCAAATATATTGAAGTTGTGAAAATTCTATAAAATCGATACATGAAGAATTAGCTATATTGTGCATCACGATTATGAGATAGGGTATCCACATCTAAAGCGTTGGGTATCCGGCATTATAATCTTGAAATACAGTATCAATAAACTGTTCAAGGAGCTAACCAAAAAAATAAAATTCATAAAAAATTTTTACCTGAAAGAAAAACTTCCAAGCATTGCTATAATACTCTTGTACATGCTTAAAGTTTAGAACAAGCAAGTACTACTAGGGCAGCTATTAATAAATATAGCAACGCTGCACCTAATTTTGCTGGCAATTTTATTTATATCAACAGTTGCTACCACAGCATAAATTAACACATGCAAGTGCTACTGGAGCAGCCATCACTAAAAATAGCAATGCTGCAGCTAATAAATTTTTGACTCCAATGTTCATTAAAATGTACCTCCGATTAATTTAACGCTTACTTTAAATACAGATCGTCAATAATTAAATAGCTATCAAGGTTAACTGAACTTGGTTCAATTGCGCAAATTCAAATTTGTTAACTTATCTAGTTGACTATTTGCTTTATGACTGTTGATCAGTTAATTATGTTTAATAAAACTTTACGTATTTACTTCCAAATATTAATCGAGTTTAGGCATAAATTACTATAAAAATCCCACAATTAATTCAAGTTGTTCAATTAAAGTGTCAAATGATACTGAAATAACTTTAATAACCCATATAAAAAAGCCATCAATAACGAAAAATCATCAAACAAATCGCTACGGCCCAACATTCCATGGAAACCATCATGTTCTCTGTTATGATCTCTATCATGGTCATCAAAACCACCACGCCATCTACCAAACATCCAGTCCAAAAATCCTTCTTTTTTGAAAACCCAATTCATTTACCGACTATAAGATCGATTTTTTGGTGACCAGCATAATTCCATTATCATCAAATTAGAACATTACCTTTAACCTATCCTTGGCCTATCCCTTGATTACATTTTTATATAATCTGATTATATTACGAACAATAGATTCTATTAGCTATATATATTTTAAAATATGATATTTTGGTGGACACATTTGTGTTTCTCCTTCTGAAAGAATTGGTTATATTGTGTATCATGATTATAATGCAGGGTTTTCATATCTAAAAAAGTAGGAACCCTGCATTATAATCTTGAAAATGCAACAACATTTAGCATCAAACCTGCAAATATAAAAGGACTGAAAAATCAGAGAATTACCAGACAATTATCCGGCAGAAGTGATGTACTCGTAAACATAATTTCCAGAAGAAAACGCAAGAGACCATAAGAGCTAGCAGACGATCAGATAAATATTCAATATCTTGAAGGATAAAAATAAATGAAAATTAAGTAACTATTCAATCTGCACCCTTTTACTCTTGTCTTTATTTTTATAATTATAATAATATTCTTTTATCTTGCAAGCTGCTGCTGTCACTGCTGCCGAAGCTGTCAATGTTGCTAGAATCACTAACAACAAACCAGTGAGTATCTTTTGAATTTGTTTTGCCATAGAGTCATTAACTCCTTAATTTTAACTTTTTGGAAGACGAAGTTATGCATAAAATTCATTAGCCTTTTTAGCCATTAATAGATGGATCGAATTAATTCGTAATATCTCCCCAAAAAAAATTGTAGCATTTGAAAGGCTACTTGAATAGTTACGAAATCTCCTATTTTAGATAATTTCTACAGCGCCTGAATTTATTATCGTTTTTCTGTCGAACTTATTTTCATTGCTTGAGCATTTCCTGAGTTTTTCGCACATCAGCTATAACTTCGTTTTTTAACGCGGTCATCTTTTCCATATCACTTATTTTTAGTTCCAACCATTTTATCGCTTTATCCATTCTCATTACTACAACTTTCTTTTTCTGTTCTTCAGTCAGAAGTTCCCACGTTTGAGTCATCACAGTCTGTATTATTGGACCTTTTCCTGCTAAATCGTGCATGTTTTAAAATCTCCTTTCATCGATAATATTTGTTAAAAAGTAAGGGTATTCTTTAAAAAGTAGGGGTTATCAAGAGAAAAATTAATGAATGTAGTATTTAAAAGCCTTAGCAGAATTAGCAGAAGAGTTTGTTTTTACGACCAGTTCAGCTGTTTTTTCTGCATTAACGTCATCAGCTTTAGGTAATACTTTCTAATCAGATTTTATCAGATATATACCATATATCTTTTTATATTTAAATATATATTATATAGATTTATTTATAGTAATTGTCTTTATAATATAGATATGTTGCAACCTATAAGTACCGATGTATTTTTTAATTTCCTTGTAAAGTCTAAATATTAGATTTAAAAATAAGGTCACAAATATCTGGAAGTTTTAATTATGTCCATTATATACCTAGACCACTTAAGCCTATAATGAGTTTAATATCATGAAGCCTTTAATTATTGTGAGAATTTAATCATTATGGCGAAATATTTTTGGAAGACTACAGTGGAAATCTGTTTAAGTATAAACTTGGTAAGTAGGTTCTAGTAAATAAAATAGATAAGAATTAGCTCAGCATCCTACTTTTTTGGTAAAAGAAAAAAAATATAGAATTAATATAACTATAAAATAATCCTATACAGTAAAGATAATAAATACGTTAAGAACTTAGTATAACTTGCATTCTCATCTGCTATTACCTAGCAGTAATCTATCCCAAAAAAACCATCTAACTTAATACTTCACAAAAATTTACTCCATGGAATGAAGAGATAAAATAAAAAAATACAACTAGTGATCCCAATATCAAATCTCTTCTATGTGGGATTGTAAATTTATGAAATTTAATAATTTTTCAGATGAGAACGTAACAATGGTAAATAAAAGTTGACGTACAGAAGCTCCCACCATCCTATAATTTTTGTTATTAAAGTGCTTTTTCTTGGGATTCATGGCTTAAACATACCCTTTTGATTCTTAAAATCAATGCCAATTTCCCGATATCCAGCAAAATCAATTCTTAAATAAATACCAATTTTAGATATAAAGTGACAAATAAATCCCAAAATTGATTCGATTTAATCAGTAAAACTGCCAAATAATACCGAATTAAATCGCTTAATTAGCATAAAAAAGATTTAATCGGCGAAAAATCATCAAATAAATCCATGGGAACCAACATTATCTATGTAGTGGTTTCTGCAATAAAAAAGAGTAGATAGGCTTCAGGTCTTATGATAGGTTAAAAATGGTTTGTGTTCAGCTAAAGTTACAACTTTGAGAAGAAATGTAACAAATAAACGGCATCTTTTTTGAGATTGGGGTATGTAGTATTAATGGGGGAAACAAAAAACTTAATCTCAGATGCCGAATAAGCTAAAATAACTTATTATAATATAAATAGATGTTGGTAAAAAGATAAATTAGTATATCTTTCAGAAGTACTGTGGATAAACACGCACGATGAATAATATTATTGATTCAGAATAGAGAACTTGAAATTAAACAGATATGGTATACGTTGCAAACAAATGCCTTCTGATGTGCGCCGCGCAATGTATACCAGTGTATTCGCAATTGAATACACAATACTTTTTTCGATGTAAACTGGTATTTTCATGTATCCAAACAATTTAGCACATGATTGAACTTTCAATTAGTCACCATTTTCACAAGTGGTTATCGTCGTTGCAGCTACCATGATGACATGGGATTTTTTTCATTACAGCAGTGACCGTGGGAGCTGCCACAGGTGTGAGAATTGGAGCATCCAAAGTGTGAGAGTGGGGGCTGCCATAACTGCTGCAGCTGTCACAAACATTGCGATGTCCATGTGAATTGCATGCATTTGCTGCTCCAACGGTTAATGATGCTACAAAAAAACTGCTAGCAAAATAGTCAATACTTTTTTTACTTTACTAAATGACTGTTTCAACATTAGTTCCACTCCTTTTTTATTTAAATTAATAGAAATTTAGGGGTGTTTGTTTGTCGATTTAAATCTTTTTCCATGGTAAATGAACTATGAACTTGGTTCAAGTGCGCAAATTAAACTTTCTGGAATTATCTAATTGGCTATCTGCTATTTGACTATTAGACAGTTAATTAAGTTTCATAAAACCTCACTTATCTATAGTCAAAAATTTACCAAGTTTAGCCATAAATTACTATATAAATCCCAAAATGAATTCAAGTTATTCAATCAAAGTGTCAAATGATGCTGAGATATGCCAAATAGCCCATATAAAAGGACCACAATTAACGAAAAATCATCAAACAAATCTCAATGCCAAACATTTCATGGAAACGATCTTGTTATCTATTATGATCTCTATAATAATCAAGCAGAATAGTAATTAAAAAAGAATATTAAGGGATACATAGCAGATTTTGCAGAAAATTATGTATCCTACCAAATCAAGCGCATCAAAAGATTGTATGAAATCTTGGAAGAGTTATCTTTACTGTCTGCCCAGATACAGTCACTTTGAATATATATCCGCATAAATATATTTTAATTAGAATTAATTTGAGAAAATTGGTTTAGCAAAAGAAGTTTTAAAAAATAATAACAGTGGAAAAAATAAGGTAAACGATATCCTTTAAAAAGCCCTTGTGTCTTTCAAAGTCTGTAGATCTTTGTGAGTATAAAGCACCACGACTAAAAGCTTTTGAAATCTATGAATAATAATCTCATACATACTTGTTTCCAATGTAATGTAAAAATAGAAAACGTTAAATAGATTCATTGGAAATCAGATCAAAGTATTTTATTTCCGGTGATAAATTGGTAATTTCAAACAAGCTTTCTAAGCTATACTCAAAGCAGATTCTTTTTAAAGATAAAGAATATTTGAAAAAAGGACATCATCCAAGCTCATTAGATGAGGTTCTACATAGGGATCATATTATTGATATTTACACAAATTGTCTTAAAGACATTATGCATGGAAACGTTCCTGATAATATTTTTGTATATGGAACATACGGAACAGGTAAAACCATGCTTACAAAGTTAATTACATCGGAAATAGCTTTTGCTGCGGAGATTGAAGGACACAAAGTTCTAGTGATCTACATCTTTTGTGAATCTTACAGTGCTTCAAGTCCTTTATTAAGATATATTAACCAAGAACTTGTTAATTCAATTCCTGGTCTGATAAATAAGATGGTTGGTACTTCCATATCAAGAAATTTTGAATATTTTTGTGAACTTGTGAATTTGACTTCAAAGCCGGTAATACTTATTTTTGACGAAATTGATAAGCTAAGTCATCCAGATATCATTAACCAACTATCTAGAATCAAAGAATGTGGATTCACGGAAAACAATATCTGCATCATAGGAATTACGAATGATACAATCTTTTACGACAACTTGGATGGAAGAACAAAAAGCATCATCGGGCAAAATGAATTGTTTATCCCACCATATAATGCAGATGAGCTTACAGACATCTTAAGAGCACGAGCCAATTTAGCATTCGAGAATGAAGTATGTGAAAAAGTTGTGATTCCACTATGTGCTGCTTTTGGGGCTCAGGAGAATGGAGATGCAAGAAAGGCGATGGATCTTTTAAGGCTCGCCGGAGAAAATGCAGAACTCAGAGGGAGTTTAAAAATATGTGAAGAAGACGTAAAAATTGCAAAAGGGAAAATAGAAATTAACAGACAAGTAGAGATTATCCGGAAGCTTCCAACACAAACTAAAGCAGTTCTTTTTGCCTTCACATACCGACACGATATGACAGGAAGCAAAATAGAGACCACTGAAATTTATAATTCATACCTAAAAATAGCCGATATAATTTCATTGGATACTGTAACACTCAGAAGAGTTGGAGATTATATCAGTGAACTCGCTTCAATAGGTATACTTTCAGTAAACAAGATTTCTAGAGGAAGAAAAAGGGGAGTAGTTAATTTCGTGAAACCTATTACTGATACTCACATAATCAAGCAGGTGATTCTACAAGATACTAGATTTGAAGACTTGCAAAGAAGGTTCTCTCATTCGCTTTAACCAGATTTTGGCACATAAGGAAGAGTAGATACATACACTCATTTCCGATGTAACTTTATTTTTGGGATGAGCACCTTCAAAACCTGCAAATCATCTCTATGAGACTATATCCTGATATATTCCTAAAATATCATGTTGTTTATTTATAAAACTAATAGATTATATAATATATAGTTACAGTTTTTAAAGAATTTATAAAATCGAATATTTTTTCTAGCGTTTTGTGTTTTATTTACATCGGAAATTGGTATATATAATCTAGAATTTTCATCCCCTTAGAATCCTTTATTGTTTTTCTGGCATTTT
>Ga0326727_10010068_pt1 | contig 22763 bp, 20 predicted proteins | sample MB2enrmetagenome_FD_207643 | JGI IMG/M metagenome (GOLD analysis project Ga0326727, IMG submission 207643) | Lab enriched peat soil microbial communities from McLean, Ithaca, NY, United States - MB29MY | ecosystem: Environmental > Terrestrial > Soil > Wetlands > Peat | place: USA: New York...
CCCAGCCGTTGGCAAATTCTGCGGCTGGGGACTGCTGTCCGCCCTCCACGCTGCGACGGGAATACCCGAAGAAAACAGAATTGGCCGAGGGAGCGGAGTCCTGGGCCGACCCTGAAACGGCAATCAGGAACACGAATATTGCTGCTGTGAACTTGTGCATTTCCGGCCCCTTTCTGGATTTAACTGCTTGCACACAGTCTCAGATGGGGTCTAACATTGCGCGGTTGCCTTTTGACCCATGGGGTTGTTGCAAGGCAAGGATTGTGCCAGCGGAGGCCGAGGGACTTCCGCTGGCTAATCCACCCACCCATTCGGAGCTGTACCACCGCGTCCTCACGTATTCTGGCACTTACGTCAATCAACAGTGGCCGTATAATCCCGCGACCCCCCACGGCGCATGGGAGTTTCATGAACACCTGATCCCGACGAGTCCTCGCAAGCCGATTCGAATCTGGATGGAAGTGGGAGACAGAGACCTGCTCAACCCGAACGTCATGCGCGACGGTATGCATGACTGGGTCGCCGCCAATGAGAACATGGCCAAAGTGCTCGCCGCCAAAGGCTACCACTACCAGTTTGTTTTTGCCCGTAACGCCGGCCACACTGACCGCACGGTGAAACAACAGAGCCTACCCGAGGCTCTGGAATATATTTGGCAGGACTACCCGATCGGAAAAGTGAAGAAATGATTTCAGTGCCATTACGTCACGGCACTTTGGATACAATCCGACGACGTGAGCGCTGGGATAGTGTCCGAGTGGCGGACCATCCGGGAGTTGGGCGGTTCGTAAACGCTGTGACGTTGCGTGCGGTTGATGTCGATGAACGCGGGCGACGACCGCTGTAGAAGATTTGGCCAGCACTCATACTCTCGCTCCGCGGTATCCGTAGCGGACTGGAAGCAGCAAGTGGAACATGCGAAGCCGCCCCGTGTTGAGATCGTGCTGAGTTTCGCCCAAATGAGTCCCAGTCATCGCAATCGCTATTGCTTTTGAGAGTCCTGACCTAACTAACGCGAAGCTTCCCGAAAGCCTGAGTGGGTTACGCTTAGCATTAATACGTTTGCCCAGACCATTCCAGGCGTTATCCGTCTTTCCATCCATGACATAGCCAAGCATGCCCGCGGCTGGCACTCCCTTGCAGTATTGACCCTCAATAAACGCCATCATCCCGTCCTCACCTACATAGGTCGGGTACTCCGTTGAAAATCCAGCTTCAGGATGGGCCACGTGCAGTCTCTTAGACTCAAAGGTGAAGTAATCTCGCTGCGAATGCCGGTGCCTGAAACGCAGGTCCAGCCGTCCGAGTCTTTCACCGTTCAAGCCTAGCAGCCAGTATTGAGTGACGATGTCGTACGGAAGATCTGCGAAGTGGGGGTCATTCAAAAGTCGTCCGGCTAGCCGATACGTGATTCTATCTTCAATTTCGCTTTCAGTCGGATGCCTCATCCGACTCCAAGCGACTGCGGCTGCCTCCAGGATCTCAGCCAGGTAGTCATCATCAAAGGGGTTGAATTTCGGCTCAAGGGTGCCACTGAAGGTTCGCCCGCTCATCCGTTCTTCCTTGCCAAGTGCTCGAAGATGGCATCGGCATCGTTGAGGGCGGCTGTGCGGCACCAATTCCGCATAGTGGCGGGTTTGAGCATGTGGAGACGATCAGATTCGAAATAGCTAAAGCCACGTAAGTAATTAAACGGTCTGTCCTCACGTTGGGCTGCCTTGGCAACGCGGTCAAGCGCGTTCCAAGCCTCCTCGTCCCCCCCAGTCTCAGTGTAGGGCGCGCGCCATTCACCGAAAATTGCGGTGAAGAAAATCAGATTCAAACCTTTCGAGACCATGGCCTCCGCACGGACTTTGATATTTCCTGTGCGGGCACGGCGATTGAGCACGCCGCACAGCGTATCCGCATATCGCTTGCGGTCGGCATTCTGAGGGAAGGATAGCGATGGCACCTCACTATCAAGACTCGAACGATGGACGCTCGGCTGAAAGAGAGTGAGCGTGTCCTCAATGAGAATTCGCTCACTTTCGGTAACGCGGTAGTAATCTTCCACCAGTGGTTCAAGTCTCGCCTTTGCATCCTCGATCAAGGCCGCGCGCCCGGAAGCACCTATGGTCCGGCCGGCACGTTCAACGTGTTTAAAGATGTTCGCCACCTCGCGAATGATCTCGTTCGCGTTGCCGGGAGCAACGTCATGGTCGGGGAGTGGAAAAGGAAGATTGAGACTTTCGTAAAGGTGCAGCTTCTCGCGCCCGATCCCATTGCTGGATCCAGAATGGAACGCCAGGTAGTTCATCAATCGTGACCCGAGAACGGCAGTGAGAAAGCGCAGTTTGTCCGCATCATTTTCGGGACCGGTTATTGAACGCAACGCATTCTGAAAGCGAACTTTGTGATTGAAGTTGCAGAAGGCAAATTTTGTGAAGCCTTCGCTGAAGATAACCATCGGCGGCGTGAAAATAGCCTCAGGCCGTGCGAACAATAGCTTCCCCGTCGATGCTCCTAACTGTTTCAGACGCTCACCTACCGTTGTAAACTGATCTTCGAAAACGACCAATTCCAGCCCCTCGACATTTGCGTCTAACAGCGGCTCGGATAATTCCCATGGTATATCGACGGGTTTATACCGCATGTGGTGTATGTGTTGATAGTGGGGCTGGAAACCCGTCCCCCCAAGCCATCTTTTGGGTCGCCCACGTACCCCCACCAAATCAGAAAGGGGCGGATAGAAATCCAGCCGGCGCAAGAGCGCCGCGTCACGTGGGGTCCCCCAAAACCTACGGCTCCAAATGGTCTGGAGCCGGTGCGCCAGTGCGGCTTCAAGAACATCGTGCTGCGGTACAAGCTTCTGGTCGTCTGGTTCAACGACGAAGACCCCGGTTCGGCGGTCAAAACGACTCAGCTTGGGAGTTTCATAGGAAACCGTGTGCTCCATCTTCGGCGTCGCTTTAACAAAGCGGATGATAAAACAAGGATGCGTGGCTTCAAACAGCAGGAAGCGGAAGTCTGCAAGTTGGACGATCTTTTCAACCGCAACTCTGCGAAACCAGTCACCGTCGAGCGTACCATAACGATTAACAAGCACGGTTGAGGGCAGTAGGAGGCAACCGACGCCTCCCGCACGCAGGTAGTTCGGTACCTCCCTAGCAAAGTGCAACGCGATCTGCTCCTCGCCCCGGCTTTCCCATGGTGGGTTGCCAACAACCAGATCGAAATCGCTTTCCAAAGGCAATTGGTCTTTCAGGAAATCGCCGTGCAGAACGACTGGGTTGGTCGTCGGTTCCTGTGTGCTCCAGAGTAAAGGGGGCAAGAATGGGCCTTGACTAACCTTTTGCTTGAACTCCTCCACATCTATTGGCTTCAGCTTTTCGAAAAGCGCGAGGTAGAGGCTGAAAGCCGTGATTCGACACGCATCCAAGTTACTATCCACGCCGCGAATCTGCTTCCGAAGAATCTCCAGCAGGGCCTGCGCTTTGGTTTCCTTGCTTCGGGTCGCATTTTCACGTCGCCATTGCTCAGCCAGCAGATTGAACATTCCCACGAGGAAGATCCCGGAGCCGCATGCTGGGTCGAGCACTCGCCAATGCAGGGTTCCGGCGGCGCGGCCTTCGAGCGCGACGTGAAGTGTCGTTTCGGCCAGATGACGAGGGGTGTAATACGCACCCTCGCTCCGCTTCTTCTCCACGTCGGCGTCTTTCATGAACTCTTCGTAGATGGCGCTTATGATCTCCACAGGAATATACCGAAAGTCATAGGCCCAAAATCCTAAAGTCATTTGGCCCGACTCCATGTCGTGCCGCCCCAGAAAATCAGCCAGGATTTCGAGCTGAATCTTGTCGATATGACGTTCCTCCTCCGCTAAGGCCGTATCGAACATCGTACCGTTGAATTCCTGCCTGAGCCGGGGGAAGAATTCGCGGTAAAGAAGACGTTTCGCGTCCTCCACCCGCGAACGGCTCAGAATGTCGCGAAGGCAGGTCGTCCCATCTGGATAAAAGCTGGGCTTAATGAACTCGCGCGCGTGGAGAAAACAGACGAACAGGGTACGGCCGAGCAGGGCGTGCGCGCACGGGAGATCCCATCCCGTTTTTCTCAGCCGGCGCACCGTGTGTACCAGATTATTCAGGAGGCAGCGGTCCACTGTCTCATCGGGTGGAAAGAAACTGGCGTGATCCTGGAAGAACTGACCCGTCTCGATGGAACGTACGAACCGGGCAACTTCCAATGCCTCGGCGATCTTGCCTAGGTTTGGAATTAGGCCGGAAGCTCCACCGTCAAAAAGCCCTTCTTCCGCTGGTCTTCTCTCCGGCATTTTGACGGTGCTGTGAACCTCAACCTGGTTCGGCGTGAGAAAGACAAGCAGAGGAACCAGCCCTTGGTTCCACACAAAGCGGTGGCGCTCTCTTTTCTCGTCGTGTGTAAAGCGGGCGGCCTCACAAAGGTAGACGACCGGGCGGCCGTCCGCGCATAACACGCCGCTTAACTTGAGTTCTTTCCACGCCTGCCGGAGATAGTAAGAATAGGGGAGCAAGTCACGCTGTTCCTCAATATCGCTTTCTTTGGAGAGAAACCAGGAACCGGGCGAGGCCTGCCTTCCGAACTCAACGACGCGTGGCTCAATTTTCTGAGGCATCGGCGAACTCTCCGCGCGTTAATGCTGGCGATTTCTCTTGCTATGCTCAAAACCTTCTTTGAGGAGTTGGACCATGGTTATGCCCTGGCTGACGGCATATCCTTTGAACTCCTTCTTGAATTCGCGTGTGACCTTAAAGTTTAGGGTCTCCGCCTCCACCGAGATGGCAGCTGCTCGTTCATTGCTTCTCCGCGATGTGGGCTTTTTTGTTCCGTCCATGACTCAGGCGGCCCCCTTCGAAAACAACTCCCGGCGGTAGCGTGCCCACGCCGAATACAGCATAGGCTGAAAGCCAGATTTCTGTCAAGACGGAAAGCCAGAATTATTACCGCAATTGGTGTCGAGCCGATGCGGTGGTGCCTAACTTCCTCGCGGCATGGGCCTCGAATCCAGACCCCTGACCGAACCACAGCGCATTAGGGAGAGTCTACCCGACCGACTCCCGCGGCTGCAGGACATGTGCGACATTCCATAATACAGTATTCGCCTTTTATTCGCCAAGCACAATTTGCAGAACAATATATGATGGCAACTCTTCTGTCACCAATGGGTTATCGACCCGCGCATCACTGGGCGGATGACGAGCCACTCAGAAGTTGGCCCGCGGTCGTGTGTTGGTCAACGCCCGAGTTGCGATTCAATCTAGTCTGACCCACTACCGAAAGGAGGTCTGGACGGTAAGGCTAGAGTTCTTGCCCCTTTCCCACCGATGAAATCTTAACAACCTAGTTCGTTTCAAGTTGGTGAAACCAGCTCCCGGTTAACGTGCTCTGACACAGCCGGCGTCGCTTTTCCTGTCAAACGGCTTAAGGCGCGTTGGCTCTTCGGTCAGAAAATGATAGGGGCGGAGCCGTCACCGATCAAGGTGAACGGCGCCCAATAGACCGGTGAGCTGTTAGCCGACCTTTGAAGATAATCCAGTTTGGCTTGCCGCAGCGCGGAGGCTTTGTCTTGTCCGTGCGACAAGTGGATGTAGAAGGCCTTCATCAATGTTTCTGTCGCGGAATCTTCAACATCCCACAGCGCTCCGACCACACTTTTGGCGCCCGCGAGTAGGAAAGCTTCCGCCAGTCCATCGATCCCCTCTTCACCTTCGAGCTTTCCGTTCGGCGTATCGCAAGCTGAAAGCGTCACCAAGTCGGCCGATAAGGAAAGCTGAGTGATTTCTTGAAACTCAAGCAGGCCGTCGTCACTGGTATTGGGGTCGCGCCCCAAAACGAGCGCCGCCCTATCAGGGAACTGCGGATCGGACAGTCCGTGGACCGCAAAGTATCGACCACGTCCGCAGCTTGCTCGTAGAGTTCCTGAGCTTTTGCCGGGTCCCCTTCTTTTGCTTTCGGGTCGGCGAGCATGGTCAGATGGAGCGGAAGATGATACTGGATGGGAATTGGAGAATGAAGGAGAAGCGGGCGATATTTGCCGCGCGCTGGCTGCACACGGCGATGTCTCCGGAACCAAAGATGCGGCCAAGTTAACCCCCCGCTGCTTTGTCAGGAGAAATATTAGCGAGTCCAGCATTTCCTAGAGAGTGACGAAATGTCGGAAATTTTCGGTGATATAGCACCGGGACCTCTTTTCTCTTGACAAATGGCGGAAGATAGGCTAGTGTAGTGAGCGGTAGGGGTCGGGGGCCGCAAGGCGGAAGAGAGCAGAAAATGGTGAATAGTAAATTGTGAATTGGCCCAGACCATTTTGCACCGCCAGGCCCGCAGCCGATTCGAGGCGAACTTTGAGCCGACGAGAGCTTCGGGACGTCTCGCGGACCGCGACAACATGTTCCTTGCGACCGCGGAAGGAAACACGCAAAAACCTAAAATTGAAGGAACAAACCGGGGATGTCGTTGAAAAAAAAGGACGCAGTCAAGAAGTCGAATGCGAGAGCAGGGTCGACCGGCGGCCTGGGTGTGTCTGTTAACTCCGGGACTCCTCGACTACTGGACTCTCACGTTGACGGAACAAACCGGGAATGTCATTGAAAAGAAAGGACGGCTACGTCTCGACTCTCGCCTCCCCACGCTGAACTCGCGAAATCAGAGGGTAGATGATGAAGTGGGGCAAGTTAACGAGCACAACGAACGCCAGCAACGGAAGGCTGACGGCTGATAGCTGAGAGCTGATAGCTTTTTTACAGGAACAAACCGGGAATGTCTATGAAAACAAAGGGTCGTGTCAAGAAGTCGAGGAGTCGAGAAGTCGAGTGGTCAAGAAGTCGAGATTTGAATGCGAGAGCAAAGTCGACCAGTGGCCTGGGTGTGTTTGTTAACTCCGGGACTCTCGACTCCTCAACTACTGGGCTCTCAAGTTGACGGAACAAACCGGGAATGTCTTTGAAAACAAAGGAAAGTTGCTTCTCGGCTCTCGACTCTCGACTTTCAACTCTCGAAGAAGGCCGACGGCTGATAGCTGAGAGCTGATAGCTTTCTTACGGAACAAGCCGGGAATGTCTATGAAAACAAATGGGCGATGTGAAAATCAGAGCAATGCCGGAGTGTCTTGCCAACCGATGCCGTTTTGCTCCGCTCAGTCCGCGGCCGATCGGGGGACCGTGTGCGGACAATAGATTTGGCACGCCCGGTTGAACATGACAGAATGTTCCTTGCGACCGCCGAAGATCACACATGGCAGCTCAAATAGAAGGAGCAAACCGGGAATGTCATTGAAAACAAAGGACGGCTGGCTCTCGATCTCGACTTTCGACTCTTGGCTCTCGACTTTCGACTCTTGACTATCGACTAAATGTCCGACCATGCTGACGGATGGTCAACCGCGCCGTGCTGAACTGCGGGCACAGTTCCTCGCCAGCGACGAACTGTGTGAACTCGCGGTGCCGCAGGACGATCGTCTGCGCGCTCCGGCAAACGCCATCGACTTGGCAATGAGAGACGGCAACGACGCAGCCGTCCGGGAGGCCTGCGCCGAATTTCTCCGCGCGGCCTCCGATTTCTACGGTGTGTCCCCGCCCCAAATACGCGTGCTCGCTGCGCGCCCGGTTCACTCCCGCGAAGGCGGATGGGCCACCGAGCTTTTTGGGGACTACTCTCCGGGGAAAAAGGTCATTCGCGTGTGGATGCGGACTGCGGTGCGCAAGCAAGTGACGTCGTTGGGCACGTTTCTAAGCACCCTCTGTCACGAGTTCTGCCACCACCTCGACATCGAACGGCTGGGTTTTCGCGACACGCCTCACACGCGTGGCTTCTACGCCCGCACTGCCGTCCTTTATCACCATGCGCGCGGAACGCCCATGAAGCGCCTGGTTTGGGTGCGAGCGGGGAGAGGGCGCTGGCGAATCGATTGGGCGCGCACGAATCGAGGCTGATCCGACCGCCGGGACACCGGGACGCAGAGCCCTTGAACCGCGGGCATCAGCGTTGGCTTGGCGCTTCTGTGGTTGGTGGGTGTCACCCGGGGCCGGAATCCGGCCCAAAGTTGCGGGCGGGCACGACAGGCTGACGAGCAGGCTGATAAGCGTGGCGGGGCGAGGGACCGCGAGGAACGAGACCTTCATCGCCTTCGCTCCTCGATGAGTTTGGGTCTCCGTCTTCGACTTCCGCGCAAGGCACACCCCTGTCAACCTATCCATCGGCGGGGGATTTGGTTTTCTTGAGCTTTGTATCAACGGCACAGGAAGGGGAGGAAGCCTTGGACTACGTCAATCTTGGCGAGACCGGACTTAAAGTTTCGCGCATCTGCCTCGGCTGTATGAGCTACGGAGCGCCGGCGACCGGCGAACTGACAGGCGGCAGGCACGCCTGGGTTCTGAACGAGTCAGTTAGGTTTTGTTCGCGGCCCGAATGGTAGGCGCTCCGACCGCAGCTTTCAATTCCGGAAGGCTGTCGATGACTTCCACTACTTTCCTGGTGATTTGGTTATCGATCTCGGACTCCCGATGAAGCACCACGGGGTAGCGCACCACCAGATCCAGGCGGTCCTCCGCCAATTGCAGGCGCGCTTGCGGACTTGGGGCAGCGACGGGAATGGCGAACAAACCTTCGAGGTTTTGGCGCTGCTGCTCGAGACTCTCCCGATACTGGGAGTAAACGCTGTTGACGGCCTCCAGCAATTTGCTCTCGGCAAGCGCGTAATCGCTCCCCCGCTCCAACTTCACTGCCACTTCGTGCCAGGTGTAGGCGGCGCCCGGAATTTGTTTGAAGAAAGGCGCGCCCTGAAAAAGCACCGAGTTCGAAACCACCACCACTCGTCCCGTGGGGTGCAGGTCGGACCCTGCCCCACCTAATTCGATCAACGAAAGCCGAACCATTCCTACGTCGATGATGTCTCCGGTGACGCCGGAAACCGTAATGCGATCGCCGACTCTTACGCCATGCCTTCCAATCAGGAAGAAATAGGCGGCGACCGAAAGGATGACGGTTTGGAGCGCCACAGCGATTCCGGCGGTAAGGAAACCGGCGAAGGTGGCGAGCGAGGCGAATTCGCTAACGAATCCCAGCGCCAGCACGATGCACATCAGGAGGACAGTGACGATGCGGCGCAAGAGCAACACCTGGTGCCGCTTCCGCGCGTCACGAACGTATCGAAGCGTGGCCTTCAGCCAAACCTCGGAAAGTCCTAAAACGATACCGACTCCCAAAAGCAGGAACGCCAAGCGGATTGAGATTGCCTCGAGGCTATGGATATAACCGCTGTGCACGGAGGATTGCCACTGGCGCAAGCTCGCTTGGCTCTCCTCGAGCACCACGATCTCTTGTGTCAGGGGAACTGTGGCGTCCGCAATCTGCTTGAATTGCGTCGTGAGCAAGTTCATCTTTTGCCGGCTAACTTCCATGCTCGCCGGATCCTGCGGGGGAGGCTGGTTGGCCAAATCGCGCCCCTGCTGAACCGTGGTCCGGAGTTTGGCCCGCAATGGAGCTTGAACTTCGCGAGCCAGATCCGCCACTTCCGTGGCGCCATCCATCAATTCACCAACTTCACGAAGGCCGCCTACCCTTGTGAACAGAACTGAAAGTTGGCTGATCAGCCCTGTTCCTTCCGGAGTGTAGGGCGCGGCGCCGGAAGGAGTGGTTGCGGCCGCTTTTGCCGGGGCATTGGCAAATACGTCAGGGACCGACTTCTTCAGGTCGTCGATCTCCTTTTGCAATCCTCCCGCCGCCGCGCTGCCACTGATAAAGGTTGTCAGCTTCTGGAGCGCCTGCTGGAGGGCTTTGTTGAAATCCAGTTGTTCTTGCAGGCTTTCGCGCTTGGAGACTAGTTCCTGGCGTTTCTTCCCGGATGCCTTTGCGATCTGGCCGCTCAAGGAGTCAATCTGAGCCTGGGTTTGACCGATCAGCGTGGCGATGTCAGCAGCGGACTTGGCGAGTCTCTGTTGCTCAGTCGACGTTGGGGAGGAAAAGGAGGGGCCCGCGCCAGGTCCTCCAGCCCCTTTCCCCGCAGCCACCATGGAGGCTTCTGTCTCCGCGGACTGGAAGGCGAGTTGTAATGCCTGCTTGGCCAGGCCGCGCGCATTTTCCAGGTAAAATGCATCGCTGGGCTGACCTGCGGATTCGTTGGCGCTGGATAGCTGCTTATACCACGTGATGGCCGCATTGAGATGCCGCACGATGGCACCGTCTTCAGAATGGGCCTCTTGCGCCGAAGTTGCCTGCGGCACGGCAGCGCTTAGCAGAACGGCTGCCGCGGCCGCAATTACTCCGAGAGAACTTGCCAAGACCCTGACCCCTCGCATTACCTGACTCCTCTTTCCGACTCTCTTTGTTAACACGATTAGAAAAAGCCCGCAAGTGTGGGTGGTGGCAGACCGTGCCCACTCATCCTACGGTCGCCGAGCTTATTCCGTCCCTGCTCGGCGAACTTCGAGCCTCCTAGCGCTACCTGTTGCAAGCCGAACGCGACTGCTGATATTCTGCGGGCTGGTTCAGGTTCTGACTGTCATGCCCACACAGCGCTGGATACACATCATCCCAGTTGCCTTCATCATGTATACCATCGCCTTCATTGATCGGACGAATATTTCCCTGGCCTTGCCTTCCATCAGCGTTGCTCTTCACATGTCGCCTCCCCAGGCGGGGGCAGCCGCCGGCGTTTTCTTCTGGGGCTACCTCCTTTTGCAGATCCCAGGCGGGTACCTGGCGCAGCGTTGGAGCGCCAAGCGCTTTGTCAGCATCCTACTGATTCTCTGGGGGACCTGCTCGGTGGGTTGCGGATTGGTCCACACTTGGCGTCAATTCTGGTTGATGCGGCTTCTTCTGGGGGTGGCTGAGGGCGGCGTTTGGCCGGCCACCTTGGTGTTACTGGCCCACTGGTTTCCGCGCGCTGAAAGGGCGCGCGCCAATGCCTATTGGATGCTCTGCCTGCCCGTAGCCGTGGTTGCTTCTTCCCCTCTTTCCGGCTGGATTCTGGGACGCTGGGATTGGCGTGTGCTCCTCATTTCGGAAGGTCTTTTTCCTTTGTTGTGGCTGGTAATCTGGTGGTCCTTCATTGACGATCATCCCCGTCACGCCCGCTGGATTTCTGCGCAGGAACTCCAGCACCTGGAGACCACACTCGAGCGCGAGGCTTTAGAACTCGATCCTGCCGCCCCCGAACCCCTGCTTCGATCTCTCTTCCGGCCCACGTTGCTGCTGATGGTGGGATTCTACTTTTTGCTGAATAGTGGTAACTATGGCTATCTGTTCTGGCTGCCGAGCGCCATGGAAAAAGCTCGCAAGCTCAGCAGCGCAGAGGTGGGAGCGCTTTTCACCCTCCCTTACTTCATGACCGCAGTAGGGATGATTATTGTCTCCCGGCATTCCGATAGGAGGCGGGAGCGGCGCTGGCATGTGGCATTGGCCATGGCATGGGGCGGGGCTTTCATGCTGGCCAGCGTCCTATTAACTCGTCAATATCCTGCCCTCTCTTTCCTTGCCATCTCTCTCGTTGGGGCGGGCTCGTACGGGGCGTTGGGGCCTTTCTGGGCGATTCCCACCGAGACGCTGCCCCGGGCCGTGTCCGGTTCCGCCATGGGCTTGGTCAACGCGCTGGGAAACCTGGGGGGATATTTCGGGCCCCTCGCTATAGGGTACATTAACCAACACACCGGGAATTTTGTTTACGCCTTCGGCATGCTCAGCGCCGCTTACTTCGCGAGTTCAGGCCTTATCCTTCTCTTGCGTCCTCGAACGCCTCGTTCCGGCTGACCTACGCATTCCTGAGGACGAGTGCTAGAACACTGCCACGGCTCGAACTGGCGAGCCGGAGCCGGCGCGGATTTTTAGTGGAAAAGCCAGAAACAGAAAGAAATCGGGCAGCTCTCCCAGATTCGTGAGGTTCTCAATAATCAGCAGGTTCTTCTCGAGTACGACGGGGTGAATGGGATCAGTGCGCAAGGCCTCCGGCGGATCAGGGGAAAGCGTATCGACGCCGAGGGCAGCCGCACCTTTTGAAAGCAGGTATTCAGCGGCTTGCATGCTGACTCCGGGCCAGCGCTCAGCGTAGAACTGATCGTGGGGCCGAAGCTGCCAGCGGGCCGCCCAGCCAAAATCAAACAGCACGATGTCACCCTGCGCAATCGCGCCGTGTCGAGATTCCCAGTCCGTGATCTGCTTTTCCGAGACGTAGTCGGCTTCCCGGCAGTTGCGGCAATCGAGGTGAACGCCCCGCCCCATTAAACGGGCTAGGGGGATCTGATCGATGGTCAGATGGGCGTGGGGCTTCGCATCGCTGATGAAGTGCGCCGGCGCATCCACATGCGTCCCGCTGTGCTCGTGCATCACGAGTTGATAGCTCAGCGAGCGTCCGCCATGCCAGTATGATCCCCAAAGATTGTGAAAGAACATGGAATGGGTGGGGAAGTGCGGCATGTGCTCTTCCAGAGTTTGGCTGAGATCAACGATCCGGGCGTCTTGGAGGCCGTTCAGCAGACTGGATAAATCCATTGGGTTTCCTCATTAGTTTCATTCCGCGTTGGCGAAATAGCCCGGTTTCCAGCGGCAGGTGACGCCTTTGCGCGCCAGCAGGACACGGATGCTCCGGTAGGTGCCGTCCAGGACGCTATTGGTGGGTACGTATCCTATCTCGTACTGGGCTCCCAGCTCATGGTAGATGGATTCCATGGCATCGGCTATGTGCATCAGTCTTTGCGCGGAAAATGTACCCGTCTCGGCGCCCAGTCCCTTATTCTGGGACGTCTCTCCAATCTGCCCGTGGGACAAGTAGCCGGTTGCCAAGTCGGTGCCGGGGGACTCCCGGAGCGGGAAAAACGCTCCGCCGCCTGTACCCTCGGAAAACCCTTCCAGGACATCATCCCCCGGATTGGTGAAGCCATAATTCGCATTGCCGATGGTGTAGATCATAGTTTCGGCCTTGTGCGCCATGGAGATGGCTTCATCCAGGGAGTGCTGGCTCTGGACGTCAATGCCATCGCTAATCAACACCAGGATCCGCCGCGTACTCTCGGGGTCTCCGGCATGCATCATCTTATCCTTACACGAGGAGTAGATGGCGTCATATAAAGCTTTCCCGCCCCCGGCCTTCAGATCGTGAATCTTCTCGTTAAGGACTTCAGGGTCGCTCGTGAAATCCTGGATAAGCGAACTGGAAGCGTCGAAGGTTTGGAGGAAAATCTGGTTCTTGACGTTCCGCCCTTGCAACATCTGGAAGACGAACTCGGTGGCGGCGTCCTTTTCGAAGTCGAGTTGACGCCGCGCGCTGTTGCTGGTGTCCAAAATAAGGCCGATGCGGAGTGGCTGGTGCGACTCCTGGCTGAAGTAGCGGATAGCCTGGGGCCTCCCATCTTCGAAGACCTGAAAATCACTCTGCGTCAAATCAATAATGGGAAGACCGCGCTTGCCGATTACGGTCACTGGAACGTCCACGACTTCGACACGGACTCGAATTTTGTTCTTGCTTGTCGGGGGGACGGTTTCGTCAGGACGGGTGGAAGGATGCTGAGCAGGGTTCTTGGCGCCGGACGCCGCGGAGCCAGGAGAAGTGTTCTGCGCCAGAAACAGAAAGGGCGGCGCACCGCACAGTCCAATCAGAAGCATTAGCCCAGCCAGCTTTTCCAGGCCGCTCCTCGTGAAGTCATCGCGCTGCGATAAGATTCGGTTTGCTTCTCCAAGATTGCCGAGCCACATACGTCCTGTCCTTCGCTGTCTCTGAATCAGGCTCCTCGCCCGATTCCCAATGGCCATTTTACCTCAAACACGGCATGGAGTGTAGCGGTGCGGGAGCGGGAGCAGTGGTGTCACTTGCGAGACATCGGCGCTCCACGCTGTTGTCATTCCCGCGAAGGCGGGAATCCAGTACGTCAGGCTCTCAGTTCCGAAGGTTTGCGTAGTGGATTCCCGCCTTCGCGGGAATGACGCGGGGTGTGGGATGTCCGTATTGTTTAATTGACACCACTACCGGAGCGGGGCGCCCGTTGAATCCGAATAGCGTCCCCCGAATCCAATGGATTGTAGTTAGCGGTTTTCTCAATCAGGAGGAATGATGCCCGCAGTCTTAGAAACAGTATCCGATTTGAGTACCGCGCCGCCCGGCGAAGTTACTTCGGCTGAAGTCCCGGCAGCGGACGACGCGCTTCTCGACGCCTATTCGCGCGCCGTCATCACCGCCGCAGAAAGGGTCAGTGCCTCAGTTCTCAACCTTGAAGTTCAGCAGCCTTCCGAAAGAGTCCGAGGCGCCGACCCTCGTTTGCCCCAGCAGGCGCGCGGGCATGGGTCAGGATTCATATTTACGCCGGACGGCTTCATCCTTACCAACAGCCACGTGGTGCATAACACGGCCAAGATCGAGGCGACTCTCACCGACGGCCGGCGCTTTCAGGCCGATTTGGTGGGGGACGATCCGGAAACGGATTTGGCGGTAGTCAGAATCGAGTCCACAAACCTCGTGCCCGCCACGCTGGGCGATTCCCAAACGTTGCGCGTAGGGCAACTGGTGATCGCCATTGGAAATCCTTACGGTTTCCAGTGTACTGTGACTGCGGGAGTGGTTAGTGCGCTGGGCCGCTCGCTCCGCTCCCGGAGCGGCCGCCTGATCAGCCATGTGATTCAAACCGATGCCGCCCTGAACCCGGGAAACTCCGGCGGTCCGCTCGTGACCTCGCAGGGGCAGGTGGTGGGAGTCAACACGGCCATCATCCTTCCGGCGCAAGGCATCTGTTTCGCCATTGCGGCCAACACGGCGAAATTCGTCGCAGCCCGCTTGATTCGGGACGGAAAGATACGCCGCAGTTTCATCGGCGTGGCAGGGCAGGATGTTCCGCTCCAGCGGCGCCTGGTGCGCCTGAACGGGCTCGAAGTTGAGAGTGGCGTGCTGGTGGTCGCCGTGGAACCCCAGAGTCCCGCCGAAATAGCGGGCGTGCGGGAAGGAGACGTGATAGTCGGCTACGACGACCACGCTGTGGCAGGAATTGACACGCTCCACGAATTGCTGACTGAAGATAAAGTGGGCGTCAAATCCGTTGTGACAGTGATCCGCCGTGGCGAGAGACGGATCTTATCCATTGTTCCACAAGAGTCGAGGGCCGGTCGCGATGAATGAGACGGGCCTCCTAGGGGCTGGGTGCCCAGGGGCTAGGGGCTAGGGAAAGGCAGACCGCCAACACCAAGTCCCGGTTTCATGGCCTTCTGCGTGCTGGTGGCTCCTTACTGCCTTCTCTCCTTCCCCAACCCTCAGCGAGGCTCAGCCTCAGACCGACGAGTCATGTTATGCTTGTCTCGAAATTGTGGACAACTCGGCGTCTGCGACGCTCGCAAGCGCCCCCTTTCATCGGGTGCATGAACCGGGCCCCGCGCGGCATTTGGCCTCCCGACATCGGGACCGAGCCCTGGAGTCGTTGAAGGAACAATTGAGGTCCCTGCGGTGTCGGACAATAAGGAGGGCTCGGTGGACGGCGGACTAGCGTCGCGCCCAGGTATGGTCAAGGGCCGTAAATCAGTCGCTCTGTGTGGAGTTGCGGTTTTCGTCCTCATCGGATTGTCGTATCTTGCCGGATATACGCTCGAATGGCATAGAACGCAAATCTCAAGAAACCTCGTTGGAGAGCTACAGCGCCTGGAAGTGGGGAAGACCACGGAAGCACAGATAAGAAAGCTCTCTGAGCGATACGCTGGCAAATACCGTTCAGCGGATACCTACAATCAGATACCGCAGCCCGCAAGTTACCTTGTGTCAGTATGGAGTCCTTACATGATGATTGCTGGCTCTGCTCGCACCTTGCTTGGGCTGAAGTCTTGGCAATTGTCCGCTGTCCTTGAAGTGGAACATGGCTATTTGAGCAAACTTCACTTATCGCTAAATGTCTTTCGCTCGGATGCCTTCCTCTTGCACTCCGGCACCGATTTGACTGGTGGCAATCCTCTGGGGGCACCCGATGGAGTGCCTTACTACGTTTCCGAAGCTCATATCACAGGACCCCCTGGAGAAGCATTAGTAGTTAAGTTAGGCCCAACTGCAACTATTGAGGAGCGGAAGAAGGGATTCGGCTTCAATTTCTCCTGTTTGACCGCACTCCGAGAATGTCGGCACGTCTGTGACACCATGCCGAGTGCATGGAGCGACCTTAGCCCCCGTGGGCGGTTGACGTATGAGGATGGAAGTCCGGTCAATGACTATAGGGAGTGCAGTAAAGGGACCCCATAGGTCGCATATCTAATCACTATCGACAGAGGTTGAAAATGCCGCACCTTCTTGATCGTCTCATTCTGCGGGAAGTGAATTTAGGCAATCGCGTCGCCGTCTCCCCCATGTGCCAGTATTCGTGCGTGGGTGGGTTCCCGAGCGATTGGCACTTCGTTCATCAGACGGTATTCGCGTGGTAATCAGAAGGTTCGCGGGCGCCACAGGAAGAGCGCGTCCGGCTGGTTTTCAAGTTGTGGAGATTCACGTCGCGCATGGCTACCTTCTCCACCAGCTCACTTCGCCCCCGAGTAACAAGCGATCTGAGCATTACGGCGGGTCGTTCGAGAACCGCAGGCGCTTGGTCCGCGAACAGGAGGAATAAACGGTGAGAATCGGATTCATCGGACTAGGAAACATGGGCCTACCGATCGCGCGCAATCTGCTCAAGGCAGGGCATGAGTTGACTGTTTACAACCGGACGCGGAGCAAAGCTGAGGTCCTTGCGTCGGCGGGAGGGCAGGTGGCGAATTCGTTTGCCGAAGCCAGCAAGGGCGAAGTGGTTATGAGCATGCTGGCGGATGATGCCGCCCTCGAGGAGGCGGCGCTTGGAGAAGGGGGCATCATCAATACCCTCCGCAGTGGAGGAATTCACTTGTCCCTCAGCACCATCAGCACTGCGCTTTCACGCCGGCTCGGCAAGGCGCATTCCGCTCGCGGCCAGGATTTTGTTGCTTCACCGGTTTTCGGCCGGCCCGATGCCGCGCAGGCGGCGCGGTTGGTGGTGGTTGCGGCGGGGCCGGCGGAGGCAGTTGAACGCGCGCGTCCGCTGCTGGAAGCCATCTCCAGGCAGGTCGTCGTTCTCGGCTCAGAGCAGAGTTCGGCAAACGCCGTCAAACTCGCAGGGAACTTCCTTATTGCCTGCGTGCTCGAAACCCTTTCCGAAGCATTCGCATTCGCCCGAAAGTCCGGCGTCGAGCCAGCGAAGTTGTTGGAGATTCTCAACGGCTCATTTTTCCAATCGCCCGTTTACGAGAATTACGGCAAAATCATCATTGGGGAGAAGTTTTCGCCCCCAGGCTTCGCGTTGCGATTGGGCTTGAAGGATGCCCGGTTGGTGCTGGCGGCGGCCGAAGAGGCCGCGGTTCCAATGCCCGTGGCAAGCGTGATTCGCGACCACTTCGTGAGCGGCGTGGCCCAGGGATGGGGTGAACTGGATTGGGCGGCGCTGGCTAAAGTGGTGGCGGGTGACGCGGGGCTGTGAATCTTGTGCGTTTGGGGTGCGGCAGCTTGCTGCCGCTTTGCCCTTGCGCGAGCTTGCTCGCGCACCCGCTGTCGCTACACGAACCAGGCACGGCCAGCAAGCTGGCCTGATTGAAAGCGGCAGCAAGCTGCCGCACTCCAAACGCAGTGCTGTCCCGAGTGCCGGTACAGTGGAGGGGAATGATGCGAATTGCGATTGCCGCCGATCATGCGGGCTTTAAGTTGAAGCAAGAGCTATTGGAATACCTGCGGGGATTAGGTCACACGGTTATTGATCTCGGGACGAACAGCGAAGATCCTGTGGATTATCCCGACTATGCTGAGGCGGTTGGAAAGGCGGTGCTGGGGGGAACGGCGGAGCGGGGGATTTTAATTTGCGGCAGCGGGGTTGGCGCCTCGGTGGCTGCCAACAAGCTCAAGGGCATCCGAGCCGGCCTCTGTCATGATACCTACTCTGCGCATCAGGGTGTGGAACACGACGACATGAATGTGCTCGTCTTGGGCGCGCGGGTGATCGGCCCGGCGCTCAGCAACGAACTTGCTGAAGCCTTTGTGCATGCGACGTTCTCCGGCGAAGAGCGGCACGTGCGGCGGCTCAATAAAGTCAAGGCGCTGGAGGAGCGGGGTTGAGCGTCCTAACTCTTGCCCCTTTCTCGACGAGAAAAAACGGGAATTGGGTCTGCCCTCTCCCAAGGGGAGAGGGTGGACCGCGACCGGCGCTTTCACCAGCCGGCGCGGGCCGGGTGAGGGGTCACTCCCCACCTGTCATCTACCACCTACGACATACGGCTTTAGGAGGAAAACAATGAGGGCAATCCGCGTGCATGAATTCGGTGGCCCGGAAGTGATGAAGCTCGAGGAGGCGCCGGACCTCACGGCCGGCCCGGGCCAAGTGGTGGTGAGTGTGAAGGCGGCGGGTGTGAACCCGGTGGATACTTACATCCGCGCGGGAGCTTATGCGGTGAAGCCTTCGCTGCCCTACACGCCGGGCATGGACGCGGCGGGGACGGTGGTAGCTGTGGGTGAAAGCGTGGAGAACCTCGAGGTGGGTGAGCGCGTTTACATTGGCGGAACGCTGCGCGGCGCCTACGCCGAGCAGGCGCTTTGCGACGCCGCGCAAGTTCACCCCTTGCCCGCGCGGGTCAGCTTTGCGCAAGGAGCCGGCATTAACGTTCCCTATGCTACGGCCTACCGCGCTCTTTACCAGCGCGCGCAGGGACGGCCCGGAGAGACCGTCCTCGTGCATGGCGCCAGCGGCGGCGTGGGCACTGCTGCGGTGCAGATGGCGCGTGCGGGCGGCCTCCAGGTGATCGGGACAGCAGGCACGGAGAAGGGACGAAAGCTGGTACTCGAGCAGGGCGCGAACCACGTGGTGGATCACCGCCAAGAGGGCTACACCGAGGAGATCATGGCGTTAACGAAGGGCCGCGGCGTTGACGTCATCCTTGAAATGCTCGCCAACGTGAATCTAGCCAAAGACCTCACCCTGCTCGCTGTGCGCGGCCGCGTGGTGGTGATCGGAAATCGCGGCAGCATCGAAATCAATCCCCGCGCCGCTATGCAGCGGGACCTGAGCATCCTTGGGTTAACGTTGCTTAATGCCACTAAGGAAGAGTTGGTCGGCATCCACGCGGCGCTTGTCGCGGGCCTCGAGTACGGAACTCTGAACCCGATCGTGGGCCGCGAGATGCCGCTGGGCGACGCGCCGCTCGCCCATCGGCTGGTCCTGGAACCGGGCGCTTATGGAAAGATCGTCCTGGTCCCATAAGGAGTACTCCACTAGCCGTGGTCATTCCAGCGCTGCGTCTACCGTCGAGCAGGCGTGTTATACTGGGTTCTCAGGGTTTGACAGGCATTCCAGACAGTCTTTCTAAATTCTTCCAAAGGAGCACACCACTATGGCTGTTCGAACTTCAGAAGCTGAATGGAAAGGGAATTTGCGGGAAGGACACGGCACGATGAAGCTGGGGAGCGGCGCTTACGAGGGCAGCTATTCCTTCGCTTCGAGATTCGAAAGTGGCAAAGGAACCAACCCCGAGGAGTTGATTGCTGCCGCGCACGCCGGGTGCTACTCGATGGCTCTGTCGGCCGGCTTGTCCAAGGCTGGTTTTACTCCCACCCGCGTCCACACTACAGCCAAGGTGCACCTGGAACCCGTCGAGGGGGGATTTGGCATTACCAAGATTGAGTTGCATGCCGAGGCCCAGATTCCGGGAATCAACAACACCACTTTCCAGGAACAGGCAGAAGCCGCCAAGAAGGGCTGCCCGGTTTCCAAGGCCCTCGCCGGAACGCAGATCACTTTGGATGCGAAACTACTTTGAGGAAGGCACAGGTCAGAAGTCAGGAGTCAGAATAAGGACGTCTGCGCCCAGTTGGCGAGCGGCCGAATGCGAAGGGATTTCATCCCGCCAGTGCGGGACAGACGTGTTGAAGGCGCAAAGAAAACAAGTTACTTCTTCCGTGGACAAACCACAACTTCGCATTCACTGGGGACCGCGGGCTGGCTGGTCTTCTTCTGACTCCTGACTTCTGACTCCTGACTCCTGCCGTACCGTTCTTGCACCCGGATTCGCCGATGGAATAGAATCACAGCGGGGGTTCGTGTGCACAATCACAGCCATGGCCACAGCCACAGTCATGGCCACTTTCGCAGGCCGGATTGGGTCGTAAAGGGTGCGCTCGCGGTCACTTTGGTCCTGGTGGTGATTGAGTTCGTCACCGGCCATCTCTCACACAGCCTGGCGTTGGTAAGCGACGGCTGGCACAACCTCACCGACCTTCCTTCACTCGTGCTGGCCTGGATTGCCCTCTATTTTGAGGGCAAGCCTCCCGATCATCAGAGAACTTATGGATATCAGCGCGCCGGTGTGCTGGCGGCATTTGTAAACGCCCTGCTGCTGGTGGCGGTGGCCATCCTCATCTGCTACGAAGGCTACGAACGAATTCTCAGGCCGGAGCCGATCGCCGCCCGAGCGATGTTGGTGGTAGGGATCGTGGCCTTCGTGATTAACGGGAGCATTTCGCTGTCGCTGGCCTCCGGTCGCAGCGATTTGAATCTGCGCGCGGTTTTCATTCACAACTTGGGCGATGCGCTTTCCAACATCGCCCTCATAGCAGGGGCCTGGCTGATCCATAGGACAGGCCAAACGCTCATCGACCCCCTGATCGCCTTCCTGATTTCCGGCATGATCGTGTGGACAGCGCTGGGCGTCATCACGGAATCAACGAACATCCTGCTTGAAAGCCTCCCCAAAGGCATGAACCTGGAAGGGGTGGCGAACGCCATGCTGGAGGTTCCGGGCGTGCGCGAAGTCCACGATATTCATATCTGGAGCTTGGGAACTCACTCTCACGCGCTTTCCTGCCACGTCCACATCCTGGACATGCCTACCTCAGAGAGTGAAAGGATCTGCCAGCGTTTGCGCGAGGTTTTGGCCAAGGCGTTCGGCATCACCCATTCCACCATACAATTCGAACACACCCACTTGCCCGGCGACTTTCACCGCTACATGCCGGAACCGGCGCCGGGCAGCGAAGGTCGGCAGAAGTAGTGCAGCACGAAGAGCAAGTCAAAAGGCAAATCGCAAAACGCAAATGGCAAAGCCGCAGGAGCTACCGGCAGAAGTAAGCCAGTCGGCAGCGGGCGGGAAGGACAAGTCAAAAGGCAAATCGCAAAACGCAAATGGCAAAGCCGCGGCAAGGACGGCGATGATCAAAGAAGGTCGTCCTTGCGTCCTTCACTTTTGCCTTTTGCGTTTTGCGATTTGCCTTTTGACTTGTTCTTTCTGCCTTCTGCTTTCTGCCTTCTGCCTACTGCCTACCGATCTTCTCCTGTCCGTCAAGATAGGGCCGCAATGCCGAAGGAATGATGACCGAGCCATCCGCCTGCTGGTAGTTTTCGATGATCGCCACCCACGTCCTTCCCACGGCCAACCCGCTGCCATTGAGCGTGTGAAGGAGTTCCGTCTTGCCTGACTTGCCGCGCCTGAACCGGAGGTTCGCCCGGCGGGCTTGAAACGCCTCGAAGTTCGAGCACGAGGATATCTCCTTGTACTCGCGGGCGGCGGGAAGCCAGACTTCCAGGTCATAGGTCTTCGCCGAGCTGAAGCCCAGGTCGGCCGTGCACAGCGCCACAACTCGATAGGGGAGCTCCAACCGTTGCAGGATGGCTTCTGCATTCCGGGTGAGAGACTCGAGTTCGTCATAAGAGGTTTCCGGAAGGGTGAACTTCACCAGCTCGACTTTCTGGAACTGATGCTGGCGGATGATGCCGCGCGTGTCCTTCCCGGCAGCGCCCGCTTCGCTGCGGAAGCAGGCCGTCCACGCGCAGTGCTTCACCGGCAGCCTTTCGGCTTCCAGCACCTCTCCCGCATAGAGATTGGTGACCGGGACTTCGGCGGTGGGGATGAGCCAAAAATCAGTTCCTTCAAGTTTGAAGAGGTCATCCTTGAACTTGGGCAAATTACCGGTGCCGAAAAGGCTCGACGAGTTCACGATGAAGGGAGGAAGGATCTCAGTATAGCCGTGCTCCTTTGTGTGCATATCGAGCATGAAATTAGCCAGCGCTCGTTCCAGCTTTGCACCCACGCCGCTGTACACCGCGAAGCGTGCGCCAGCGATCTTTCGCGCCCGCTCGAAATCCAGGATGCCTAGGGCGGGGCCCAGGTCCCAATGCGCCTTCGGCTCAAAATCAAATTGGCGGGGCTGGCCCCAACGCCGAACCTCCTGGTTGTCTTCTGGGCCCCGGCCGGTGGGAACGCTCGCGTGAGGCAGGTTGGGAATGGTGCGCAGGAGTTCCTGCAATTGCTCATCATATTCCTTGGCCTTCTCGTCCAGCATCTGGATTTCAGCGCCCACCTGCTTCATCTCGGCGATCAGAGCGGAGGCGTCCCGCTTCGCCTTTTTCAAGGCAGCGATTTCATCGGATACCTTGTTGCGGCGCGCCTTGCGCGTCTCCGCCTCGAGCAGGAATTTGCGCCTTTCGCGGTCGATCGTTTCAAAGCCACCGAGCGCCTCTTCCACCCCGCGCTCGCGCATTTTTTGTTTTACCAACTCCAGGTTTTCTCGCACAAAACTCAAATCGAGCATATCGACTCCTTAATGGTTAAGCCGTCAATTTAAACCAGCCATGCGCGGGTGTCAAACTTGAACCGATGCGCGGCAGGGTCTCGTCAAAGTCGAGCTAGCGGTAGTTTACTGCGAGAGTAGATTGTTTTGAACCCTCCGAGTTTGTAAGCCCCTCGAAACAAAGCCCTTGACAGGGGTGCGCCAGCGGTCCTATTGTATTACCCTACTATTATCTCCATTT
>Ga0326727_10010069_pt1 | contig 22760 bp, 20 predicted proteins | sample MB2enrmetagenome_FD_207643 | JGI IMG/M metagenome (GOLD analysis project Ga0326727, IMG submission 207643) | Lab enriched peat soil microbial communities from McLean, Ithaca, NY, United States - MB29MY | ecosystem: Environmental > Terrestrial > Soil > Wetlands > Peat | place: USA: New York...
CGATGCTACCTCGAATTCTCTCCAAGCACCCGTCTACCAGGTACATGATACTTGGCGATGGCCCCTGTCGCTCCAAACTCATGGCCCAAGTCGAGCGCCTTGGACTGGAAAAATCGGTTCACTTTCTCGGACGGATGACAGATGAAGAGGTCGTCCAATGGCTGCGAACCTGCGACATCTTTGTAATGCCGAGCGGGAAACTACAGGGCAAGTTCGGTGAGGAAGGCTTCGGAATTGTCTACCTCGAGGCAAATGCGTGCGGCAAGCCAGTTATCGGTGGCGACTCCGGAGGGGTTCGGGACGCTGTGGTCCATGGTGTAACCGGATTGCTGGTGGATCCGCAGGACGACGAAGCATTGTTCAAAGCGTTGGATCAGCTTATCGGTGATAAGGACCTGCGCGACTCTCTCGGAAAACAAGGCAGGGAGCGAGTTGTCAACGAGTTTCAGTGGCGTGATCGCATCAAAACACTCTTAGCATGACCGCTTTGCTATGAATGAACCTCTCTTTATTTCGGTAATTATTCCCACTCTCGACAGGCCACGCTACCTGAGCCGAACCGTTGCCGACCTGCAACTCCAGTCGTATAAGAACGCTGAGATCATCATCGTGGACCAGAGCGTCGAGCCGGAAGTCTTTGACCCCGTCGCGCCATGCAGCCTTCCGATGCAAATTCTTCGCGACAGCGGCAGAGGTGCTGCTCGAGCTCGCAATGTAGGAATACTCGCCGCCAGAGGCGATATTCTGCTCTTTCTCGACGATGACGTGGAAATCCCGGGGACGGATTTCATTCTCCAGCATGCTCGCGCTTATACCGATCCATCCGTCGGTGGAACCTGTGGACGGACTATTGAGCTTCGGGCCAACATCCGGCGAAAAGCAGCTTTCAGATCCACGCCTCACGTATACCCGATTATTTGCCTTCCCTCGGGCGATGCCTCTCTCGAAACGCAAGGTTTCGTCAATAGCGTGAAAGGCGGCAACATGTCTTTTCGCGCCGACGTTCTTCGTGCCATCGGCGGATTCGATGAGAGGTTCGGGTTCCCTTGCATCTATGAAGAGACGGACGTAGCTCTCAAGGTACGTAATCGGGGACATCGGATTCTCTTTTGTCCCCAGGCTTTGCTGAACCACATCGGCGCTCCCTCCGGCGGCCAGCGGATGCATGTCTCCAATGCGGATCGCAGATTCGTGGCGTACCGGGATCGGGTTCTGCTCTTCGCCAACAACTGTCCGCGATGGCAGTTCCCGCTGTTTCTCTTCGGCAACCTGTGCTTGGCGGCACGGCCTCTGCTCCAGTTCAAAGGCAGAGAAGCGAGCAGGGCGTATGCCGGCCTGTTCACCGGCATCAGGAAATACCTTCTATCTGGCAAGTCAACTCAATCTCATGTGGAAGGACGCGTTTCGTGAAGATCCTGTGTCTCTTTTCCACTGACATCATGCCTTGGATCATCACTCGCCACTGGTTGAAGGGTCTCGTCGACGACGGGCATGAAGTCTATGTTGGATGTCCACCTGGGCCCTATGTCCGGCAGTTGGAGGAGTTCGGCCTTCCGGTGCGCGAGGTGTATGTTTCCCGGAATCTGAACCCTGCTAACATCCTGCGGGCGATCATATCTGTCCGCGGACTGCTGGCGACTGACCAATGGGACATACTGAACTGTCACGGCGCTGCGGCAGGTCTAATTGGCCGCGCGGCGGCCATCATAACGCGGCAACGACCCATCTTGGTCACCACGAACCATGGATACTACTTTGATGAGAACATGAATCCGATCCGCAGGCGCCTGGCCATCATCACGGAGCGGCTCTTGGGACGATTCAACGAATTCACCATGTTCGTCTCTTCTGAAGACCACAAGACTGCTTTACAGGAACGCATCGTAGGGAATGGGGCCATGTCGGCAACTATCCTCAACGGAATTGACCTGACGGTGTTTCCAGGTCACCCGTCCGCTTCACAAATCGCGGCTGCTCGAGAAAAATTGGGCGTTCCGGCTGATGCCATGGTCATAGGCATGGTTGGTCGCCTGATACTGGAAAAGGGCCTTAGGGAGTTTTTTGCCGCAGCCCGGTTATTGTATGAGGCCCGACCGGACCTGTATGTAATCGTTGTTGGCGATGCCCTGCCTACCGACCGCGGTGCCTGGAAAACCCAACTAATGGCGAAGGTCGAGGCCGCTGGTCTCACCAGCAGGTTCCGGTTTCCAGGATTCGTCTCGGACGTTTACGGCTGCCTGTCTGCCTTCGATATCCTGGTTCACCCAACATACAAAGAGTCGTTTGGACGGGTAATCGCCGAAGCCATGGCAACCGGCTTGCCGGTCGTCGCCACCAACGTCCGTGGTTGCCGCGAATTGGTCGTGCATGGCGAAACCGGGCTATTGGTTCCATACCAGGACGTCGAAGGCCTGGTGAAAGCCGTTTCCACCCTCCTGAACGACAGCGCGATGCGCCGATCCATGGGGGCCGCTGGACGCCGCCGTGTAGTAGAGCATTATGACCAGCGGGCCGTGGTCGGCAGGTTTGTGGGCCACTTCCATGATATCTGGGAGGCGACAGTCTCCAGCCACCCGGGGCCAATCACGCAGTACCGGAGTTTCCGGCCGTGAAAGATCTCCTGCAAAAATCGATCCTTGTAGCAATCGTTGTAGCTTTGTCGATGTCTTTGCTGAGCAACAACATTGCTCCTACGCTCGGGCTGTCCCTGCTTGCGACCGCCGTGCTAGTGCCACTCGCTTATTCTATCCGCGTCCCTCGGGATCTGAACTCGCTGGTACTCCACGGCCTTATAGTGCGTCTGTCGGCTATCGCCGCCGTAGCGCTCTTGATCCTGCCTTATTTCGCTGCCCGCAACTCTGCGGACGCATCCTATTACGACAACCAGGCGGGAGTTGTGGTGGGCCTGATTAAATCCGGAGATTGGTGGCAGATTAGTCTGAATGCGGGCACCGACATTGTCAGCTTCGTTACCGCACTGATCTACCTGCCCTTCGGGCCAACGGCCGTCGGAATGACATTCTTGTCCGGACTGCTCGGGTTTGTCGGGAGCCTCTGTTTTGTCGGGGCCGGGGTTGCGTCACTGCCCCGGAAAAACCTCAGGGGGTATGCCATCTTCGTAATGATGCTACCCTCGATTGTCTTTTGGAGCACCTTGTTCGGCAAGGAATCCTGGGTATTTTTCGGCCTCGGCATCACTGCTCTCGGGATTGCACAGTGGTTCAGAGACCGCAAATGGAGCAGCTTACTGAAGGCCCTGATCGGTCTGGGGGTGGTTTGTTTGTTTCGACCGTACGTCGCGCTGGCCACCGCGCTCGCTTTCGCATTAACCGCGCTCGTCTCTCGTGAGCGCAAGGCGCCTCTCTCTGTTACCAAGACCATCACCGTTTTGCTGCTTATGGCCCCGCTGATATTTTTTATGTGGCAGAGTGTTAGTTCCATGACGGGTGTAACCGAAGTATCCGGAGAGTCCATCGTTGGCAGAATCACCGATCAGGGAGTTAATACCAGGCTGGGAGGGGGATCGGACGTTGCGACCACAGAAGTCCACGGCACCCGGGAATTCGTATATCAATTGCCTGCTGGCGCGGTTCGCCTGCTATTCCGGCCCTTCCCGTGGGAAGCAACGTCGCCCTTAATGTTTCTGGCTGCGCTCGACAACCTCATTTTAATTGGCATCCTCGTGGTGAAGCACCGCAACGTGATGGATACTCTGCGGCACTTAAGAACTCGGCCATTTGCATTTTTCTGCGTTGTGCTGACGATCGGGCTGACAGTGGTCTTTTCCACAATTCCCAACCTGGGCCTCTTAATGAGAGAAAAGACCCAGATCACGCCATTTCTCTATGTTCTGGCATTCTCCGGAAATCGGGGGGTTGTGCGTCGGCGGATGCCGAGTAGACGAAACTACGCCCGCGTAGCATGGCTTAGCCGAATTCCAGACCCCGTCACCCTTGCTCCCGAGGGCATAGAGGTATCAAAGACTTAGCTTCTGGTACCGGTACCGAACCTGTCGATATGACGAAAACCCTCAAGCGCTTTATCGACATCACGGCATCGCTGGTCCTGCTGGTCGCGCTCGCTCCTCTGATGCTGGTGATCGCGCTCGCCATACTTTGCGAGTCACGGGGCGGCGCATTCTTTCGCCAGCGTCGCGCGGGCTTACGGGGGCGCGAGTTCGAAGTCATCAAATTCCGTTCCATGCGCCCGGGCGCACCCGCACAGGGTCACGCAGTCAGCATGCGCGACCCGCGCATCACCCGGCTCGGGGGTCTGCTGCGTCGCACCAGTCTGGATGAGTTGCCCCAACTGTTCAACGTTCTTACCGGCGACATGAGCCTGGTTGGCCCACGCCCTCTGCTGCTTGAATCCATCCGGCCGGATGAGAGAATTCGGTTGGAGATGCGCCCCGGCATTACCAGCCTGGCAGCGGTCAGCGGGCGCCAGTCGCTCACATGGGATGAGCGCATGGCGTTGGACTGTTGGTACGTGGAGCACTGGTCCCTCTGCTTGGACATGCGTATTCTATGGCGAACCATACCGGTCGCGTTGTCACAGGCTAACGTGTACGATCCGGACGGCGAGATGAAGGCCCGCTCGTGAAGATTCTGATAACCGGGGCCAACGGTTTCCTGGGCAAGCATCTTGCGCAGGCCGCAATTCTACTCGGTCAGGTTATCGCGGTTGTCCGAACTGGCGCCGGTACGATCAATGGCTGTACCGTCGAGTGTGCCGATCTGTCAAACCGCGAAGCGGTTCGAAATCTGTTCGAACGCTGGCATCCGGACGTAGTACTGCACACCGCCGCTCGCATTCCACGGTCCCCCAATGAGGACATCTACACATTCTTCGACGACAACGTGCGGGCCACGGTCAATATCTATCACTGCGCGCTTCTTGCCGGAGTGCGTCGCATCGTGTTCAGTTCCTCAATGTCGGTATATGGGCGTCCGCAGTCTTTACCGGTCGATGAGGACCATCCAGTCCTACCGGATACGCCCTACGCACTAAGCAAGATTCAAGCGGAACTGATCGGCCGTTGTTACGCCGAGTCTGGGCTCCAAACTACCGTTCTCCGTTACTCCGGGATCTTTGGCGCCGGGCAGCGCTCGGGTGCCGTGTCGGCCTTCATCGCGCAATGCCTGCAGGATGCTCCCTTGACTCTGAATGCCGGTGGACGGCCATCCAGCGATTTCGTATGGGTGCAGGATGTTGTTCAGGCGAACCTGCTCGCGCTGCAGTACGCGCAGAATAGTAATTTCGAAGTGATGAACATCGGTTCAGGAGTGGAACTTTCCGTTGCTCAATTGGCGGCCATGATTCGCAATTTGTGCGCATCGCAATCAGCTATTGAGGTCATCGACGACTCCAGTCCCCGCGATTTCCGCTTCGCCTACGACATCGGCAGAGCGCGGAAGCGGCTCGGCTTCATTCCCACCCCCATGGATGCAGCCCTGCGGGAATGTATCCGCCAGAAACTGGAAGGCCAATGGTGAGACGCATCGTGCGGGCGCGGCCCTGCTTCCCCGAGCCGGACATTGAAAGCATCCTTGCCCTTGTTCGGCAGAGCCTCTGTTCGGGCCATCTGACCAACGGGGAGCACGTCAAGGAGTTCGAGCGCCGGTTCGCCGCTTTCATCGGGGTCCGGCACGCCGTTGCGGTCAGTACCGGGACCGCTGCCCTGGAAATCTCGCTCCGCGCCTTGGGAATCTCCGGCAAGGAAGTCATTCTCCCCTCAGAGACATTCGTTGCCTCGGTGAACTCTATTCTCCTGGCTGGCGGAACTCCGGCTTTCGCCGAAATCCACCCGGATACTTACTGTCTGGATATCGAGGACGTTGAGCGTCGGATCACCCAACGTACGGCAGCAGTCATGCTGGTACATATGGCCGGTTTGGTTGTACCGAACATCGGCCAGTTTCAGGAGTTGTGTGCAAAGCACGGAATCGATCTCATCGAGGACGCTGCCCATGCCCATGGGGCCTCCTATGCTGGTAAACGCGCAGGTTCATTCGGCCGGGCTGGGTGCTTTTCCTTCTATCCCACCAAGGTGATTACTACAGCCGAGGGCGGCATGATTACCACAGACGACGATGCTCTCGCCCGGACGGCCCGCAGCCTGCGGAATCACGGTGCCAACCCGGACGCTCCGGACTATATTGCCGTCTCCTCCAATATGCGGATGGCGGAGCCTCTCGCGGCCATCGGCCTGGTCCAACTGAACCGGCTGGAGGAGTTCGTTGAGCACAGGAACTCCATCGCTGCCCGCTATACCCACGGTCTTAGGGAAGTTGTAGGGATTCGTGCTCTGCCGGAGTACGGAGGCGTCCACAGCTATTGGAATTACCTCGCCGTACTCGAAGACGAAGACATCGACCGCGCAAGTCTGGCGCAGTGCCTCCTGGAGCGATATGGCGTGGAGATTGCCTGGCCGTACGATCCACCCTGCCATCTGCAGCCGGTATTCCAGCGTGTCCTGGGCAGCAAACCGGGAGATCTGCCGCGCAGCGAGGCCCTATTGCAGCGTCATATTGCCCTCCCGATGCACGCCGCCCTCACCGGCGAAGATGCCGAATACGTTCTGGAGAGCCTACACGGCGCTCTGTCTGGTTTGCGCAACCAATGAAAGTTGTTGCCATCCATCAGCCTCAGTACCTGCCGTATCTTGGGTTCTTCCATAAACTCGCGCATTGTGATGTCTTCGTCGCTCTCGACCATGTACAGTTTCAGAAGAATGGTCTGCAAAACAGGAACCGTATCAAGACAGGATCCAAGGAGGGGTTGCAGTGGATCACTGTACCGGTACGGCACAGGTTCGGCCAGGCGATCAATGAAACGCAGGTTGATTCGTCACTCCCTTGGCAAAAAAAACACTGGAACTCACTGCTGGTCAACTACTCTCGCGCCCGCTGCTTCCGGGCATACCAGAATCAGCTTCAGCCGCTGCTTCACGCCGAATACCGGAGCCTCAGCCACCTCGACATGGATCTGATCGCCTGGTGCATGGAAGTGCTGGAGATTAGCACCCCCATTCTGTACTCATCACAATTGGGGGTGGACGGGCAAGCCACATCGCTTCTGGTGAATATCTGCCGTGCTGTGGGTGCCGATGCATACATTTCCGGGCCTGGCGGCGCACGCTACATGGAGATGGCACTCTTCGAAGAGGCGGGACTGCAAGTGCTGTGGCAGAATTTCGACTGCCCTACTTACCAGCAACAGTTCCCCAAGGCAGGCTTTGTTCCAAACCTATCTGTAATCGACGCCATCCTCAACTGCGGTCGGGATGCCGTCCCTTTGGTGAATTCATGAGCAAGAGTGAGCGCATTCTAGTAATCGCACCGCATCCAGATGATGAAGTCCTCGGGTGCGGCGGAGTTATCGCGCGTCATAGCGCCCGTGGCGACCGCGTCCAGGTAGTCGTTGTCTCCAGAGGTGCTCCCGATATCTTCCCCCCGGAAGAGGTCGAGAAGACACGCTCCGAACTGGCAGCCGCCCACCAACTCCTTGGAGTCGAAGGTGTTCATTTCCTGGATTTTCCCGCTCCCCGCCTGGACATGGTGCCCGGTCACGAACTGGCAGACCGGCTGGCCTGCCTCGTCCGAAAGATACAACCGCAGACCGTGTATGCGCCCCACTGGGGAGACCTTCACTTGGATCACAAGGCGGTTTATTGGGCCACCATGGTCGCTACACGGCCGAACTGTAGTCCCCGAGTCCAGCGTTTGCTCTGCTACGAGACTCTGTCAGAAACGGAGTGGGGCGGCCCATCTGTAGAAAATACGTTCTCGCCAACCGTGTTTGTTGATATCAGCGATTTTTTGGCGGTCAAACTTCAGGCGATGGCATGCTACCGCACCCAACTGAAGGAATTTCCACAGTCACGCTCGCTCCAAAGCCTGGAGGCGCTCGCTAGGCTTCGCGGTTCGGCGGTCGGCCTTGATGCCGCGGAAGCCTTCGTTCTGGTTCGGGATGTGGTGACCGAATGAGCCGTGCGGAAGACCCCTCCCGGCAGCTCGTGCTCTGGGGGGCCAGCGGGCACGGCAAGGTCGTCCTGGACGTTGGCCAAAGCCAAGGATCATTTGAGTCCATCGTCTTTGTCGACGATCGTTATCAGGAATTGGGTCCGTCATTTTGTCTTTGCACGGTTCTTGGTGGTCGACAGGTGTTGCCCTCATTGCGCGGTTGCAGCTTTCTTGCATCCATCGGAGATAACAAACAACGTGCGAGCTGTTACGCAATGGCAATCTCACACGGACTGGTGCCCGCGGCCCTCGTTCATCACACCGCCATCCTCGCTCCTTCAGTGGTCGTCGGCAGCGGCACCGTAGTGATGCCCGGAGTTATCGTCAATGCCGGCGCCGTCATCGGCGAAAACTGCATCATCAATACGGGGGCCATTGTCGAGCACGATTGCCGCATCGCCGATCACGTCCACATCTCGCCGCGCGTTGTGCTCGGCGGTGGAGTGAGCGTCGGCCCATTCGCCCACGTCGGAATTGGCGCGACTGTACTCCCCGGTGCCACAGTCGGCGAGGAGTCGATCGTAGGTGCGGGCAGTGTGGTTCTGAAAGAGGTTCCCGCAAAGTGCACCGTAATTGGAGTGCCAGCCAAAGTGCTAATACGCTCAGCTAGCTTACAGATATGAAACGCATCTTACTCTCAGTGCCGCATATGAGCGGGGCCGAAGAAGGCTACGTTCACCAGGCGTTTGCGTCGAACTGGCTGTCAACGGTCGGCCCGAACATCAACGCTTTCGAGCGGGAGTTTAGCAACCGGGTGGGCCTGCCTGCGGCCGCGCTTGGTAGCTGTACCGCAGCCATCCACCTCGGCTTGCGTCTTCTCGGAGTGGGTCCAGGTGACGAAGTCTTCTCGCCAACGCTCACTTTCGTCGCAGGGTGCAACCCCATCCACTACCTCAGTGCCGAGTCGGTATTTCTCGACAGTAACTACACCTCCTGGAACCTGGACCCAAACATCCTCGAAGACGCTCTTCGCGAGCGTGCACAGCGAAAGAAATTGCCCCGTGCGCTCATTGTCGTGCATCTTTATGGGCAGTGTGCCGACATGGATCCGATCATGGAGCTATGCCATCAGTATGGTGTGCCGGTGCTCGAAGACGCGGCTGAAGCTCTCGGCAGCACATATAAAGGTCGGCCGGCAGGTTCAATCGGCGATATAGGAGTATTTTCTTTCAACGGAAACAAGATCATTACCACTACGGGCGGCGGCATGCTTGTCTCCCGCAACGCTGCCTGGGTGGAAAAAGCGCGCTTCTGGTCCCAGCAGGCCCGCGATCCAGGGCTCGCATACGAACACTCGGAGATGGGTTACAACTACCGGATGAGCAACGTGCCCGCAGGAATCGGCCGAGGTCAACTCGAAGTCCTCGATCTGCGGGTTGAACAGCGTCGCGCCATCGCGTTCCGCTATCGCGATGCATTCGCGGATCTTCCCGGAATTACCTTAATGCCCCAGGCACCCTACGGCCTCCACACAAACTGGCTTAGCTGCTTCCTCATCGACGAGCGGGAATTCGGCTCATCGAGGGACGAGCTGATCCGGGCGCTCGATGAAGCCAACGTGGAGGCCCGCCCAGTATGGAAACCAATGCATTTGCAGCCCCTATATGCGGGGTGCCAACGCTATGGCGGAGAGGTGGCGGAGGACTTGTTTAGACGAGGAATATGTCTGCCAAGTTCGAGCAGCCTTTCCGAGGAAGATCAGTTACACGTCATTAATAGCGTCCGAAAAACGGCTGGGGCGGACGTGTTGACGCAGACGGTCCCTACAGAGTCTCGCGTGGAAGCGGGTACGTGGAGTTGGCCGCGGAAGGAGCAGAGTATGCGTAAAGCGCGGGGATTCTTAGAGAAATTTAAGGCAATACCGCGGCTGATCGTGTGGCTGGCGCAGATCGCGATGTTCGCCGTATCAGGAGTATTGGCATTTCTTCTGCGCTTCGACTTCAGCCTCCCGCCGGCATATCTTCGCCATTTGGCTTATGCGCTTCCGATCTGGATTGTGGTCAAGGCTACTGTTTTTCGTGTGGCTAAGCTTGACCGGGGTTTATGGCGCTATGTAACGGAGTCTGATCTGTTCCGGCTTGTTAACGCCAACCTCATTGCCTCGGCCGTGAGTTGCATTCTAATCCGCGTAATCGCGCCATACGGATTCCCGCGATCGATCTACGTCCTCGATCTGATTGTCTGTTTCCTGGCAACCAGCGGGCTTCGCGTGGTGATGCGCAGGGCCTTGCAAGCCGCCTCGTACGCTCGGAGCAGGCTGACCCTGGAAAAGAGTGCGCTGATCTACGGGGCGGGTGACGCAGGGGTCACTCTACTGAGAGAGATTCGCAACAATCCAAGATTGTCCTATCGCGTTGTGGGGTTCCTGGACGACTGGCCAGACAAGAAAGGCCTGCGCATTGCCGGCGTCCCGGTGCTCGGAGGAGGTGATCAGACAGCGTCACTCGTAAAAAAGCACAATGTGGATGTAATTCTGATTGCCATCCCTTCGGCCACGGGTGCCGAGATGGCCCGAATCCTGAGGCTCTGCCACGCTGTAGGAGTGGAATGCAAAACTGTTCCAGGGTTGGCTGAGGTCATGGAGGAACGCGGCCTCGCTGGCCAGATCCGCCAGGTGGCAGTTGAGGATCTGCTGGGTAGGACCCCTGTACACCTTGAAGAAAAACAGATTCGTGGCACGCTCGAAGGCAAAATCGTCCTGGTCACCGGAGCTGCGGGATCGATCGGTTCCGAACTTTGCCGCCAGATCGCACACTTCAGCCCCGCCGCGATTATTGGATTTGAAGTTGCAGAGTCCCCGCTCTTCGATATCGAGCTCGAGATGCGACAGACGTTCCCCCAGGTTCCCTTCCATCCGGAGATTGGAAGCATCCAGAGTCGTTCTCGCCTTGACGACGTCCTCTGCCAATACAGACCATCGGTGGTCTATCATGCAGCGGCCTATAAGCATGTTCCCCTCATGGAATCACATGTTTTCGAGGCAATCGAAAACAATGTCTTCGGCACCTACAACGTGGCCATGGCCGCTGCCGAACACGGGGTCGAAGACTTCATTATGATCTCTTCTGACAAAGCTGTCCGGCCTACAAACGTCATGGGTGCCACCAAGCGTGTCGCGGAACTTGTGCTGCTTGCCCTTCAGAATGGCAGCACCAAGTACGTGGCTGTGCGCTTTGGCAATGTTCTAGGCTCCAGTGGCAGCGTCATTCCACTCTTCAAAAAGCAGATCGCGGCCGGTGGACCCGTCACCGTGACGCACCCGGAGATGCGCCGCTTCTTCATGACCATTCCCGAGGCCAGCCAGCTTGTGCTGCAAGCCTCGGCCATTGGAAAAGGTGGCCAGATTTGCGTATTGGACATGGGCCAGCCAGTCAAGATCATAGACCTTGCCAGGAACCTCATCTTACTCTCGGGGCTCAAGCCCGATGAAGACATTAAAATCGAATTCACCGGCATACGCCCTGGCGAGAAGCTCTACGAAGAGCTCAGCACACTTCTTGAAGACACGGTTCCTACCGAACACAATAAGATCCGCATCTTCATGGGCAATGGCATGCCGGAAAAAGATGTCTTGGTTTGGCTCGATTCGCTTCACGAAATATGCGAGGCGCGAGATACCGGCCGCTTGGTGGTTGCTCTCAAAGAGATGGTTCTGGACTATAGCCCCAGCACTCACCTGCTAAAACGCGTGATCAAACCGCGGGACCAGCACACCGCCGCAGTGACGTCTGTTTGATTCGGTAAGAACCAGAAGACCACGTTACCCCCGTAAAGGCTGACATGGTCTATTCTCGTTGGCGCCTATGTTTTATTCCTGACTGACTTATGTACTCAATGCGGACAACCTAGCCTAACCGCACGCGACGCATAGTGCCATATGCACCGCCACTCACGCCTGATCCAGGCCCTCTGGATCAGGCTTTTTCGTGGCTGCAGTCACGCTATGTTACGCATGGTTGAATTGCGATATTCTGATACCGCTTTCATCCCTGCCTTGGCTGCAGGTATCTTCAGAACTTCGAGGTCGCCAAGCTCCACATCGAGCGAGAAGCTCAGATGGACCGCGGCAAGAGTAATGATGACCCTGCATTGACGGCGCATCTCCCTCACTACACCCTCAGCCCCCGCAAAGACGCCGTCCCGCACTCGTACCCGCGTTCCCACAGCGACCAGGCCATGGGGACGAAGGAGCAGTCCGCTGGCCAGCCCGTTGCGAATTCTGTCCAGTTCCGCGCAGCTTACCATGTCCCGTTCTCCTTGGCCCAGCAGGTGAAGTACGCCGGGAATGGAGATGACAGAACGCCTGCTCTGAGGCGAAAAGCGGGCAAACACATACCCTGAAAAGAGCGGCCGCTCCACGACTGCGATGCGGTCGGTCCACTTGACACGCTCGGTATAGAGCGGCAGATAGTGTTCCACTGAGCGCGCAACAAGATGCTGCGCAACCCGCTTTTCATGGTTCGAAAGCACATGGAGAACATGCCACGGACCGTTATGCATGGGTCGTTCCTGGGATAAAAGGTACATAAGTACAAAGGGTGAAGCGTGCCCTTGAATTGCACACGTCATAGCAATAAAAATATGCTAAAACACGATCACATCGAAAGCAACGGAAATGTCTTTAGCGAGCGATCTCGATCTTCCGGGTGCGGAAGAGATGATTGCCGAAGACGCTATTTGCGAGTATCGCAGTCACAAACGCCGGCAGGATTGGATCCTATCTCCGCCGTTTTACTCGTCGCTCAGTGGCAGTGCGATGCAACCCGTTATTGGATCGGCTTGCGTCTCTCCACCTTGATCGTGCTCGCGTCCACGGTCGTATCGCTTGCCAAGGGGTTGGCTGCACCCAACGGGATCAGCGTGGTCGTGACCGTCTTACCGTCGTCGCTCCCGGTGTAGATCAGGATGCGCGAGGCATCGATGCCCTTGTCGGTTACCAGGTAGTCCTTGGTGTTGACTGCACGTTTCGCGGCGGCCGTCGGCTTCTTGTGGTGCTTCAGCTTGGCCAGCCTGGCGTCTACCTTCTGTTCCTTGGCGTCTTCATTGCCCACCAGGGCCAGCTTGGCGTCTGTCGAGCGTTGTAGGGCAAGTGTGATGTCATCCAGGCAGGCCTTGGCTTCATTGTCCACGCGCGTCGGGCGCTTCGCATCCCGCTGGAAGCTCACTGAGCACAGGCTCGACGCCATCGGAGCCGGTGGAGGGGGGGGTGGCGGCGGAGGTGGCGGTGCAATCACCTTGACGATGGTGGTCGCCGACACGCGATGTCCTTTGTCGTCCGATACGCCGCAGGTCACTGTAATCGGCCCCGGCGACGCTCCCACTGTTGAAAGCGTAGCCGAAGGCGTGATGCTGCTGATGGAGCCGGCGGTTGCGTTGAAGCTGTAGGTCAGAGGACGGTTCTGCGGGCTGACCGCGCTGATCGTAATCGTCGAACTACTGCCCCGATTGACCGACGTGGGACTCGCTGAGCAGCTGATGGTCGGCGGCTCAAACGCCATCACCGTGAAGCTCGCGGAGCAGTCTGCGTTCTGACTTGGCGTTGGATTTACACCCTGCGTGACATGGCCCTTGACCGTGTAGCTGCCCGGGGCCGCCGCCGTGGTGTCCACAGTCGCCGTGCTCGATGTTCCGGAGATCCTGCCCCCATCCGTCGACCAGGTGTAGCTGACAACCTTCTTAGGGTTCGGATTCAGGTTCATCGCCATGCCGGTCACGGTGATCAGGTCGCCGGGGAAGCCAGTCGCCGGTGAGGCCGAGCAGCTATAGGAGACCATGCTGGGCGGCTCAAGGTTGCCTATGTGGGCCACAAGTCCGGTGCTAAGTTCAATCGCGTTCAGGTTCGTAGTTCCGCCCAGAGCGCCGCTCGTCGGAACTCCGACATTCTTACCGAAGTTTTCGTGAATATAGCGATAGTCGGCCTCCACCAGACGAAGGCTGAAGCGGTTGTCGAGGAACGGCATGTTGTAGTCCAACCCTCCGCCGGCCGTCAGCCCCAACCCCCATGTGTAGGGTTCATGCTCCAGCGCGGCCGGAGTATCGTTGTTTGGCCCACCCAGTCTCTCGGCGCCGTACAAGGTGTGCCCGAATAGGGTGAAGTTCTGCTTCGCAAGGCGGTAGATCGGACCTGCCGAGATCCCCGTCGCGCCGTCATTCGCGCCGTTCGGGTGGCTGGTGAAAACCGCCTCGATACCCACATGATCGTTGAAATAGATTGCCGCGCTGCCGATCGCGCCTAAGTTGATGGAGGAGTACGAAATCCCCGCGGGCTGGAGCTTCCCGTGCGCACTAAGGTACGAGTATCCCAGGAAAATGTCCGTGTGAGACGGATTTATCCCCGATGCGGTGGCGGGTTTCTGTGCATCCAGGCTTACTGCGCTAAGACTGAGGGCGCACGCTGTCAGCACCAACCGGCCAATACTGCGAAATGGATGATCGTTCATTGATTTCCTCCACGGAGATCACTTACTGCAGAGCGACCTGAGATTCCTAGCTTTGATACTGGTAGATAAAGGCGAACCAATATTTACCCAATTACCGCCATGCTAAGTAATCGTCTTGATAGTTAGATTAGAACGGAGTACCGTCAAAGACCTTCCTTTTTACCAGTAAATCGGACCCTGCATCCAGGCAGTAACTATTCCATCTATCCACAAAAACCAGTCCCTCCCCGCGACATTTCATCCTGTCAGATTCAACACCTTGCGCACAGAACTCCGTTCCACCTGGATATTCTCCTGCGGCAGCGTAATGGCATAGGTAAAGTGCCGTGCGGTCCACAGTCCCCGCTCAGTGCTGGTTGCATGCGCTCGCGCTCCATACCGATTGCGTACACCTGCTGGCCTCCTCACGGTGCCAGTTCGTGTTCGCCGCCTTGACTGATGCCCGCCAGCCGCTTAGCGTTGAATCATTGGCAGGTCATGCTAGAGAGATGCGGGACTCCATGCTCTACGTCATACCTTCCTCGCCCAGTTGGGAGAAACTGTGGACGTGTTCTCGCTGAAGAAGATCGCCGGGCACTTCTCGATCAGGACCACGGAGAAGTATGTGCAGATGCAGCGAGGGCAAGACCGCCAGGCCTTTGTGGTCAACATGGGGGAGTGCTTGCAAAGTCCCCGCAATGGTTTTTAATGGACCTTCAGAATCAAATGTAATTCGTTTGTAATCAACGCGAGAGTGGCGGAATTGGCAGACGCACCAGACTTAGGATCTGGCGGAGCAATCCGTGGGGGTTCGAGTCCCCCCTTTCGCACCAAACCACCCAGTACGGCCTACCATCGCACCGGAACCGCATTGAAAGCCCCATGAGCCAATTCAAGCAGCCCGCCGAACCGCATACCGTCACCATCACTCATTCTCCCGACTACCGCAACAGCTACGCCAACAGCGTGCAGGTGCGCATGAGCGTCTGGGACTTTTTCCTGGTCTTCGGCACCATGCATCGCGATTCGCAGGAAGAGGTCCAGGTGGAGAACTTTCAGGGCATCTACCTGAGCCCGCAGCAGGCCAAGGCGCTGAGGAATGTGCTCGACCACAACCTGGCGCAGTATGAGCAGACCTTCGGCCAGCTTGCCCTGGAGCCGCAGTTTGTGCCACCCGGCGGTCCTGTCCACTAGACCGTGAGAACCCTCTTCCGGCACCGCGATACAGTGCGTGACAGGCCTGCCCCCACGCCTCTGTGGATGTTCTATCCGCTCTTCTTTACCGCCGTCTATCTCTCGCACCTGACGCTGCTCCGTCTGCCCTACTTCTGGGACGAGGGAGGCTACTACATCCCGGCCGCGTGGGACTTCTTCCGCAGCGGCACCCTGATTCCAGTCTCCACAGTCACCAATGCGCACCCTCCGCTTCCCTCCATCCTGCTGGCGGGCTGGTGGCATCTTTCGGGTTTTGTCCCCAGCGGGACGCGCACCTTCATATGCATGGTCTCTGCCGCCGCGCTGCTCGCTGTCTTCCGCATGGCGCGCAACCTGCTGGGCGTCAGGCCAGCCATCGCCACAACCGTGCTCACCGGCCTCTATCCCATCTGGTTCGCGCAGAGTACGCTGGCCCACGCAGACATCTTCGCCGCCGCCTTCACTCTCTGGGGGCTGTCGTTTTATCTGCAACAGGCCATATACGCAGAGACTTCGCTTGGGGCCACGGATGCGGGTGTGGGTGCCCCACATCTCGATTTTGAGATGTGGGCTGTCCTTAAGCCAAAAATCTACGCCGCAGTCCTCTTCTCTCTCGCCGCACTGTCCAAGGAGACAGCAATCGTTACGCCCATGGCGTTGGCGCTATGGGAGGCGATTCTGCTCGTGCGCGAACGCAATCTTCCCGACCTGCGCCACGCGCGCGCGGGATGGATCGCCGCGCTGCTTACCCCACTTCTTCCCCTAGTGGCCTGGTACGCGTACCACTTCCATCGCACCGGCTTCGTCTTCGGCAACCCGGAGTACCTGCGTTACAACGCCACCGCCAACCTGGACGCGCATCGCATCGCGCTCTGCCTCTATCACCGGCTGCTGCACATCACGATGCACATGAATATGTTTGTGCCGGTGCTCTGCGCGGTGGCTGTACTGCTGTTGCCTGCCATTGCTGCGCGCACGCGTCTGATGCGGCCTGTGCTCAACGCCATCGCCGTCATCCTGCTGGCCAACTGGATCGCCTTCTCGGTGCTCGGCGGTGCGCTGCTGACCCGCTACCTGCTGCCCATGTACCCCCTGGTTCTGCTGGTGTGCGTTGCGGCGTGGCAGCGCCACATGCGCCGATGGGAGTGGCTCGCCGCGCTCAGCGCCGCCGCGTTTCTGGCAGGCATCTGGATCAACCCGCCCTATGCCTTCGCGCCCGAGGACAATCTCACCTATCGCGACATGATCGTGCTCCACCAGCGCGCGGTGGCCTTGATCGCGCAGAGGTGGCCGCGGGCAACGGTGCTGACCGCGTGGCCCGCCTACTCCGAGTTGGAGCGCCCCGAACTGGGCTATACCAAATTCCCCATCAAGGCCGTCGCCATCCAGAACTTCTCGCGCGAGCAAATCCAGAGCGAGAACTCCGCAGCCACTCCCCGCGTCTACGACACTGCCCTGCTCTTCTCCACCAAATGGGCCCCCCCGCCCGGCGCTATCGACCTGGCCCATCGCAACGCTCCCGACGACGCGCGCTACTTCGACTTCCACCAGGATGTGCTGCCCGCCGAGGCCGCCGCACTGCTGCACGGAGAGGTGATATGGCAGGCCTCCATCCGCGGCGAGTGGGTCGCCGTCCTGCGCTTCCCCCAACAATGAAAAAATAGGCCCGGGAATGTTCGGCCCTGGATCACAGATGCGCCATCGACTCGCGGGCGAACCGTACCTCCGACGCCAGTACCTGCAACAGGCGGAACGGCAACGACGGATCCTTCTGAAGCAGGTCGACGAAGTCGGCGCAGCTCACCATGCTGAGTTCCGCGTCTTCCAGTGCCTCCGCCGTCAACGAGTACGGTTTCATCCCTACGACTGCGGGCAGGCCGAGCAGCGAGCCGGCCCCCACCTTCACATTGAATATCTCCTCGCCATCCGTCCGGCTGGTCAACTTCGCGGAACCCTTCCTCAGCAGGTAGACCCCGGTGGGCTCATCGCCTTGGTGGAAGAGAACGCGATTCAAACCAGGCGAGATGGGCTTCGCTCGCTTCTCCAGTTCCTGTATCAATTCGGGATCGGCAACAAATGAGGTCGAAACTTGCGACATGTCTCTCTCCATGAATCCGGCCTGGAATAGCCGGTAAAGCGGACCCACGAATACGAGGTCGCATCTAAATACTGTCATTGTCAGAGCCGCTAGGCTGTGACCATGATCACGTTGTAGCTCCCCCTATCGACGGAGCACGCGGCAGAACCACCCACGCGCCCTCTATAATCGTCAAAATACTGTGACAATTCCGCCCAACCCCCTCCTTCGACTTCTTCCTCTCGCTCTCCTGCTTTTTGCGTGCGGCGCGCCGCCGGCAATCCTGGCCCAGACGCCCGCGGCAAGCCAAACCCAGGCGCAGTCCAGTGAGGAAGCCAACTCCCCGGCGGACATTCGCCAACCCGGCGGGCGGCTGGTTCTGGTGTTGCCCTTCGACAACCGCTCAGGCCAGGCCAACCTCAACTGGATTGGAGATTCGTTTCCCTACACGCTGGACCAGAGGTTTACCTCGGCGGGCTTTCTCACCATCAGTCCGGACGACCGCCAGTACGCGTTGCAGCACCTGGGCCTGCCGGGCGACTTTCGTCCCAGCCGAGCCACCACCCTGCGCATTGCGCAGACCCTGGATGCGGACTTCGTCATTCTGGGCAGCTACAACGTCATCAATCCGGGAAGCCCCGACAGCCGCATCGAGGTGCAGGCGCAGGTGCTGCAGGTGAACCAGCTCAGCATGTCCCCGCCGCTGGGGGATTCCAGCGAACTGTCGCGCCTCTTCGACGTGGAGAACGCCATTGCCTGGAAGGTGGCCCAGCGCATGGACCCGCACTTCGCCGTGGCCGAGCAGACCTTCCTGGCGGCCTCCGGCGGCGTGCGCCTCAGCTCCTTCGAGAACTTTATTCGCGGGACCACCGCGCTCACCCAGGAGGAGCGGCTCAAGCGCCTGCAAGCCGCCGTCGCCGAGACGCCCAACTACAGCGCCGCGCTGCTTGCCCTGGGCAAGGAGCAGTACGCGGCAATGCAATACGATGCCGCCGCCGTCACTCTGGCCAAAGTGCCTCCCACTGACCGCATGGCGCTGGAGGCCAACTTCTATCGCGGCCTCGCGCGTTTCAACATCGCCAAGTACGCCGAGGCCGCCGCCGCCTTTGCCTTCGTGGCCGCCAGCCTGCCGCTGCCCGAGGTGGTCAACAACGAGGGTGTTGCCAATAGCCGCCAGGGTAAGGACGCCGTGGCCCTCTTTGTGCAGGTGATTGCCGCCGATCCCAACGACGCCGACTATCACTTCAACCTGGCCGTCGCCCTGCTCGGCCGCAGCGACATCGACGGAGCAACCCGCGAGGTGCAGGCTGCGCTGAACCTGCACTCCGACGACCCCGAAGCCAGCGAGTTGCTCACGCGCCTGCAGGCCACGCACGGTTCCACCGCCAACCTGAAGTCGATCGTGAGCGCGGGTGGCTTCGACCCCACCACGCGCATCCGCCGCACCTGGTCGGAGGCGTCCTTCCGTCAGGCCGCCTTCCAACTGGACCAGATGCGCGCCAACCAGATGGCCACCCTGCCGCCCGCCCAGCAGGCTGTGCAGTACACCCGCCTGGGTGAGGATTATCTTGCCCAGGGGCTGCTTCCGGAGGCCGAGCAGGAGTTCCACACCGCGCTCTCCGCAGACCCCGGCAACGCAGCCGCGCACGCCGGGATCGCCCAGGTGCGCGAGCGCAGCGGATTGCCCAACGACGCGCGCGCCGAGGCGCAAATATCCCTCCAGCTCGCGCCCAATGTTGCAGCCGACCTGGTGCTCGCGCGGCTCGACTTGCAGGCCAATCAGCTCTCCGAGGCCGCCACCGATGTGGCCAATGCGCTGCGCCTGGAGCCGGACAATCCCGATGCGCTGGCCATCAAATCCACTCTCGCCGAGCGCGGACAGAACCTTCCCTAGGTCCCTGCGCCAGAAAGAAGCTGGGCGCGGAGTCAGTCCGTTGCCGTATGGTTAATGCGAGGCCATCAAGCCGCCGAGGTGCTTCCTTGCTCCACCAGTCAACTCTTCGCAGGATTCATTGCCGGGTGCCCCATTCATCGCGGTCATATCGCGATGGGTGGGATATTAGCTGGCTACTCGTCGCATTCGCCATACTCTTCGCCGCCATATCCATGCATCCCGCGCAGGCCCAGTCCGCCCAGTCCCCGCTGGTGGTCAAGCTCACCATCCACGACACCATCCAGCCCATCACCGCCGAATACATGAAGCGCGGCCTGGACGACGCCGCCAGCCGCCACGCCGAGGCTGTGCTCATCTCCATGGGCACGCCCGGTGGACTGCTCGATTCCACCCGCGAGATGGTGGCCGACATCGAGGCATCGCAGGTGCCCGTCATCATCTTCATCGAACCTTCGGGCAGCCGCGCCGGTTCGGCCGGATTCTTCCTGCTGGAGGCGGCCGACGTCGCCGCCATGGCCCCCGGCACGGAGGCCGGAGCCGCCCACCCCATCCTCGAAGGCACCACCATGGACCCGGTGCTGAAGCAGAAGATCGAGAACGACGCGGCCGCCTTTCTGCGCTCGTATGTCACCGTCCGGGGGCGCGATGCCAAGGACGCCGAGGACGCCGTGCGCAATTCCAAATCGTTCAGCGAAGCTGAAGCTCTTAAATTAAACCTGATCGACGTAGTCGCACCCGACGATAACGCCCTGCTCGCCGCGCTGAACGGCCGCACCATCAAGCGCTTTCACGGCGAGAGCGCCAAGCTCAACTTCACCCACGCCACCATCGATCCCCTGCTACCCTCCACGCGCGAACGTCTGCTGACGCGCCTCACCAGCCCCGACCTCGACGTGCTTCTTCTGCTCTGCGGCGGCCTGCTCATCTATCTCGAATTCAACGTGCCCGGAACCATCGTGCCCTGCGCAGCACACCGCGATCCTGCTGCTCTTCGCCGCGCTGGCGCTCATGGTGCTGGAGGCCAAGTTCGCCAGCCACGGAGTGCTGGGAATTGCAGGCGTGCTCTGCCTCATCTTCGGCCTGGCCACGCTGGTCAACGGGCCATCCCCGGAGATGCGCGTCCACTTCGGAGTGGCTGCCGGCGCGGGCTTCGGCTTTGGCGTCATCACCTTTGGCCTCTCCTGGATCGCCTTCAAGGCGCTGCGCAACAAACGCCTCACCGGCCCGCAGGCCATGATTGGTCAGGCCGCCATTGCCATGACGCCAATCCTAGCCGCCGGAGAGCTTCCCATCGGCCAGGTCGAGGTCCGCGGCGAGATATGGAAGGCCACGCTCCCGCCCAACACCCCACCCGTCCCCGCCGGCACCCAACTCACCGTCCGCGCCGTCGACGGCCTCACCCTCACCGTAGCGCCGTAGACCAAGCGCCAACGGCGCGTAATATACCAGCCTAGGGCGCAGCCCTAGATATATGCCCGCCTATAATGACCAAGGGCCGGGTGCCCCACATCTCGCGTTTGAGATGTGGGAGCGCCGCCACCTAATTTCCGCGTAGCCGTCGAATCGGAAGGGCACGGCTTCAGCCGTGCCATAAAACAGCCGCGCCGAAGGCGCTTCCGCTCTGCCGAAGGCCGGGTGCCCCACATCTCGTTTTTGAGATGTGGGATTTGGGCCGCCACTATTCAGCGTGCGTCAGGTACTCGCGCAGGGCATCCTGCACCACGGCATTCAGCTTGAGGTCGTGTTCCTCGGCATACTGCGCGGCACGCTTATGGAGGTCTTGCGGCACACGCACATTGAAGCTGCCCTTGAAGGGCACATCCGGCGTCTTACCGCGACTTTCGCAGAACTGGAGATACTCGTCGACTGCATCGCGAAAGTTCTTTTCCAGGGACCGCACATTCGTGCCGCCAAAGCTGATCATGTCGCGAATCCCCAGGACACGCCCGTGAAGCATCTTGTCCTCGGCGCTGTACAGCACCGAGCCATCGTATCCTGTGTATTTCAGTGTCTCACTCATCATCTACTCCAAAATCCTAGCCACCACATCGTACTCATGCGACTCGGTTATCTCCGCGCGGTAGAACGTCCCCGGCACCAGCGTCTCGTGCGGGCCGAAGTCGTTGATCAGCACCTTGCCGTCGATCTCCGGCGCGTGCAGCGCGGTGCGTCCCTGCCACAGCAGTTCCGTCTCGTCGCTCTCGCCCTCCACCAGCAGATCCACTTCCCTGCCCACCCACGCGGCCTTCGCCCGTGCACTGATCTTCTGTTGCAGCTTCATCAGCCTGCGCCGCCGCGCCTCGATCGTCCGCTTCGGCACCTTCAACGCCGCGTCCAGCCCAAACGCCGCCGCGCCCTCCTCATCCGAGTAGCAGAAGACGCCCAGCCAGTCGATCTTCGCCGCCGCAACAAACTCGCATAGTTCCTTGAAGTCTGCATCCGTCTCTCCGGGGAATCCGACAATAAACGTACTGCGCAGCACAATTCCCGGCACCATCGCGCGCGCCTTTTCGATCAACCGCAGAAATACCTCCGGCGTGCCGCCGCGCTTCATCCGCTTCAACACGCTGTGTGATGCGTGCTGCAACGGCACATCGAGATACTTCGCAATCGTCTCGTGCCGCGCCATCGTCTCCAGCAGCCGCGTGGTCACCTTGTTGGGATACGCATAAAGAAACCGCAGCCACTTCAGCCCCGGCAGCGCGGCCAGCGCATCGAGCAGTGTACTCAACCCATCCTTCAGGCCCAAATCTTCGCCATAACACGTCGTATCCTGCCCGATCAGCGTGATCTCGCGCACGCCCTGCGCGATTAGCCGCTCCGCCTCAGCAACGATGGATTCCAGCCGCCGCGAGCGAAACTTGCCGCGCAGTTGCGGGATGATGCAGAAGCTGCATGGGTGGTCGCATCCCTCAGCAATCTTGATGTACGCCGACGTGCGCGGCGTGCTGAGAATGCGCGGCGTCTGGTCGCTGTAGAGATACTCCGGCAGCGCGGCGGTTGCGCCCTCCCACTGTGCGCGCGAGAAGCGGCCCGCTCTTTCGCGAGCATCGCCTTCCGCACGCGACTTCACACTCTCCAACTGCTCTCCAACTTCCGTCGGATGCGAGTGCTGATGCACGGCGCTGGCGGCGCGACTGACCAGAATGTTA
>Ga0326727_10010070_pt1 | contig 22756 bp, 19 predicted proteins | sample MB2enrmetagenome_FD_207643 | JGI IMG/M metagenome (GOLD analysis project Ga0326727, IMG submission 207643) | Lab enriched peat soil microbial communities from McLean, Ithaca, NY, United States - MB29MY | ecosystem: Environmental > Terrestrial > Soil > Wetlands > Peat | place: USA: New York...
CCGCCCCACGCTTCAACTCCCGCTCATCCATCCTCGTCCTCTTCACTGTAGCCTCCTCAGAGGCCACGAGTTTAGGGGACATTTCTATCGGTGACAGAAGGGGACATTATCATCGGGGCGCAACAGAAGAATTTTCGGCGAGTACGTTGGTGGCCTCTGGCTTTTTAGCGGCTCTGCACATCAATGCCTGTTTCAAAAGCCCTTATGTAGTGGTGTGTCGGCTGCCTCGCGTAGCCCAAGCCGTGTGACTCGGCAACCTCATTTCCTACTGCGCAATAACTGGTGATTGTGAGGTGAGGGATTCGGCCTCTAAACCCAGTCCAGAATCGGGTGGTTACGGCGAACTGAGGAGGTTTTTGGGCAAGCCCTGGATGGGCCGCCGTGCGGTTCCCTTGGCTCCGAGCCGAGATCCCTACGAATTGGATTCCCTGGTCATCTCACAGGAGGGGGAACGGCTTCACCGCTCGCAACTCTTCGGCATCATCTAAGGGTGTGCCCCGGCTGCCGGCCCGACCCGTGAGAAGTGCCACGCCCACGCACTCAAGTGCTCGCAGCCGACTCACCTCATCGCGGATACCCGCACGGGCATAACACCGCAGCCTGCTCAAGAAAGCCATCTTCCTGGACAATGTAGAGTGTCCGGCGCTGCAAACGCTTCGGCAACACCTACAATTCCCGAGTCCGAATGAGCACAGACCCATCCGGTTCCGTTTGACCTGCAAGGTACTTTCGCCGCGCGATCTCTTCGATGGCCCGCCGGTTCGCTCTGAATACTTCCAGTTTGTCCTTGTTATCCCCGTGGAAATGGTCGTCGAGAGTTTCTCGGCTGATCTCGCACCGCACGCGCGTTTCTCCGTCCTGTCCCCAGAAAGACACGACCCCCCGGTCGAAGCTATACCTCTCTTCAGGCGCCGGAAACTTCAAATCACGCCGCTCAAGCGACCATCGCACGCGCTGCGCCACGAACGCGGAGAACGGTCTTATATCCATGTCGATGCTGGCGCGGTCCAGTGCGCTAAGGTAAGTGTTGCGATCCTCAACGCGGATGACCGTCCAGGGATAGCCACCCGAAGCCAGCATGATGTTCATCAGGAAACGTGCCATCCGCCCGTTGCCATCCGGGTAGGGATGGATATAGCCGAACAGCCAGTGACCGAGCACGGCGCGCACGCCTGGTTCCGTTTCTTTTTCGAGCAGATCGAAGAGCACCGGCATGGCGTCGCGCACCGCCTCCCACCGGGGTGGCACATAGCGCGATGTCCGCAGATAAACTGGAATGTTCCGGTATCCTGCCAGCGCGCCCGGCTCAATCAGGCCCGCCGCGACACAGGGCTGGAATAATTCGCGATACCACTCCTTGTGTGCCGCGCGGGCGCACGCGCCGGGATTTTCGCCCGCGATCACTTTCTCAACCGATGCCTTCACGAGCTGGAATGCCTGCCAGTATCCGCGTGCGGCCAGCGCGTCGCGGCTCTTCCGGTCATCCTCGTGATGGTCCGGGTCCCAGTTCCCATGCCGCGCTCTCTCAATGACTTCCGGCGTGACCGAGTAGCCTTCGATGGACAGCGAGTGGTAGGCGTCGCTTTGATAAATCTCATCGATGAACCGAAGATAGGTCTCCCTGTCTTTGGGAAGCCCCGGCGCTTTCGGGAATATCTCCGCGACGGTGTCGCGCATCGACTCCCACAGCATCTCCACGCGCCCCACGATCGGGGCCGCAGCCCGGCGCGGCCTGCCGAATATCTGCCCGGCCTCGAAGGGATTACTCTCCCGCACATCGTAGCCGGCGCTCTTCATTGCGCCGATGATCTCATCCGCCAGCGCGGGCCGGCCGGTCTGCCGGAACGCGCCGGCTATATAACCCGCTTTCGCGGAGTGGCCCCCATTCAGCAACAGTCGTAGCAGGTCCGACGCGTCGCCGAGGCTTGCCAGCACCACCTGCGTCTCGACCGGATGGCGCGAGAAAAAGGATTCCGCCACCCTTATCAGCGCCGCCGCCGGTGCGAAAAGCCGCAACCCGTCCCTCGCTATGAGGTCCGCAGCCGCCGGCATTGCTGGTACCTTCAGGTCGTAGAGCGACGTGCCGAAGAGAAGCTCGATTGTGTGGTTCGTCCCCTTCGGGCTACACAGCACCACCTGATCTGGGATGACCGTCTTCTCGCCGTGCAACCAAAGCGATTGCTCCGCCGACAGGTGCCATTCATCCCCGAAACGGTCATTGCAGTAACGCGCGCAGAATTCCCAGAATGAGGCGTACCATGGCGTGCTTTCGCCTGTGCGCGAGTTTGGGCCGGAAGAGATCAGCCAGCCCTTCATTACTTCCTGCAGGAAACCGTTGGCGACGAGGCGTTCACGGTGAACCCGGCTCAGGTCGTCTGACCGGAACACGCGTCTGCCGCCCGCCTGAAGCGCTTTGAGCACGTCGAGGGATTCAGCGAGTTTTTCGTTCGGAGCCGCCATAGAGCCTCTCACCAATTCGGGCCATTACAAGCTTATCATGCCGTGCAAATACAATCAACTTGTGCTGTGTTAGTGCAAGCACTTTATGCCGTGCAAACACAAGCATATCATGCTATAACTTAAACAAGTCACAAGGATACAATATGTTACAAAGAAAGTCTGAGTGTCAAAATCGGGCTGAGAAATCACCCTCCAGTGTTTATGTTCAGGCCCCGATCTTGAACGTCACTCAACCGCGTTAGATTCTGTTTTCAAACGTTGGCTGGAAACCGGAATACACAGAGACGCAATGCATGGGAATCCAGTGCACAATGGCGGTACGAAATCCCCGTCTTATAGGGGGTATGGGGATCCCGTGTCAGATGAGGAAGTCGAGACTTGGCGTGCCGCGGCCGACGAAGTGATGAAAGGCTTTCATTTCTGGCCTGAGGAGTCCTCCTGGTCAGTGGAGGGAAATCCGAACTGGACACTCTCCGCCGATGGCTCGCTGGCAAGCCAGGGGATATTACACGCCAGACCCTTCGCATCTTCGCTCGTACCGAAAGGTCGAAGGGTACGTTCTTTTTATTGACAGGGCAGTAAATCTTCCCGTATATTGCCCTTTTAGATAATTCAGGATAGGCACTGAGAACCCATGAACGGGATTCTTGTCTTCGCGGCTTCGAAAATGGAAGCAGACCCAGTGGCGCGGCGCCTGAGGGTGTCTCGTTGGAATTCTGGTTCCCATGCCGGCCCGATCACGGCGGGACCGAATCAGCTCACATTCTTCATCACTGGAATAGGACCCAAGCTGGCGGGTAAGCGTGCCTCCGAGATACTCCTTTCCGCTTCCCAGCCGGCGGGTGATCAGCAAAACGAGAAGCCGGATGCCGTGATCGTAATTGGCGTCTGTGGAGGGCTGATTGACTTGCTCCCCGAAACGACTATTGTCACGTACTCAAGCTGCCTCTCTGCGATGAATGAGGGAATCGTCTGCCCGTGCGCTCCCCAGCTTTCCGCACAAATCACAGCGCTTTTGAATGCCCAAAACGTGCCTTGCAGATCTGTGGTAGGCATCACGTCTCCACGGGTGGCGATAACTAAGGATGACAAACTGCGGCTTGCGCGAAGCGGCGCGCAGGTTGTAGACATGGAAAGCTACGATATTCTCTTGGCAGCTCAAGAATGCGGTGTACCTGCCGCAGTCGTCCGCGTCGTCTCCGATTCTCTTGACCGCAGACTCCCTGACTTCAACCGTGCGCTGAACCCGGACGGCAGCGTGAATAATGGCAAGGCCCTTCGAGTGATGTTAGGCTCCCCCTTACTGACGGCACGCGCTTTCACGGCCAACAAACGCGCCACTCGCCACCTTGCGAGCGCACTCAGTGTTGTTCTGTCTGCGGATTTTCCGTGCTTTCAATAGTTCGTCCATGACCCTCAAGGTTCTTCCATCTCGGAACCGCTTCGCCGGACTGACGTCTGGGCATGGCTGGCTCCTCTTAACGTTGGTGTTGCTGTTCTCCGTCATTCTCGTGGGTCTCTTGCGCCTTGCAGTTTCTCGATCGAAAGGCTCCAACCAATTGCTCACTGAAGCGGATCGCCTTGCCTGGGTTTCAAACTGGCAAAGGGCTGGCGAGCTTTATGCCCGTGCGGAGGAACTTGCAATCCAGAAGGGTGATAAGAGAGACCAACTCTACGCTGCGTGCGGGCGCCTGCGGTCCAACATAGGCCTGGAATCCATCTCTGAGACTTCAGCGGAATTGACCCAGATTCTGCAAGATCCTATCGCCGCGAGCGATTCTCGACTGAGGATTCGCTGCTTGGCGACCAAGGGCGACATCGAACGAGATGATCATCCTGATTCTGCGTATCGAGCTTGGCAAGAAGTTCTCAACCTGGCGGAGGGTTTAGATGACAAGTCGTGGCAGGCGAGGGCCCAGGCGGAACTGGCCATGATAGAGTTCATGGACGGCAAAACCGCAAAAGCTAGAGACCTGCTCACCTCCGCGCTTACCTCGGCCCTCGCGAGAGCCGACCTCCCGACCTTGGTGGTTTACGGATCACAGGCCGGCAATGGGCTTGCCGAAATGGGCCGAGCCGGCGAAGCACTGGATTACTGCAACGCAGCCCTACACACTGCGGCAATGGTCAAGGACATCGGGTTCCCCTATCCTGCTTGTGTTTGCAAGGCCCGAGCGCTTGCCTTCCTCGGCAGGCCGGAGGAGGGGCACGAACTCCTAGTGCAGACGCTGAATCAAGCACGTCAGTTGCACGTGCCGCTGGAGGAGAGTCAAGTCTTAGTCGCGCTGGGGCAGGTAGCGGCAGCGGCCGGGGACCGGAGCGCAGCAACTCAGTATTTCGAAGAAGCGGGTAGGGTGAGTCGAGCCAATGGATTCAATCACTCCATCGCCTGGAGCATGTATGAAGCTGCAAGAGTTTATCGTGATGAAGGCCAATACGTTGACGCGGAGCGGTGCGAAATTGAGGCGATGAGCGCCATGCGCCAGGTCGCGGATAAATATCATCTACCGCTCCATCTGGCCATGCTTGCTGATCTGAAAGCCAAAGAAGGGGACTTTGCAAAGGCTCAGGAATTCTATGACCAGGCTGCGGACGTTACTGAGAGCCTCCTCGCAAACAGTCCGAGCGAGCAGGTGAAGAGTTCGCTCATTGCCACTATGAGCGATACCTACAAGGGCAATTTCACCCTGGCCGCCAAGTTGGGTCAAACTGTCGATGCCTTCAGAATAGTCGAAACAGCGCGCGGGCGCTCCATCGCCGATCTGCTAAGGCGGCCCCGACCGCAGGAGGGCGAGCTTTCGGAGGGCGAAAAGGCCGCCAGAGCCGAATTCAATAATCTCCAACGCACTTTGATGGATACTTCTGATCGGACCCAGCGAAGAGCGCTCCTGGATGAACTGTTGGTGGCTGAACAGTTGATGGGTGCGCAGGCCGCGCCAATAAATGCGATGCAAGGCGCAACCCTTCAGGCCCATCCTGTTGACCTCACGAAGCTGCGAACCGTTCTACTTCCCGATGAGGTCTTACTGGAATATGTCTTGGCGGACCCGACTTCATTTTGCTTGGTCATTGATCAAAAGCGCGCGGTCATCATATCGCTTCCGGCCGGTCAAAAGGCAATCGAGGAAGCAACGGACCGGTACCTGGGTCAGGTCGAGGCAGAGAAGCATGACAATACAGACGCGAGGGAATTGTACGACCTGCTGCTCGGCCCCGTTGGGCAATTGCCACGGACCGCCCGATTGACGATCGTGCCGGACGGTACCCTATGGAGGCTGCCCATAGAGACCTTGCGCGGTCCCGACGGCAAATACATTCTCCAGTCTCACACGGTCAGCTACGCGCCCTCTAGTACAGTCCTGTATTACCTCAGAACCCTCCGGCGCCCTGTTGAGCCGCAAATGGCATTTCTCGGCATCGGGTCTGTTCCATATGATCTGGAACCAAAGGAAGGGGGCCCTGGTCGCGGCATCATGCGCGCGGTCTCGCGTGGCATTTACGATGTCTCTGGGACGCATCTCTATCGCCTACCGGCGTCGCGCCAGGAGGTGATAGGAGCCGAACGATCGCTCAACCATCCCAACCTCAGCGTGTTACTACTCGACGCAAACGCAACAGAATCAAAATTCAAAGCCCAGCCTCTGAACAATTTCAAGATTCTCCACTTCGCCGTCCACGGAGTATCCAGCCCACAATTCCCGGAAAGGGCAGCGCTCATTTTGGGACGGGATCCAAATGCGATCGACGATGGCCTGCTTCAATTTCAAGAGATCATCCAGCTTTCTTTGTCGGCTGACTTGGTGACGCTCTCAGCTTGCGATACGGCGACCGGGAAGCTCGAAGGTGAAGAGGGCATCGACGGCCTGGCGGAAGCCTTTTTGCTCGCGGGCGCGAAAAGCGTCGTCGGAGCGCTGTGGGATGTGGACGATTCTGCCACGGATACGTTGATGAGGTCCTTTTACACTCACTTGGCAAACGGAGAGGATAAAGCGTCTGCACTCCGGCATGCGAAATTCGATTATCTGGAAAGGTTGGGTGATCGCCCACCGGCCTACTGGGCGGCCTTCACGTTGCTGGGTGATGGTTCGTCGGCGATCACTTTCTGACCTAGGTTCGTGTCAGCGCCGACATAAAGGGGGCCAATTTCATCAGCGTTCCGGGAACCGGGTTCTGAGCGCCTCATCGGCGGAGACAGGGTAAAAACTCTGCATTAGACTCTACAGATTTTCCGGTAGAGGGTCAGTCAGGATTGAATCGCAACCGGGGAATTCACAAACGCGAGGCAACGAGGGAGGACCTGTTCCTTTCTGGGGACCTACGTGTACACGGCAGCGGTCAGTTTCTGACAAGCCGATTTATCGTCCAGTTGCCGGCCTAACATCCGCAGCGCGACGCTTGAATGGCATAGGTGCACACAGACGTGCGCGCTACCCGCCGGTCATGCGCTAACGTGGAATCGAGACGGCGTCACGGGGACGCGAGGCTCTTTATACTAGCCTCCTTCGTTGCTGAAGTCAGAGCCACCATCCGGCCGAATCCAATATCGGAACCTAAGCTCGTTGGAGTGGTCCCCGCGCGTCGTATCAGCAATTGATTCAATGCGTAAGAGAGCGAAAAACCCTTTGATGTTCTGAAGGACCACAAACTGGCCCAATGCCGGGCAGCGAACGCGGGAGGTGAAATCCAGGGTGGAGACATCGCTCAGAGAACTGAACTCGGCCCCGATTGGAGCCACAGCAACTCCACGAATCGAGGGTGCATCGTTATAGCAGTATATGCTCGTGTTGCTGGCACGACTCCACCTCGACTCGAATGTTAAATCTGCATGTCCAATTTCATACCTTCCGTCGTGCGAGTCATAGTCGAACGTCACCTCTCCGGCCAAGATCGGGCTGTGCGGCGCAGGTACCGCGTTAGCCTTCGATAGGATGATTGGTCGTCCGAGCTTCGTGTCCTTCCGGTGAGTCTGCGTGAAAGATGGTGGGCGCAAAATAATCAGGATGAGATTGCACAGGAGGCTCTGCAGTCCGAGAGGGGCGCCTACAGGAAGGTGGAAGCCGGAGGAACTCGGAGGCCCGACTGCACATTGTCCAGTTGATATCACATGCCAGCAGGATTTTGCTGTGGGGTTCGATTTGCTTTCCCCGCACACTCATGGCCGTTTACAGGTTCCGATCCCCTAAAACCCAACGGCGTTTGGCAGCCGTGCAAATTGTGTTTTCTGAATTTCCTACGTCGGACAGAAATCTCAGAAACAGCCGCATATGGTGCGCTCCCTTCTCTAGTGTGTCGATTTCCGTGCGGCCTTTTTTGCCTGTAGCTCCGCGAGAATCGACCGGACTCGCGGGTAGTCCGGGTTTAAGCGAAAAACCTCGCGGTACTCCGCAATGGCTCCGTCGAGGTCGCCTTTTAGGACGAGCGCCATGCCGAGGTTATTGTGTGCGTCGGCGAAATCAGGTTTCAAACGCAAGGCCTCGCGTATCTCAGCGATGGCACCGTCCAGGTCGCCCTTGGAGCCGAGCGCGGTGCCGAGATTGCTGTGAGCTTCGGCAAAATCCGGCTTCAGGCGCAGGGCTTGACGATATTCTGCAATGGCTCCATCGAGGTCACCTTTGTTTCCGAGCGAAACAGCCAGGTTGTCGTACGCCTCGGCGAAATCTGGCTTCAGGCGAACGGCTTGGCGAAACTCGGCGATGGCACCGTCCAAGTTGTGCTTATCCCGGAGAGCCAACCCAAGGTCATTGTGGGCGTCAGGAAAATCCGGTTTCAAGCGCAGAGCTTCATGATACTCGAAAATGGCTTCATCCACATTGCCTCTGTCACTAAGCGCGTTGCCGAATTTGAGATGCGCAATAGGGTCATTTGGCCTGTCGCGGGCGCCCTTCTGCGCGAGTGCGAGGTCGAGATTGTTCCGCGCGTCGGGATAGTCCGGATTCAGGCGTAGCGCTTCGTGGAACTCAGTCAGGGCTTCGTCCGGATCGCCCTTGTTCAGAAACACAAGACCGAGATTGTTGTGCGCGTCGGGATAGTCTGGATCCAGTTGTATAGCCTTGCGAAACTCGGCGGCGGCTTCATCCAAGCTGCCCTTATAGAGAGACGTGATCCCTAAACTGCAATGTGCGGCGGGATAGTCAGGTTTCAGGCGCAGGGCTTCACGTATCTCAGCGATGGCACCGTCCAGGTCGCCCTTATGTCCAAGTGCGGTGCCTAGATTGTTGTGTGCGTCTGGGTAGTTTGGGTTTAGATGCAAAGCTTCTCGGAATTCCGCGATGGCCCCGTCCAAATCTCCCTTAGACGCGAGGGCGGCGCCAAGATTGTTGTGCGCCTCATAGTAGTCCGGCTTCAAGCGCAGGGCCTCGCGGTACTCGGTAATCGCTTCATCCAGGTTACCTTTCTGATAAAAATCCATGCCCCTGGTGTTGTGCGTCACTGCGTCATCCGCGCTGCCTGGAGTAGCCACAGACTTCGCAACAACTAAAGAAAAAGCGAGAATCGGGATGATGAGCCTCATAACAGGCCTCCGGACGCTGGGTCGTCGGTTCCGTGAGACGGAGTTCGCATAGGTGTAGGACGACTGCTTGAATTATAACGCCAATGCCGACCGCGATGAATTCCCATCCTCTTATGGCGGCCGGCTACCGAGAATCTATTCCGGCGCCAGATTGGGCGAAGGTTTCGCTGTAATTCCACGGCATCCAGACCGACGGATGCTTCGCCAGCTCGTCGGCATGTCTCTGCAGCTCGGTGAGGTAGTCGAAGGGATTGGCGTTGTTCAATTCGCAGGTGTGGATCAGGCTCATGAACAGATCGCCCACTTCGGCGCCGTTCTCGGTCTTATAGAACAGCGAGTTCTTTCGATGACGAATCGCCTTCTTTAAGGCCCTTTCGCAGATGTTGTTGTCCAGCGGCGCACCGGCCTGATGGAGGAAGACGGTGAGCCGCTCCCAGTGCTTGAGCAGGTAGCCAATCGCCTCGCCCAGACCCGAGTTGGGCTCCACTTTCTTTTCCTCAAATTGGGCACGGAGCCAAACATGGAGTTGCTTCATCACCGGCTCACTGTTTTTCTGGTGAAAACGCAGTCGCTCCTCTGGCGAAAGACCTTGCTCTTCGGCCTGGGCATCATAGCCATACACCTGGCCAAGCGCTTCCAACACGTAGCGGCACGGTTCGGGGAAATTGGGCACGACATTCACGAAACGGCGTCGGTTGTGTGCCAGGCAGTAACCCACGATGATTTCTAGTTTCCGCGGCAGCTTCGGTAAGTTGCGGGACAAGGCATCACACATCTGAATCGGCGGAGCCAACTCCGCTACCCGATGTGCCAACACCCGGGCGAAGTTCTCTCCCGCGTGCTTCCGGCCGGTGAAGAACATGGCGATCCGCTGACCTTGCCGCGTAGACACAATGCCGGAGGTGAACTGTCCCGTGCGCTCATGCGAACTCGACACCTCTTCCTCGGCCTCCACCGAGTGCGGACTCGCCCTCGCCAGCGCCAAAATCTTCATGCTGGTGTCATCGTTATAAAAGACTTCCCCCTGGGCTGCCTGCCGGATCAGCTCCTCGAAAGCGGGCTGGAGCACTTCCGCCGTGTCCGCAACGATCTCCCACTGTGTCGAGGCGGGCAGTGGAATCCCCACGCTCGCCTCCAGCCCTGCCAACCGATAAAACGGAACCCCGCTGCCGTACTTCACCAACCCGATCATCGCCGCTGCGCTCTCGTCGTACTTCTTCTCGCCCACATCCTCCGGCGCTTCCGCCTCAAAGATCTCGCCGCAAAGGTTGCAGCGCAGGCTCTCTAGCTCGTAGACCGTGGCCGCCAGTGGCGCTTGGCCCACCACCCGAATCCGTAAGGCTGGTTCCTTGCGCACATAAACTCTCCCTTTCAAACACTCCGGACAATGGTCTCCAGGCTTCAGCGAACCATGGGCGATTCTGATCCGCTCGGCACCCCGATACGCCTTGGCGCCGTTTCGACCGTGCCCAGGTTTCGGCTTCTCATTCGCGTTCGGAGGCGAACTGTTTTTCGGAGGGGTTTTGATCCCGGCTTGCTCCAGCACCTTACTCGTCTTCTCCGTGCTCGGCTTCGTCAACAAGGCCCGCAGACGGCTGATCGTGGCATCTTTGTCCCCAATCTGTTCCACCAGGTAACGGAAGGCTTCGAGTAGCGACTGCAGCTTCTGATAACTCTCCTCATCCAGCGACTCCTGACGCAGGCGCTCCAGCAGCGCTTCCAGTTCCGGCAAGTTCACGTCGAGGACCTCCCTGGCTGGCTGCTTTGCCTTCATCTCAGGCCTCGGCCAGCAATTGGCGAAAGCGCGGCGTGAGCGGATAGCCCAGCACTTCCTTGATCGAACGGTTGGGCCGCTTGTTGGGGCAGTTTTTCCCCCGGCCCGTGGTCCGCCCCATCACCACCCAGTTCGCCGCCCGATAGCAGGTGCCGCGGTGCCGCTCCGGATCCACGAACGTCTCCAGAAAGTAGATCGAATGGCCGTAGACCCGTTCCCAGTCCTCGGGCAGAATCATCGCCATGTGCCCCAGGATGTGAGAGGCCAGATGCGGCACTCGCACCCAAGGCACAATGAGGAAGCGAGGATTGTAGGCGAGGAAGCGGATGTTGCGGCGCCGCGCCTCCGCCGACCAGCCGATAAATCGATCGCGTGCGCCCAAGTGACGCGGTGCCGACGACCACGCCAGGCAAGCGATGGGGCGTCCCGCCGCAGACACCAAGTACTTTAGGTGCTCACCCACCGACCGGATATAACCGAGCGGATGGTATTGGGCAACGAGGTAGTTGAAGAGCGGCTCCTCCGGCGTGCGCCGCACTTGCTGAAATTCTAAGGGCCGCAGTGCCCGCAGGGGCACCTCCAGGGTAGTGGTATCCAGCAGGAGTGGAGCCAGGGTTGGGTCGCCATGGGTGGCGCGCCGGGCCGAGGGATTGCGATGCACTTGCCGCGCGGGCGGCAACTCCAAGCGCCCAGCCCGCTCGAGCTGGAGGAGTAGTCCGCGGCAGACCATATCGCGGGGGGCGCCATTGGCCTGCTTCCACCCCCACGCCTCGCATAACCGCAGCGAAAGCTGCCGCCGGTTGGTGCCGGGATGCTGGGTAATGAATTGCCGGATGAACTCCACTTCCGCCGCCGTGATGGGCCGCCCCCGATAGCGCAACTCTCCTTCCATGCCCCGCAGCGTAGCAGAGCCGAAATCAGAACGTAAGCCCCCAGCCGAGTTTTTTTCTCATCCCACCACACCCACCGGTCGCCACGCCGGCGCCGCCTGGGTGGCGGACGGGTCACCCGCCGCCAATAGGACTTGCAGTTGATGCGCTGCCAGACTCCGCGCCACTTCGCGCGGGCTCCGGCCTTCCGGCCACCAACGAAAACGCCCTTTGGATAATCGCTTCTGCGCCAGCCAAAATCCCTGGCCGTCGTACACCAAGATGCGAATAGCCGTTCCCCGTCGACTGCGGAACACAAACAGGCAACCCGAGAATGGGTCGGTCTGCAATCGCTCTTGGCACAACTGCGCCAGCGAGTCGATGCCTTTGCGGCCATCCACCGCTTCCACCGCCACCAGGATGCGCATCTGCGGGGTGATCTGAGAATCGCGAGCTCGCGATTCCCAGATTAATGGCAAGCAACCAATAATGCGAAGGAACCAGGGCGAATAGTTGTTTTTGCTGCTTCCGGGCAGAGCGGACCGTCACATAATTCGGATCATTCCTCAGAGCGAGTCGAGCCATTCCAGCAACTCCGTCTCGCGTTTCCAACGGGGTGGTTTTCCGGGCCGCACAGAAGGATCTACTTTCTCCAGGGCCTTTCGTTTGGCTTCCAGATTGGCTCGCGCGTAGATATTGGTTGTGTCGAGGCTGGCATGTCCAAGCCAGTCACGAATCACCGTCACGTCGACGCCTGCTGTTACTAATGAAATTGCAGTCGCGTGACGAAATTTGTGTGGAGAGACTCGCTTACCGGCCAGGGAGGGAACCTTCTCGACCGCGGCCGCCACGTATTGCTTCAACTTGAAGCGAACGCCAGACGCTCCAAGGGGGCCCCCATAGCGGTTCACGAAGATGCGTTCATTCTCTTGGCGAGGCTTTCGTTTCAAAAAGGCCTTTAGCAGTTCGACCGTCTCGGGCCAGAGTGGGCAGATTCGTTCTTTTCGTCTTTTACCAAGCAGCCGCACGTGGAACGGCGATTCCAAACGAAGGGCTTGGGGCGTGAGGTCCAACGCCTCCTGAATGCGAGCGCCGCTGTTAAAAAGCAACGCCAACAGGACGTGATCGCGTTGGCCTTCGAGCTTCGAGCGATTCGGTTGGGCCAGAATGGCCGTGATCTCATCCTCGTCCAGGTCATGAACCTCCGGTCTGGGTGCTTGTTTGGTAGGAATACGCAGCACGGCGGCACACTGCGCGGTCGCCAGAGGTTCACGATCGGCTACAAAGCTGAAGAAGCTATGCAGCGCACTTAATCGGCAGTTCCGGGTTCCAATCGAAGACTTGCGGGCTTGTTCAAGGTGTTGCAGGAATGCGAGAACTTCGACTTCCGTAAGATCGCTTAGACTCAGCTTAGCGACGGGCTTGGTCTTCTGTGCAGCCACGAACCGGAGAAACAGCCGCCAACTGTCTCGGTACGACACCACGGTGTGATGCGAGACATTGCGTTGCTGGGCCAGCCAGTCGTGAAAGAAGGCATGCAAGAGCTGAGGAAGCGGCGTGGCCTTCATGCGTTTGTTCCTTCTGTCGAAGCTCGGAGGACTTGGGCTCCACGCACGCGGAATCGCTCACTGGCTTGCTGGAGCAGTTCCTGAGTGATTGTGAGATAAACGAGGGTGGAGTTGATGTCCTTGTGGCCGAGGTAGGTGGCTAGGTAAGGGAGGCGCGATTGGGGATTAATCCCTTCGCGGTACCACGCGAGCAGGCGGTTCAGAACGAAGGCGTGCCTCAGATCGTGGATGCGCGGCCCCGTACGTCCCGATAGTGGTTTCAACCCTGCACGCCGCAGGACGCGGACCAGTAGTTGTCGGGTCGTCGAGTACGAGTAACGCCGGATCGGCCCGGATGCCAGAACAGTGGGGCATCCGGGCAGGTCGGCGCCCCCGCCTGTTGGCGCACTTCCAGGTATGACTGAAGGGCAGCAACAACACTTGAGGAAAGCGGCAGGCGCCGCGACTTAAAGAATTTGGTGCTCCGGATATCGATCCCATCGCCCACATCGAAATCGCCTACATTCAAACGCACGATTTCGCCGACGCGGAGACCGGAGCAGTAGGCCAGCACCAGCATCGTGTGGGCGGTATGTGGTCGCAATGGGGATTGTGGAGATGGAAGGCCGAGTGCTGTCGCTAACAGGCATTGGATCTCCCGTTCTTTGAAGATATACGGACGGCGGTGCCGTTGGTGTGCCTCCTGCTTAATCCGTTTCTCCCAGGGAATGTTCTGCGTGGCTGGGTCTTTGCGAGACAGCGCTCTGGAAAGCGATCTGGCCGTCAGGTGACACTCCAGGATCTGCTGCGGGCCGGATCGGGTGCTTGCCCATTCTCGAATCACGACCGCCAAGGGCTGACCAGTGAGGTCAAGGCGCCTCTGGAGGAATCGGTCCAACCTGAGGAAACGTTGTTCTTGTGTGTTGTAGCGGTAGCCCATGATCCGCATGAGGGTCACATCTTCGCGCATGACTGGGCCGAGAAAGCTTCCGAAGCGCGGAGCGGGTCGCAGTGCTTCGAGCGCCCTTTGAAAATCAGGATTCAGCAGAGCCCGCACAACTGGGGCGGTCGTTCGCTGTCCGTACTCTATTTTCAATTCTGTGAAGGGATTATTGGGGAGTGCACCCTTGCTTACCATCCAGCTTAAGAAACGATTTACAACGCAGGCGCGATCTATAACTTGGTGGAGTGACCGCACCCGGAATTGATCGATGAGCCACTGTCGTACTGTTTCCATGGATGTGGATTTGTCCGCCTGGGTGGCGACAAAATCTTGGAATGCCTTTAGTATCCGGAGATAGCGATTGGGTGTATGGGAGGAGTGCAAGCGCAGATCTCGGACGTAACTCTGTCGTGTTGCCTCCGCCGGCGTGAAGGCCGTTTTCATGGCCTCACCGCCGTCGGAATCTCCAAGGCAACAGAGCGTAAGTCCTCCGCCGCCAGCTTCAGATAGACCAGTGTCGAATCGGTTGCGCGGTGGCCCAGGACGTCACCGATCTCTTTCACTGGCACTGCCGCGCGGAGCATACTCACTGCGCGCGCATGACGAAAGGCATGAGGACCGCGTTTGCCTAGGGGTACCACCTCGGCAGCTCTGAGCCGCCACTGGATTAGTCCGTATAGACTCGAGCCATCCTTGAATGGACGATAGGGTGCGTAACACCTGATAAAGACCTCCCGAAAAGGCGTCTTGGGCCGCGCCTTCTGCAGGTATTGCAAAACCGCTTCGCCTACTTCGGGAAGTAGTGGCAGACAGGATGGGTAGTCAGTCTTGCTTTGGTGAATTCGAATGACGTCGTTACGCCAGTCAACGTCTTCCAAACGAAGAGCCGTGATTTCTCCCGCCCGTACGCCGTACCTGGCAAGCAGCATCAGGATCGCATAATCGCGGAGCCCTTTCGGGGTGCGATCCGGTTGCGTCGCGGCCAGGACCTTTGCCACATCTTCGGCTCGAAGCGCGGAAGGAATGCCTTCGAATCTGTGGAGCGTGGGCGTGATCACAGCGGATGATAGCTCGCGGGTGGTCTGCCCCGCCATGTGCAGCCACCGCAAGAAGCTTCGTATGTTGGTGGCAAAACTGGACAACGTGCGCCTTCCCAACGAACCAGCCCGTTCTCTTACATATGCGTTCACCAAGGCAAGCGTGCAGTCCGCCAGCTGTTCTCCCCTTGCACGCTCTGTAACCCATTCAAGGAAACGACGTGCTTCGCGAGAGCGATCAAGCACTGTGACCGGGGAAAGCCCGCGCAAGCCGCTCATCCACCCTGCATACTCGCCACGGATTTTCTCTTGCAACATTTCCCCAGGCGTGGCCGGAACCGATGGGGGTGGCCACTGCCCTTGAACCAAGCGCAAGAGCATGTGGACGCTGCTGGTCCGCACCGGCCGCCACCCTCTGTAGTCGGGTAAGTGACCATGGCGTCTGCGGTACCCCTGCTCTTCCTGCAGCAGATAGTGCTCGACATGTGCTGGTGTAGCAGCGCCAACTTCAATGTCCTGCTTCGCGAGGAAGTTTAAAAAATGACGGGCAACAACAACGCACCTTTGAGAAGTTCTTGGGGAGTAACCTTCCTCCGCCAAATGGCCTCTTAGTTTTGAAAGCCACCTGTCGTCGCTGGAACATTGAGTGGACATCTGTGCCTCCGGGGTTGAGAACCCAGAGTCGCACAGTCCTTTTATGGCGAGATGAACATGATGTGAATGCCCTGTTAATTGCGCCGGAAGGATTTCCTTCGCATTATTGACCGCTCGTCATTAATCTGAATCATGCCTCGCCTCGATCGATCGGGGCCGAGCCGTCCCACAACACTCGGCTCAGCGCGACCAACTCCGCCGTGGCCACACCCTTGAACTCGATCTTCATCCGGCCCCGCGGACCTTCCAGTTCCACCACGGCGCTGGGAAGACTGCCCGACCGGGGCGCCATCAGCTCCACAAAAGTCGGCGGTGAAGTGGAGGACGGCACGCGGCGCCGGACTCGTCTCCGAACCTTCCCGCCGCGCCTCTTCGCGGCTGGACCCGCCGCCTCCGCCCGCTCCTTGAGCTTGCCATACTCTAGACGCAGAGCTTTCGCGGTGGGGAAAACTCCATGCTCCCGAGCCAGTTCTGCCGCCGCAGTCCACAAGCGCTCCGGAATCGGCAAGCGCCCGGTGTGCGCGCTCCGCCACCGTTCGAAACGCCGATAAAGCCTCCGCATGTTAGGGGGAATATCAGGTAACTCGCTGGCCATCGTCCGTCCTCCTCGCCCCCGTGGGGGCAAAGGACGGAGGTTAGCAACTTCAGCCAGGCGAAGTCATGCAGGCTTGCCGATTGACCGGCCAATCTTTCCTCATTTTTGTCCCACTGAAAAGTTCTGGAGCTGTTGTGCGACGTCCAGGAGCCGTCGATCAAGCCGTTGTAAGCGGCGGCGGGCCTTGTCATCGGAGAGTTGGCGTCGGTACATTTCTAGTAGGTGGCGTGCAGCTGCGAGTGCCTGGCGGATTCCGGGAATATCGGCAGCCGCGGCAGAGGCGGAGAGTGAGGGAACGGGATACCATTGAGTTGTGTTATGACGGGCCTTATAGAATTCGCGCTGCAGGTCGGGCTGCGTGATCTTTAGATACCGAAGGGTCATGCGTACATCTTTGTGACCCATTAGTTGCATAAGGGCGGGTAGGCTAATCCCGCAACGGAGCATTTCCGAGGCCCAGGTATGGCGCAGTCGATGAGGCGAGATAGGGGTCGAGTCGGCGCAACCCGCTCGTCTGGCGAAATCGGCCAACGCCAGACGCAGGGTTTGAAACAGGGCAAACCGACCACCGACGCGAGGGATTAGAAAGCCTTTGGATTTAGCCAGTCGTCGGGGTGAATGCAGAGCGCGTAATTCGAGGATACGGTTGAGAAGTCGTAGTCCTTCCGAGTCCAGGGGAACCAGCCGTTCGGTGTGAAGCTTCCCGAGAGGAACGTGCAGTGCCCATTGTTCGGACCCCAAATGGCGAAGACAATCAAGAGGGAGGTGGATGCATTCTCCAATGCGGATTCCCGTAAGACGAGTCAACAAGAGGGCATTGGAATAAAGGGTGTCGGCCCGGCGCAATTCTTCTTGAAGTCGTCGATCATCATCCGGAGACAGGGCTCTGGGAAGATATTCCGGACGCACAGGAAAGTCCTCGCGGAGGATAAGACCGGGCTGGAGCCGATGACCTTGGAGGGCCAAGTCCTCAAGCAGCCGACGAAGACAGAGTAGGCGCTGCTCACGCGTATGGTTGCCCACCGGCGGGCGCAACTCGCAAAGCCAGTGGAACCAGCCCAGCATATGGGGATCGCGACGGAGTTGTGAGAGCCGGCGGACCTCGGGAAAAGTAGCACGAAGATAAGCAACGAAGTGGTGGGCAACGTATTGGTATTTGGCCACTGTGAAAGGCTGCAACGTCAGAGAAAGAGTTCGGAGTTGCGTTTCAAAAATCTCTTCGAGGCTCCGTCTGGGTTGGCTCATGGCACCTGCGGGGAGGTCAAACGCGCACGGCTTGCGATGGCGCGCGCATATTCGCGCCAGACGTCCTGCGGCGCAAGTTGGACATAAAGCATGGTATTGTGAATCTGCGAATGCCCCATCAGGTGCTGGAGAGCGGGGAGGGAGATGCCAGCCCGCACCATATCTGCTCCGAAAGTATGTCTAAATCGATGGGGGTTCGCAGCCCGGACTTTGCTGCTCAATCGATGATGGCGGAATAGGGAGCGAAGACCCGCTGGCGTCATAGGCTGACCCCGGCGACGGCCTTTCAGGGAAACGAACAGAGACGGGGAGTTGGTCAGCGGCCGTTCCACCCGGAGGTAGCTTTGGAGAACTTCCATGATTTCGCCGGGCAGCGGCAAGGTGCGCGGTTTCCTACCCTTGCCGAGAACGTGCAGTTGCGCATCGGCCAGTTTCAGATCTTCCATCTGGAGCGCCAGGACCTCGCAGGAACGCAAGCCATCGAGTAACATCAAACCCACCAGGGCAAAATCGCGGAAACTACGAAAGCTCGCCCAAAACTTGGCGACTTGTTCTGCCGTCAGGGGTTGGATGACGCGCCGAGGCTGTTTGAGGCGGAGACCGAAGGCCATGGTGCGATGGGGACGGCCATAGCCGAGCGGGGAACGCGTCGTGTAGAGACGCTGGAAATGGGAATGGCCCCCGGGTATCTCCTGTCCGAGGTGGAATCGATACAAACAGCGAATCACGGTCAAGCGATGATTTACGGTTTGCGGCGTGGGCTGGGGCTGTTGGTTTAGTTGATGCCGAACATAGTCGAGCAGCGTAGACTCCGTGATCGAGGCAAGGGTCTGATGCTGGCTTTGAAACCAACGAGCGAAGTGAAGCAGGTCATAAGCATAGGCGCGGAGCGAGCGCGGCGACAGTTGACGAATATGCTGGGCATCCAGAAAATCGTTGACCCAGGCGATTTCCTCGCCTTGCTCGTCGTGCAGGCGATAGGGGCAAGTGTCGGCCGGGGCGGCGGAGAGATGGGCCAAGGTCAATTTCATAACGGCTGCGCCCCCTTCAGGCAGTCGGCGAAGTCGGCAGCCGTAGCACCCGCAACAAAGTAACTGTTCGGGTCATGTCCGGCTGGCAAGTGAACCACGCGCGCGGGGACGCTGACACCGGCCAAGCGGTGTGCCAGATGATGAGTGGTGCGTTGTCCGGTCTGATTTTCATCCTGATCAAAGACGATGTAGATCGGACGATCTGGTTTTTCGGAAAGCTGATGGAACTGAAGTGGCGTTAGGTGGGTGCCGAAGGCGCACGTGGTATTCCGAAAACCGGCTTGCCATAGCACCGCCAGATCGAGCGGGCCTTCGACCAGGATCACGGTGGAGAAATGGCGAACCGACTCCCAGGCGAACAAGCCGCCCTTGGGACCGGGGAGAAATCGATGAGGGAAGGCGGCGCCGATACTGCGGCCATAGAGGTTCACAACCTGTGTGTCCTGGTAGCAGGGGAAGACAACACGCCGGTAGAAAGCGTCGCAGCCCTGGAGGTTGACGAGACCGGCGCGCTGCAGCGATTCCAAGGAGTAGCCTTGATCCGTGAGATGGCGCCGCAGATTTCCGCCGGGGGCATAGCCGATTCGGAGTTCTTCGATCAGGCTGGGATCGCGCACGCCGCGCTGTTCGAGATAGCGGCGCGCTTCCAGGCAATGCCACAGTTGCCGTTGGTAGAAAACGGCAGCCTGCTCCATCACGTCGGATGGCTCAGCAGGAGAGGTCTTCTGCCGTTCGAGGTAAGCGATGCTCAGGCGGAAGGAGAGGTGCTGGGACAATTCAACAAAGCGAATCAGATCTCCGCCCTGGCCGCAGCCGTGGCAGTAGAACAGATTTTTGAAGGTGTTGACATAAAACGAAGGGCGAGTTTCAGGGTGCAGGGGACAGAGTCCGACGAACTCGAGGCTCTGCCCTGCGGGACGGCCGCTCCAGTTCCGCTGCCGCAGATAATCGAGCAGCGGCAGACGCTGTTTCAGTTTTTCCAAATCCTCGCCCATGGCCCTCCTCTTGCTTTCGAAGACCAGCATAGGAGAGGTCCGACGCTATTCCCAGGCAAGGATGGTGGGGGAAAGGAAAATTCCCTCAGAGACGGAGGGGCCAGAGGATCTGCAGAACCGGAGTCAGCCACGACGACGCTTGGTGTTCCGCTTGGTCGTCGCGTGTCAGCCAATGAGCGGCGCGGGTGAGTGTTTGGCGCAGGAAGGAACGAGCCGGTTGCGCAGGGTCCAGGCCGTGGGCCCAGCGACGGAGGGTGGAAGGATCGGGCACGCGATTAGGATCTTTGAAGGAAGGCGTCGCCTCTTCCCAGGAGCAGTGCTCCTCAAAGCGCCGCCGTAAGGCCTGACACCGAGTCAGCAAGCTGTAGTGGGTGTAAGGGAGGGAAAGCAGCGGCAGGAAGGTGAAGGTCTTCCCACAACCGGGGCAGAGACCGCGACGGATCCCAATCCAGTCGTGCTGCCCGTCGTGCGCCTGCTTGCGGCGTCGTCCGTGGCCAACGATCGAATCGCGCTCACAAATGGGGCATCGCCGCAGGATGACGTGGGCGCACTCCTCGGCCCAATCAGACTCCAGCTTGTGCGGCGGGAGAGAAAGTGGGATAAAAAGAACCGTAACTCATCGGGGCTCTGCCCGGCGTTGACCATCCCAAGATGTGAGCCGGAAGCGGAGCCCCTCCTCCTGAAGAGAAAACTCCAACTGGAAGAGAATAGCGCTTCTCGGCTACAGCTTTTAGAGGCGAGATTCAATGGATTGGCCGGTTAATGGCCGAAACCTCACCGAGCTTCTCCAAAATCTTACTCGCCAGAACTTCGGGAGAAATGCGCCTTGCGTCCAGGTAACCGACGGTCGGAAGTAGGCCTTCGACTACCGTGTCGTCGAACCTGACAGGGAGAATGTACTCGCCTCGTTCGATTAATGCCCGCGATTGAGCGGCGCGTCTTTCATGGTTCGTCCAAACTTTTTCAGCAAAGTGCCGAGAAATGAACATGACCACATATCGTTCCGCTTTGGAGTAAACCTCAATTAGATGAGTGTACAAGTCCTTCCCCCATAGATCCACGTCGCGGTAGTCGTCATAGAAGAACTGCACATTATGGTTTTGGAGAAAGCGCGCAACCATTTCAACGTAGGCCCGGTCTTCGCCGGCGAACGAAAGTGCGATCTCGTAGTGTGACATCCCTTTCCTCGCTAACAATAATTGGCTAGATCGCCGACGGGCGCAGACCTGACGGTAAAAGACGACCTTCGGCGCTAGCCCCTAGCTTCATGTGCCGGTCGTTTCAGGATACTCGTCCTCATGGCTTACAGTCTTCCTGGGGCTAACAAAATATCCTAGTTCAGTTTGCATCGCTGCCATTTCCCTCTGATGCTCAGGGGTCCACCTGGGCAGGCATAATTGGCAAAGGTCTAGTGAAAAACCCTCCGGTTCGTATCTTTCGGTAGCAATGCCGATCACAGTCGTCGAGGATGGGTGGAGCCCGCGAGCGACGAAACATCGATTCGCCAACTCGGCCTGGCGCACTTGCCGATCATAGTCACGAGGAGCAGCAAAAAAGACGTAGATTACACCAGATGGCGCTTCGAGCATTCTGGCTAAGGACGTCCGCCGAGACTCGTCCAAAACTTCCTTGAATGCACCTCCAAGAATTCTCCTGGAAAAGCGATTTTCCCTGGCCATCGTGCGCAGGCCCAGTTCAGCGCTTGTCGGGGACGCCCCCGGTTCCAGGTTTCCGGAAAGAACGTCCTTTGCGAATCGTTGAATTAATCGGTCCCACACATAACTTATTTTGTCGGCCCTTTTCTTGTTTTGATACTCAGGCTTCTTTTGAATCGTCTCCCAAAGGTAATCCGGCGTCACCAGGACGTCTGGCGGATCTGGAAAACGTCGGCCCCCATGAAGGTAAACGGCCAGTAGATCTTCCTCTCTAGTCTGAACGAGCGCCTTTACACGTCGACAGAACTGTTCCTTCGCACTCAGGTACTGAACAAAGTCCTCAATTGTGTCGAGTTCACTGAGCACAAGATGGAAAGCCGTCTCATCAAAAACGTGGACGAAACCCTTGCCGAAGTCACCGAAGCTTAGTGGAACGATGCCTTTACTGCCGATGGCTACTGCAACCCTGTGGATTCGCGCTTCATTGGTCGGCGGAAACGGCAGCCCAGAGGAATTATCCGAGCGGACCACATGAACTGCTGATCGTATGTTTCTCTCTGCGCCATAAAGTTGTTTGACGGACTCTTCGATAGCTCGCCTTCGCCACCTCTCAAACTCAACAGATGAAGCCCTCGCTTCGCCGAGTCGAATCTCTTTCGCGCTAATTATGATCACATAGGGTGAACACACGACGAGGACGTCGCAAAGCTCCTTCCCCGCAATCTCGCGTCTCGGATTTGCGTAACTCCATAGCGCAAGAAACGATCTGTGGGACAACTCGTAAACGAATCGTTCCGCCGCATTCAATCCGTGGCTAGGCTCTTGAGCTTTCTTGTTCACTTTGAACCCTAAGTGCCTTTTCCCTTCGCTTGGAGTCCAAATATCTACTTGTCTAAATCGAGTAGGTACGCAATAGAGCATTCACGCCTGACCGCTCTTTGCGAAAGGATAGCATCTATACCGGAGCGGGCGATGTACGCTCCGGCCAAGCCTGCGAGACTGAGCAGCTTTTCCCATGAAAGTTCCCCCAGTAGGTTGAGGCCGGCGGAAAAACCCACGACACCTTTTGCCAGCGCACCGTAAAAGGATTCATTTATGGTGGCAAGCTTGTTCCTAAAATTGCGCACCGCCGGAACTATCTCTGTGTTGACGATTCTTTCAATTGCTCCCCGATAGTCACCGTCGATCCCGATGACGGCCTGCTTTGCTTGGATGCCAGAGAGGTGCTCAAGAAACTCTTCTCTTGCCGACTCGGACGCTTTACGGTAACCAATCACTTCCTTAAAGGTCATTTTCTCTAGACGCACAGACGGTACTAATGTAAACGAACTAAATAAAGTGACATTCAAACCTAATTCTGTTACACTCTCGGGTCATGAAAGCGCTGAGCATCGAGCGTTCCGATGTAACCCGGGAGAAGTTGTTGGCGATGGCAGAGGA
>Ga0326727_10010071_pt1 | contig 22756 bp, 22 predicted proteins | sample MB2enrmetagenome_FD_207643 | JGI IMG/M metagenome (GOLD analysis project Ga0326727, IMG submission 207643) | Lab enriched peat soil microbial communities from McLean, Ithaca, NY, United States - MB29MY | ecosystem: Environmental > Terrestrial > Soil > Wetlands > Peat | place: USA: New York...
GAAGGCAACCCTCTGCATCATACCGAAGACCGCCGTCTGTTCCGGACCTGCATGTTCTCCACCTACATGACCGATTACATGCCGGCCATCATGCGGGAGATCAATTCGCTTTATGACGTTGACGGCCTGTTCACCAACGCCTGGCCGCCACTGGGAAACATGCCGGTCTGCTATTGCGAACAGTGCCGGAAGCTGCCGAAGCCAGGATCACTGGAGTATTGGGACAAGTTCAACGAGCGCACCGTATATCTTTGGAAGCTGTACGATTCGATCGCCAAGGAGAAGAAAGCATCCAATTTCTATTTCGCCAATCTCGGCGGCGGCATTCGCTCGACAGCCAACCTGGTGGAACTTGGAGAGCTTTGCGAGTGGTTCCAGTGCGACAACCAGGGCCGTGGCGGAGACGATACGCCGATCTGGGGATGCGCGCTGCAGGGCCGCGTGTGCAACGCCGTGCAAGAGGGCAAGATGTCCACCAACGTGACCGGTGCGTGGTCCACCGGACATCCGCGCTGGCGCAACGTGTACAAGTCTCGCCAGGAAGAGCAGATGTGGTTCAACGAGACCCTCGCTTCGGGGATGGTGCCCTATCACCACATCATAGGCGGTGAAAACGGTTTGGGCGAGGACCGCCGCTGGCTGGAGCCGGCCCATCAGTACTTTGACTGGATGGCCAAACACGATGCCCACTTTATAAACCAGCGCTCCATCGCCAATATCGGGGTCGTGATGGGGCAGCGCACGCACTTGTTTTATCAGCCGCCGCGCGGCTCACTCATGGCGCAGTACATGGACGGCATGTATTATGCGTTGCTCGAAGGCCGCTTTCTTTTTGACTTCGTGCATGAAGACAAGCTTGCGCCGCGGGACCTGCAGAAATACTCTGCGCTACTGTTGCCCAACACCGCGCTTCTCAGCGATGAACAGTGCCGGCAACTTCGAGCCTACGCGGACGCCGGAGGCTCGCTGCTGGCGACTTTCGAGACCAGCCTGTATACCGAGCGCAATCAACGCCGCGGCGATTTTGGATTGGCGGACGTTTTCGGCATTCGCAAAGCGGGCGATATTGCCGGCACCACCGGCAACGCATATCTCGCGCGCATCGAGAAGCGCCATCCCATTCTCGATGGTTTCACCAATACGGCATGGATCCCCGGAGCCGAAAATCGGATCCCCGTCGCGCGCGTGGACGGCCCCATCCTGACCGTGGTGCCGGGCTTTGTGGCTTACCCGCCGGAGCTGTCCTACCCGGCGCAGCCGCACACCGATGAGCCTGCGGTAGTAATAAGAGAAAAGGGCAAGAGCCGGCTGGTCTATTTTCCCGGCGATATCGAGCGCACCATGTGGCAATCCGGCCATACCGATCTCGCTCGCTTGCTCAAGAACTCTATCCGGTGGGTAGCCGGCTCCAATCCACCCGTGACGGTCGAAGGCGAAGGAGTGATCGAGACGTTCGCTTGGGAGACGCAGGCCGGCTTCGCGCTGCACATCCTAAATTACACCAATCCCGCCATGCACCGCGGTTGGATTCGGGACTTCTATTCGATACGAGAACAGAAGGTGCGAATGACGCTGCCGCCGGGTAGAAGCGTCAGCCGCGTGGAATTGTTGCGTGCGGAAACTTCAATTCCGTTTCGCGCCGGCGCAGGCACGATCGAATTTACGATCCCCAAAGTTGTTGACTACGAAGTGGCGGCCCTCCATTCCGCGTGAAGTTGTGCTGGTGTATAGTCTGTCTATGAATCGCCGTGATTTTTTGAAGGCTATCGCGGGCAGCGCTCTGCTGGCCGGCCGCGTAGGACGCGCGTCGGACATCTCCGTCACAGATGCCGAGATACTGGAATACAAGAAACCGGTTTTCAATCTGCACAGGTTCTTCGACGCCCCCGTCAAAATCACGTCGATCGATTTGTTGCAAGCCTATGGCCAGTTCTTCCTTCGTACGCGATCGGCTGACGGCGCCGAAGGAATTGTTCAAACCAAAGACATCGTAGACTACATCCAGATTCTGGCGGACCGCGTCAGGCCGCACTTCTTGGGTAAGGACGCCCGCGACCTGGAACATCTGGTGGACGAGGTCTACGCTACCAACTCCAACTACAAACTCGCCGGGCAGGAGTTCTGGTGCCCGGTGGCCTACATCGAGCAAAGCCTGTTCGACCTGATGGGAAAGGCGCTGAAGAAGCCTGTTGGCGAACTCATGGGAGGAGTACTGCGAAAAGAGATCCCCGTTTACCTTTCGGGTTCGGGACGCGACACCACCGCTGAGGAAGAAGTTGAAGTCTACGTGCGCGGCGTGGAGAATACCGGGGCGAAAGCCGTGAAGTTCAAGATCGGCGGCCGCATGAGCGATAATCGCGACGCCTACCCGGAGCGCACCAACAAGATTCTGGAACTGGCGCAGAAGAAGCTTGCCGATAAAGTGACGTTGATGGCCGATGCCAATGGTTCGTACGATTCCAAGAACGCGATCGAAATCGGCAAACGTCTGCAGGAGATGAAGTACCTGTGGTTTGAGGAGCCTTGCCCTTGGGAGGAATTGAGCGAGACGAAGAAGGTGGCCGACGCCCTCGAGATGAAGGTTGCGTTCGGCGAGCAGGACTCCAGCTTGTGGCTCTTCCAATGGATGATCGACAACAAGGTGATGGACGTAGTACAGCCCGATTTGAACTACAATGGCGGCTTCATCCGGGCGGCCAAAGTGGCGCGCATGGCGCGCAAGGCGAACATGTGGATCTGCCCGCACGACACGCAGACCGGCGCAGCCTCGGTGAATATCCTGCAGTTCGCGGCGACCACCCCGAATATCGGGCCTTACATGGAGTATGTGTCGCGGAAACCGCCGAAAAAGGAATCGTGGTACTCGCCGAATTTTGAAATCAAGAACGGAGTGATTCCAGTTCCGACCGGGCCGGGCATGGGACTCGAATTCGCTCCGGATTTCTTCAAGAATGCCACGACAATAAAGCTTGCGTAGCGCGAATGCCTTGTCCGTGGCAACCGGGCAGGCGGGCCAAAGGCCCACTCCACAAGGACCGCTGTTTTTGCGGAACGAATCGTCCTGCAGGGCAAGATCGGGGGCAAGCCGCGTGAGGAGGTGGCATTGACCCATGAGCGGTATCACACTTGGGGCTACTCGATCCTCATGGACGGCAGAATTCTGGTGGGATCGAGTCACCCGATGCTGGTCTGGGGCTATTTCCTGATGACCCGCAAAGATGGGCCAAATCCGCTTTATGAACCGATTGTCTCCCGCTGGCGAAGAAGGGTCTGCTGGACCCAGTCAGCGTGTCTCCCCGCGAGAAGAAAGTCTGCTTCGAGTTCCAGGTGGGATTCGTTTATAAGGACCCGGGGCGGACGCTCTTCATCGCGGATTTCGATGCCGGGAAGCGTGCGATCACGAATCTCAAGGCGATTGCCAACGAGGATGGCAACCCGTTCTGGTATGCCTATCTAGGCGGGCCCGTCTACATTCCGAAGATCTACCCGCGCAGCAGAAAGACATGGTGCTTCCTAAGTTACGAAGGCCTAAAACTGAGGCAGGCGGCAAGCGCATTGAGCACCGTGCTTGCGGCGGCCGAGTTAGCGGGTGCTTTCAGCGGAATCAAAACGGTTATGTCCAATCCGTTTACTACCACGCAGAATCCGTCGAACGCGGCGCAGCACACCCGCACGCCGTTTGCCGGCAAACAGATTCGACAACCCGGATCAACCCGATTGCCCTCGGCTTTGTCAAGTCTCTCATTGCGTCGCCGAACATTTCGATTCCGGGGCCGCCTAGAAAGTCCAAGTGGCCACGCCACACCCGAAGAAATCGGTATCTTCGGTCCATATTGGGCACCCAATCGCAAGCGCGCAAGCGAGAACCGGCCTATCTTCCGGGTCGCGGTCGTCCAGCCGTTTCGCGAGCCGCGGACTCGAACTCGCCATACACTTTATTTCCGACCTGCTCTACAAGCCGGCCTAAAGACCGCAGCAACGCGAGGGCGTTTCCGGGATCTTCCCCGTGTTTCGCTGCGAGCACCGGAGGATGCTCTTCAGCTTCTGCGACGACAACATCAGAAAAAAATGTCGCCTGTCTTGACACCAGCGCTTACCTGACCGGCACGAGCGCGTCGTGGCGCACCTCGTCCTGGCCCACCAGACACAGATGCTCAATCTGATCCCCCAGACCAACTACCAGACTCGCCTAGCGCTCTACAAACGCCCGTAGTCCGGGAGCAGTTTGAATGTCCGGCGGAGCAACTGGTCCGCTATCTCCTTTTCACTAACGAAGCCCGGCTCCAGGACCCGGTGGCTGGAAAGTCCGGCTTCGCGGAGGAGTTCGCGGCCAAAGGTCCGCGCGATTCCCGCGGGCGTTCCCTGCGCGATTTCGATCTGCACACACGAATCTTCACGTACCCTGTAGCTGCCTGATTTATTCCGAAGGGTTCGACGCCATTCCAGAACCGGCGAAAAGCTATATCTACCGCCGGCTATTCGAAGTCCTCAGTGGGCGCGAGCAAGGTCCCGAATACGCGGCTTTATCGGGCGAGGATCGGCGGGCGATCCTCGAGATTCCGGTCGAGACGAAGCCGGGTCTTCCCGAGGGATGGAAGCGGTTCGTAAAAGAATCTAACCCATAACCAACCACGCAACACAGGAGAACAAACAAATGAAGAGTCTTTCGAGGAACTTGGGGTACGCCACAATCGCCGTCGCTATTAGCTCGTCGGTGCCGGTGGCCAGCGCTCAGGATTTGGCCGGACGCTGGGCCGCCACATCGGTAACCAATCGCGTCACCATCCCGTTCCGGCTCGACATCTCGGTCGAGGGCAGCCAGATCATAGGCATGCTCTCTGGGAGTCTCGAGCTACAACGCCTTTCTGCTGTGCATTGAAAAGCATTATCAAAGCGGGCTGCAGTTGTTGTTCAACGACACGTTCTCCAAGATGCTCGACAACCGGCGCTCTCGGATTTCGGAGGCGAGCCGGGTTTTGAGGATTACTACAACCGCGCTCTGGATAAGGCCATCAGCCCGCTCCATATCGCGCACAACGTTTCGGCGAGCGTGGTCTACGATCTGCCGTGGGGAACGGGGCGGCGCTGGATGTCCACCGGTTGGATGGGCGGATGGATTGGCGGTTGGGAGCTTTCCACGCTCACCACCGTTCATTCCGGTCCCGGATTCGCGTCACCACGCAAACCAACAACTGCAATTGTTTTTCGGCCGGATAGCAGCGCGCCAATATTATCGGCAATCCTCCGCTGCCGTCGGATGAGCACAGTCCGGCGAAGTGGTTCAATGCCGCCGCGTTCTCGCAGCCTGCCGTGGACACGCTGGGTGATGCGGGACGCTATGTAGGCCGGTCGCCGGGAGCTGCCACCGTGGATTTCGCGACGATTAAGAACTTCCAGCTGCTAGACCGGATTCGGATTCAATTCCGCGGAGCTATTCAATTCGCTGAACCACTCCAACTTCAATGTGCCGAATACCAGTTTCGGGTCGGCGGCATTTGGCGCCGGGACACGTCATCCAACTCGGACTCAAGGTCGACTTCTAACCCGGTCAGATCTGATAATCCAAAACGAAATCGGCGCGCGACGTCTTGGGCAAGACTTTCACGTTGGTCGCCTCCATGATTACCAGGGAATTGGCCGGCACGCTGCTGGTCAGGAAGACGCTGGCGCCGATAGTACTGCCAGCGCCCACTACCGTATCGCCCCCGATGATCGTAGCACCGGCGTAGATCGTCACCCGATCTTCGATGGTCGGATGGCGCTTTTGTCCACGTAACGCCTGCCCCGCGGCAAGTGACTTCGCAACCAGACCGACGCCCTGGTACATCTTCACGTGGTTCCCGATAACCGCCGTCTCTCCCACCACGGTCCCGGTACAGTGATCCACGAAAAAATGCGTGCCGATCCTGGCGCCGGGATGGAGATCCATGCCGGTACGCGTGTGCGCCCATTCGGTCATGATGCGCGGAACGAGTGGGATATTGGCGAGATACAGTTCGTGCGCCAGCCGCTGCACCGCAATCGCCTCAACAAACGGATAAGCGACGATGACCTCCTCCTGACTGTACGCGGCGGGGTCGCCGTTAAAGGCCGCCTCGGTGTCGGTCTGGAGCAGCTCCCGGACTCGCGGCAGGCTGCCCAGGAACTTGAGCGTGAAGACGTGCGCGATCTCGGAAAGGTCCTCGTCCGCCATTCCGGAAGGCGGCGCATATTCGAGGCTCTTCTGGATCTCGTTTTTCAAGCGTTTCAGCACGCTACCGAGAAGCGCGAGCGTGACGGCTTCGATCTCGGAGGAGTGAATCGGGGCTTCATCGAAGAAACCGGGAAACAGCAATCGCAGCAGATCGATGGTGATGTCCGCGATCACATGTTTGGAGGGCAGATTCTTGCCGTCTACATGATTGATTCCGCCAGCGCATTCATAGGATGCGATCAGGCGTTCGGTTAATTGGGTTAATGTCAGCGACATGGTGCAGTTGTAAGACGCCCCTTCTCTCTACCAGTAAGACTAGCAAGAAAAACTCTTGCATTCGAACTGAAAATATTATCGACATGATGGACTTCGTAATGCCGGCTTCGCGGGGGGCTGACTTCCAGTTCCACGGTAGCAGGCGGGATTTTGAGGAATGAGTGGGAGTTTTTGTAGTTTATTGATTATGGGGAGATATATTAAGGAAAGCGTGGGGAATGAAAACATTGGGCCGCGAATGCACGCAAGTGGTCGCCACCGAAAGACAATCAGGAAACATCTCGCGGAGCCGACCGCGACGCCGACTTACGAACCGAGGCTGGCGCATTCCAGCGAGTTGGACCCGTTCAAGGGATACATGGAATAACGACTGAACGCGGCCGTTTGGAACGCGAAACTGTCGCTTCACGAGTTGCGCTGGCAGAACCATAAAGCCGGATATACAATCCTGACAGACTGGCTGCGCTGGAACGCGACCTGGCGAAGGAAGGAGGGGATCAAAGAGCTGGATCTTCAACGAGCTTTCTACAGAGAAGCCCAAGCGGAACAGCGGTCGCGTGACACAAAGGCAACAGTGTCCGATTGAAGACGGCGGTAAGCCGGGCGGAAATATCGTTGGCGTTATTTGCAGAACTTGACAAGCACACCATATGAGTCGCCGGTGTCGCCGTGTCAGGCAAACCTCGGATTACCTCGGATCTCAAATACTCATATAGATATGCGGGATGTGCCGACATTGGTCGGGTCCGAGGATTCGATCTGGAGCAGAATTAGGAGGCATCGTGCAGGATGGGTTGCCCCTCAGCTGGAGATATTCGCACCTATGGTAACATCTGGTAGTTGGTTGCGGTAGGCGGCTCAACGACAAGCGGGAGTAATTCAGTGGTAGAATGCCAGCTTCCCAAGCTGGACGTCGCGGGTTCGAACCCCGTCTCCCGCTCCATCTTTTCAATAACTTAACGCGCTCCACTTCATTGCGTTTTACCTCGTTTACCTCGAAAACCCGGTTGTCTTAAAGCATTGGCATCGGCAGCCGCAACTCGTTCTGCCGGTGTGCGACCAGCCAAAGCGAGTTCAAGCTTGGTAACCGCCTCCCGTCGGCTCTCAAGATCACTCTCGGTGTACGTGTCGATGGCAACCCCGATCGCGTGTCCGCGCTGATCGGCGGCCACCTTCGGGTCGACACCTTCCTTATGGCCGAGACTCGCTTGTGTCCTACGGAGCACCTGAAAGTTTACCCACCCGAGTCCGATCTTCTCGAGCTTCTTCTGAATGTTCCGCCGAAGAAAATTATCGCGTGACAAAAACGTGCCGCGTTCGGACGGAAACATCAACGCATCAGGACTTGTATCCGCACAGATCTCGCGCCAATTAGCCACATCGCAGGCAAGATCCGGAGGTAATGCGGCTTGCCTCTTACCCCGCTCGGTTTTTGGGTCGTCCGGTAAACCTCGATAGACGCGCTGAGTGACCTCGATCATCTCCGAATCAACCCTTCCCCAGCGCAGCGCGAGAATCTCGCCGGGCCGCATCCCAACCAAAACTGCCATCAGGAATATGACCCTCTCTCTCAGATCCAAGACCGATAATGCCAACCGAACTTCTTCTTTGGTCATCGTGCGCTTGGCCTGAGTCTTCGCCTCTTTCGGTGTAACGAGCGAACCTGCGGGATTGCCTTGGACGATGGTATCCTCCCCTGCCATCTTGAAGATCGCATTTAAGTCCCACCGAAGGTGGCTTACAACGCTTCTCGACAGCGACCGCGCCTTGTCGTCGAGAAACCTCTGTAGTCGATCCGGGTGAGATCGCCTAGTTCGAAGCTCTCGAATGCCGGAAGCAAATGTGTTCCAATTCGTTCTGTAGTTGTCTGGTCTGTTGAGTCCTTCCATTTCTTGCGTCGCTGCGGAAGATAAACGTTCGAAACGTAAACCCTGAAATTTGTTGGCAACTTAAGAACACAACGGACTTCATAGGAGTGCAGTATTACCAACGCCTCACCATGGCCTTCGATCTCTCGAGTCCCAGCACTTTGTTCTCGCAACATGCGCTGACGACTGGCGCCCAAGTCAGCGACCTCGGCCACAGTGAGATTCACCCTGAGGGGCTCTATCACTTGCTCCGCCAGACCTCCTGCTACGGCAAACCGATCTACATCACGGAAAACGGAGTCGCCGACGCGCAAGACCAGTGCCGCCCTATGTTTCTCGTCAATCACCTCAGGCAGGTCTGGAAGGCGATTCGGGACGGTGTTCCGGTGAAGGGCTACTATCACTGGCCGCTAACCGACAACTTCGAATGGGCGGAGGGGTGGAACCTGCGCTTCGGATTAATTTGAAGTGGATCCGCTTACACAGGAGCGCAGGATGCGTCCGAGCGGTCAAGTCTACAGCGCTATCTGCACCGCTAATGCGTTAACCGCTCAAGGGGTCGCTCTTCCAACCGCTTGATCTTCGAATTGCGCAAAACTGACCTTCTTTCGCGAGGAGGATTTTTAACCCATGGTGGTCTAGAATTCATTCAGTAACCGGGCGGGCAACCACTCGCGAGGTTCCTCTGCGATAGAACGATGGTCCCGTTCCGCGGTTCGATCACCGGCAAGGCCTTCCGGACGGGCAAGACGCAACATTTTGACCATGTTGAAGAGTTACACGACGACCAAGCGCTTCGGATATAGCGCGGGTCGAAGCGTCCAGCAGTGCCTCATTGCGAAAGTGGTGGTCCCGGGATACGACCTCCTGCTCATCGGCCTAAGCCGCATCATGAACCCGGGGCGGTCAGCAGAGCCCCTGCTGCCGCCATGAAGGCGGCCACAGCCGCCTGCGCCGGAACCGGATTCAATCCGATTTGTCGTCGGCGCGTTCGCATCCGCCGTTACTAGCGCAATGAAACGGTAGCCCTGCTTCGGCAGCGCTTGAATGAACCGCGGATTCGTTACCGTATCCCCGAGCGCCCGGTCGAAGCGGAGTATTGTGACCCGTCACAAGATGGCGAGCCCCCGACAACGGCGTATGACGGTGACATCGCGAAAGCGCTGGATCTGATCGAGCAAGCCTATCGCGAACGCGTTACGTGGCTGATGTTTCTGCGCGTGGATGAACGTCTGGCTAGCCTGCGCGGAAACCAACGTTTCGAAGCGCTGGCCGCCAGGATGAAGATCCCTGCTCCCGAATGCCGGCACTAAGACGAACGGCGCTGATTGTGCTTGTTTTGTGATTTTGCATCGGTGCCATCTCAGTTTCTTGTTTGGATTCGCTGGGGCTCGGATCCGAACCCCGGCCTGGTCTGGCCCCGGCGTCGCTGCTCCGGCCGTTGGTAGCCGTGAAAGGCGATTCGCTGCGATGGAAAAACGAAAAAACGGCTTAGTCGGCACCGAAGTTGACTCCCCGATCGGCATAGATCCCGCTTGGCCGCAAGCGTTTAGGAATGCTGGTGCCACTCGGCCGGTTATAAACCCCGGCACACGCAAGTGGAGCGTCAACTCCCCCCATGTAGGCATCTCCGAACTTGAGCGACTACAGTTGCTGCGCGATGCTTGCCCACCTGGTCGTATAGGCGTTCCGATAACTGATTGCGTGCCGGGTTCACTGATCAGGGTCGGGCGTTATGGGTCAACTTGGCGCGCCTAAACAGTTCTGTTTCCGGATGGTGCGTGAGTCAAAATGGGGCGTCGTGAATTCATGCCCCGCTGTAGCTCTCGTAATGCGATTCCAGAAAACGCTGTGACACCAGCTACCGCAGGTCAGCTTGAAACACGTTGCCCTTCGACTCATTGAACTCATACAGAATGTTTTTTCCGTCGGGAGACCATTCTGGGTATCGCACGAACATCCGCAAAGGTAATGCCTTGGTGAGCGGCACTAACTGATGCGTGCGACGCGAGAGTACGTAACCCTTCATTGCGCAGTTCCGCCCGCACGGCCCGGAAAATCGGCTCATTCATCGCCAGCACGAGTATTGTCACTCGACCAATCTGCGTTTTACCCGCCAGATCCGGCCAGCCCCACGCAAAGTGATTGCCCATTGGTCCTGCCGGGGATGAAACAGCCGGACCACTCTCCCGGTGACGGGATCTCTGCCCGCGATATTGGGGCCTTTTCGCTGTTTGCAATGCATGCAGGCCAGAGCCAGGTCTTCCAGGTTGGTCCGGCCCCCGTGCTGACGGGCGACGATGTGGTCAACGTGAAAGCTACCGAGATACCCGGATGACGGCATGTGGCAATACTCGCAGCGCCGTTTTGCTCGACTCCAAACGCTCCGGACGAGGCCTGGATTCATGAATTGGGGGCACAGGCCGAGGGTTCAACTCCGGCGCTCCGGAGGGCCACCCGCGCCCGGGAGTGCATGACAGTCAGAACATTCGCGACGTTAACGTAACCATCGAGTTCCGCGGCCTCTTCGCCGCTCAGCGTGCCCTCGCTCGATTTGTCCATAAGGTCCTGCATGCGAGCATGATCGGCCTCGCTGAACTTCATGGACAGGAAATACCTGGCGGCGTCAGGTGCGATCGCCCCTTGCGGCATTTCAATTAACCGGGCCCAGATCGCAGGTTCGGAGTTCATGCTGGCTTGAGACGTGCATCCCGCCCGGCAGGAACCTGGGCCACCATCCCCACGCGCCGCGCCGCAGCAAAGCCGCGCAGAACGTCAAGAACGGCGCCACCATGCTCGATCTCGCCGAACTGAAGGACATGAGCATCCAGCGGCTCAACCAGGTCGCCAAGGACATGGGCGTCCGCACTGATACAATTCTCCCCATGCGGAAGCTCCTGCCAATCCTAGCCATCGCCTGCCTCACCCCCCTATTCGCCCTGGACCAGAAAGACATCGAATTCGCCCACCCCGGCGACACCTCCCTCCTCCTCGACCTGCATGTCCCCGACGGCCCCGGACCCTTCCCCGCCGCCATCCTCATTCACGGCGGAGGCTTCGATGGCGGTAGTCGCGGCACCAACGTCCGCCCGCTCTTCGAGCCTCTCGCCAATGCCGGCTTCGCCTGGTTCAGCATCGACTACCGCCTCGCGCCCAAGTTCCATTTCCCCGAAGCCATCGCCGACGTCGACACCGCCATCCGCTGGGTAAAATCCAACGCCGCGAAATACCACGTCAACGCCGCCAAGATCGTGATCATCGGCGAATCCGCCGGAGGCTTTCTGGTCAACTACGCCGGCACGCATTACACGCCCGCGACGCGCGTTGCCGCCGTGGTCGATTTCTACGGCCCCACCGATTACGCCAAGCTAGCCGAACTCCGCCGCGATCATCCCGAGCGCTTCAATATGGTCAGCCTCAATCGTCATTTGGCCAATGGCGCGGGCATCCATTTCTTCGGCGTGGACCAGCTCGACGCCACCGGCATTGCGAAACTGAACACCTTTGCGCCCATCGCCGGAGTCAAGCCCGGCATGCCGCCGTTCCTCTGCATCCACGGCACGAAAGACGATCAGGTGGCCTACGAGCAATCGACCCAAATGTGCGCCCGCATGCACCAGGTGAACGCCACCTGCGAACTCATCACCATCGATAACGGAGGCCACGGTATGGCCGGCTGGCGCGACCCCGAAATGCAGCACTGGAAACCCGAAATGATCGCCTGGCTCCAGAAAACCCTGAAGCTCAATTAACGCGTCAGCTCATCAAACACTATTCTGGTGACCGCGCGTCAACCCAACTTCCCCCGCCGCAACTTCACCCAGTCCTCGAACATCGCCGGATCGTCCAGCCACACCAGCATCCACCGCACCATTTCCTCCTTGGCCGCCCGTTTCTCCGCCGCTGCCTTGGGATTTCGCGATGCAAACCGCGCCCGATCCTTCGCCTTGATCACCGCCTGGCGTAAGTCGCGGCGCCTCGCGGCATCCTGTTTATACAATCGCGCAAATTCGCACAACGAGGCTTCCAGCTCGTCCAGCGTCTTCCACGCAACCTTGGGGGCCGGAGCCATTTATTTGCCCGATTTGCGGCGATAGTCCGCCACCGCCGCGGCATGCTGCGCGATGCTGGTGGAAAAGTTGTGTCCGCCTGACCCGTCCGCCTTGGCGACAAAATAAAGATATCGCGTAGAGGCGGGATTCAACGCCGCCTGGATGGAACTCAAACCCGGATTGGCGATCGGCCCCGGAGGCAGTCCCACATGCATGTAGGTGTTGTACGCGCTCTCGCTCTCCAGATCCGACCGGTGGATCTTGCCGCGATACGTGCCGTTCACGAGCGCCGCATAAACCGTCGTCGGATCGCAGTCCAGCTTCATTCCGATGCTCAGCCGGTTGCGGAATACCGACGCCACCACCGGCCGCTCCTCCGGATTGTGCGCCTCGCGCTCCACCATCGAGGCCAGCGTGACAATCTGGTGCGCGTCCGCCTGCGTATTCAGCTTGCGCCACATCTCGCGAAAACGGTGTGTCATGGTGCTGCACAGAGCTTCCGCGGTAGTTTGCCGGTTGATGCGGTAAGTATCCGGGAACAGGTAGCCCTCCAGCGATGGCGCCGCCGGATCGAGGTCCTGAATCATCTTGGGATCGCGCGCCGCCGCCAGAAATCTCTCTGCCGGAAAAACGTTGAGCGCCGTGATTGATTCCGCGATGTCGAACATGTTTTGCCCTTCCGGTACCACCAGTTCGTAATAGAACGTATCGCCCCGCGCGATCTTGCGCATCACTTCCATGGTTGACAGCGGCTTATCGAATTTATATTCGCCCGCTTCGAGTGCCACTCCCGGCGAAAGATACCGGCTCAACTGAAACAGCCTCGCCCAACGGATCACCCCGGCGTTTTGCAGTTGTTGCGCCATTTCCGCCGTCGAAGTCCCGCGCGGAAAATCCAGGATTTTCGCCTCTTTATATCCCTGATATGGCTGCTTGAGCTGATACCACAAGTAGCCGCCGACGGCGATCGCCAACATCAGAAAGATCAGAAACAGCCGCAGGAGAATCTTCATTGCCTTGGCCGGGAATCCAGGAAATCCTGGAGCAGAATAACCGCCGAAATCCGGTCGATGGCCGGCTTGCGATCTTCATTGCGGATGCCGCTTCCCATCAGCACCCTTTCCGCCTGCTTCGACGTCCAGCGCTCATCGCGTAGTTCGATCGGCACGTCCACATGCCCTTTCAGTTCCTCCGCGAACCCTCTCACCCAATCCGCCTGCGTGCCTTCCTCGCCGCTCATGCGCAGCGGCAGCCCTAAAACAATCCGCTGGATATTCTTCTCCCGTACCAGCGCCGAGAGCACCGCGAAATCGGTCCTTTTATTGCGCCGTTCCAGCGTCGGGATGCCCTGCGCGGTGATTCCCAGTTCATCGCTGATCGCCATGCCGATGCGTTTTTTCCCCAGATCCAGCGCCAGGATTCGCCCGTGCCCCGTCACTCTAATCTCCGCTTAACGTCAGATACATCAGTTTACCGTCGCGCTCGATCTGCACCACCAGCGGATCGCCCGGCTTCAGCGCGGCAATCATGCGCCGCAACACCGCCACGCTGGTTACCACCGTCCCATTCACCTGATAAATCACATCTCCCGTCTCGAACCCGCCCCCGCCCGTGTACTTTGCCGTTGCCGAATGCATCGCCACCACCACGCCGTATGGATTGCGCAAATCCGGCAGCAATTGAAAGACCTGCTTGTCCACCGAAATCCCCAATATCCCCAATTCCGCAATGGCGTTGTCCTGCGGGTTGACCATATCCAGGAACCGCGATGGATCGCCTTCCCGCTCGACTACCGCGACTTCAAAATCCCGCTCGTTGCGGTCCCGCAGGATCTTGATCTTGGCCTTGTCTTGCCGCCCCGACTCGTATAAATGCACATCGAACTCTCGTGCGTTCTCCACCGGTCTCCCGTTCAGCGAAAGCACAATATCCCCGACCTTCAAGCCCGCCTTATCCGCCGGCGAGTCCGGACTCACGTCGCCCAAAATCACGCCATACTCGCGAGGCAGACTCAGCCCGGCCGCCATCTCCGGCGTAATGGTCTGCGCAAACACGCCGATCTCTCCGCGATGCACGTGGCCTTTTTCTTTCAACTGCTCCGCGATCATCTTCACCGTATTGCTGGGAATCGCGAAGCCGATTCCTTCGCTCCCTCCCGACTGCGACAGAATAAACGTGTTGATCCCCACCACCCGCCCGTCGGGATCGAGCAGCGGCCCTCCGCTGTTGCCCGGATTAATCGGCGCATCCGTCTGAATATAGATGTTCGGGTCGTCGGCCTTGATCTGCCGCGCCACCGAACTCACCACCCCCATCGTGACCGAACTCTCCAGCCCCAGCGGATTGCCGAACGCCATCACCAGCGATCCTTGCCGCAACAGATCCGACCGGCCAAACTCCAGCGCCGGATACGGCCCTCCGTCAATCTTCAGCACGGCGACGTCCGATTGCCGGTCGGTTCCCACCACCCGCGCCGGAATCAACTTGCCGCGGCGCCGCACAATCGAATGCTGCCCCGGCCCCAGGTCATCGGTATAGGAAAGCTGCACCCGCACCCGCTCCGCTCCCTGCACCACGTGATTATTCGTCACCAGGTAACCGTCCGTCGTGAATATGACCGCCGATCCCGTGCTCTGCTGTTTGGAAAATAGCGCGGCGTTCTCGCCCGCGCTTTCCTCGTTGAAGGCGTAGCCGGTCGAAAAGACCTGCACCACCGAACGGCTGACTTTTGCGGACAGCGCTTCGAGACTATCATTCAACTGGTGTAAAACATCGGTCTTGCCTGCGGTTTGGGCGCGTAAAGGAGCCATCGCGAGCAAGACCAGCAGCGCGATTTTCTTCATCGCCTCCATAGTCGCACACAGCGGGCGGTTATAATTTTGGAGAATGTCATGGATAAGACTGCAGGTGCCTGCATCGAGCGCAAATCTGGGTCCCGGCTTCGACGCCCTGGGCCTGGCTCTCGATCTTCATTTGACCTGCCGCTTCCGCCCTTCGGACCAGTTGCGGATCCTCGCCCGCGGCACCGATACCCAAGACATTCCGCTCGATGAATCCAATCTGATCTGGCGCACCGCCCTGGAAGTAGCGGCGCGCGTACAAGCGCAGCTCCATCCCATCGAACTCGAAATCGACAACGCCATCCCTCTCGGCAAGGGACTCGGCTCGAGCGCGGCCGCCCTCACCGCAGGCGTCATCATCGCCGACCATCTGCTCCAGTTGCACTGGAAGCCCGCGCGCATTCTCGACGAGGCCGCCCGCATCGAAGGCCATCCCGACAATGTTGCCGCGTGCGTCCTCGGTTCCATCGTGGCTAGCGCCATCGATTCCGGCGGCGTAGCCCACGCCGTGCGCATCGAACTCCCCCCCGCGTTCGAAGTCGCCGTAGTGGTTCCCGATTTCGTTCTGCCCACCAGCAAAGCGCGCTCCGTCCTGCCCGCCAGCTACCCAAAGGCCGACGCCGTCTTCAACGTGCAGCGGGCCGCGTTGCTGATCGCCGCGTTAGCCGCCGGCGATCGTCACGCTTTTCCGACCGCGCTCGAAGACCGTATGCACCAGCCTTACCGCCTGCAACTTGTCCCCGGCCTCGCGGAGATCGTGAAACTTCGCGCCCCGGGCCTGCTAGGCTGCACCCTGAGCGGAGCCGGACCTTCCGTGCTGGTCTTCCACGAACGAGGCTTCGAAGACGTCTGCGACCTGGTGCGCCAGATCTTTGCCGCCCACGGCTGCCAGTCGGCTGTCCTGGCCACGCGAGTAGCCCGCAAAGGCTTCGAAAAACAAGCGGAGTGACCCGCGGGGCAGACTTCTTCAGTCCGCCCCTTTTCCTTCCCACATCAGATTCCTGAAATCCGTTTCAGTCCCGGCCATCGGTCATAGTCTCCGTCAAAGCTGAAGATAGCCTCCACCCCGTAGCGCTCCATGATCGCAATATGCAGCGAATCCCGGGCACTCAGCTTGGCTTTTCCGGAGACAATCGCCGCGGCTCGGAGCACGTCTTGCCGTTCAATCGGAAACACCTGATCCACGACACCCAACAAAATGTCGCATGCGGGCTCAATTGCCTCACGACGCTCGATGGCAGTGTAACGGTACAGAATCTCCTGGAGGACTGCAACTCGTTCAAGGATATCTCTCGGCGCCAAGGTTTGAACCAGGGTGTCCAATGAAGAATACGTTCCACAGTTAGTACCTGGCCAGATTGCCGCCTGAAGGTAGGCCGCGTCAGATCGCCAGGTCGTTATCGAACAATCTCACCACGTGCACGCCCTCGGCAGTCACGTGGATGGGAATCAGCACCACGGAGACGTTCGTGTCCCCGCCCAAACCGAAATACCGGAAGGTCGGTATGGCCAATTGTGTAAGGTATTTGAAGAACAATCCTCGCGCCCGCGTCAGCCAGGGCGCGCCGGCGTCGATAATAATATCTTCTTCCGCCGCTTGGATCGTGCAGCGCGAAACGTCGTACGGCAGAAGATCTCTTTCGCGCAGATCCTTGAGCAGCGCTCGAACGTCGAGAGCCTCCATAAAACCATAGCGGGCGTTCACGGCAAAGATATCGCTGCCAAGGTCAAACACGGTATACCTGGTTTCGTCCTCCAGCTCCGGCGTCTTTTGAATCTCCAATTGTAAGAAGATCATGCATTTCGGCACGCTGCCGGTCCGTTTGATGAAGAGCCGCGCCGCTGCCGACACGCCTTCGTCGGGTGATCGATAGGGTGAGCGGCGCAAGAAAACGATGGCGCGGTTGAGCTCCACGATTCGTCCCATCTCGTCGACCAGCGTGCCACCCGCTGCCCGCACCCGGCGTTTAAGATCGATGAGCCACGTGAACGTCCGGCCCTGAACGAAATCGGAATAACTCTTGCCAATGGACCGCCGGCCCCAGTTCCAGGTAAGCATAACCACGAACAGCGTCAGGCCGATGCCCAGCGGTACGTATCCTCCTTCCACGAACTTGAGGCTGTTGGAAATCAAAAAGACAAGATCCAGGACCGCGAAAAGTCCGAATACGGCCAGGGTGCCGAGCCAGTTCCAGCGCCAAACGTACCGGCTCACCAGAATCATAGCCACGGAGGTGGCGAACATGACTCCAGTCACGGCGAACCCGTAGGCCGAGCCCAGATTGGTGCTGGAGTGAAAGCCTAATACCAATAAAACGCACCCGGAGAGCAATGCCCAGTTCACCATCGGTACATAGATATGCCCCTGGTGATGGTAGCTCGTATGGACGATGCGAAAATGCGGAGTAAGGTTCTGCACGATTCCCTGGGCTATGAGTGAGAAGGTCCCTGAAATAAGCGCCTGGCTCGCAATCACGGTAGCGGCAGTTGAAACCAGGATAGCCGGTACCAGCAACTGCGCCGGCACCAGGCTGTAAAAAACGTTGTTATTCACCACCGGCAGGCCGCGCAAAATATAGGCGCCTTGGCCAAGGTAGTTCAAGAGCAAAGCCGGATAGACCAAAGTCAGCCACGCGAGGCGAATGGGACCCACGCCAAAATGTCCCAGGTCGGCGAACAGGGCCTCGCCCCCGGTGACTGCCAAGACCGCGGCGCCCAGTACGAACATCGTGCCGAGCGGGCCCATCCGCCGCAGGAAAATCAGTGCCTGCCAGGGATTCGCGGCGGCCAGGATTCCGGGGGCTGCGGCAATCTGGCGAAGCCCCAGCAGCGCGATCATAAGGAACCAGGAGACCATCACCACTCCGAAAACCCGCCCAATGGCCGCCGTGCCACGATATTGGATGGCAAACAAAGACACCAGGATAAGCAGTGTGACCGGGACAATATAAGCCATCAGCGATGGCGCCAAAACGCCCAGACCTTCCACCGAGGAAAGCACGGAAATGGCGGGAGTGATCACTCCGTCTCCGATCAGGAGTCCCGCGCCCAGAATCAGGAGTATCGAAACTGCCGCCACTCCCGGCGCAGTGATGTTCCGCAAATGACCCAGGAGAGCGAAAAGGCCTCCTTCTTGTTCGTACTCCGCGCGCAAAACAAAGATAACGTACTTGATGGTTACGACCAGAGTTAGAACCCAGACTACGGTGCTGATGGCCCCGATGACGTTCGGTCCCGTCGGTTTGACCCCGCCCAAACCGAAAAAGATCTGCCCAACCGTGTATAAAGGAGAGGTGCCGATATCGCCGTACACCACACCCAAAGCCCCGAAGGCCAATGCGAACATGGTCTTTGGTGACTGGATCTTGGTCATACGCGAACGGCCAGTATAACGCACAGATGTTCTCCCTCATCCCTCTCCACTGACTGCACCGCCTGCCCGCGGCGATACACCGCAGTCGGAGGTTCCCTTCGACCGCGAGCAAAGCCCCGCGGTTAGCGGCTCTCCACTGGCCGCACCGCCCGCCCGCGGCGATACACCCAGTCGGAGGTTCCCTTCGCACATGGCCCTGTCCCGCAACTCCGTCTATTTTGCGCTGATGTCGACCGCCTGTTCCAACCCCTCCACAGATAGGCCGCCGGACCATGCCGTCGCGCTCCGCCCATTCTCCGGCACGACAATAGTCAGAGGCGCGTATCGCATGCCTTCCCCCAGCCTGCGCGGGTAAGCGCCTTCGTCCCAGTGCGACGACGGCGGGTACAGCCAATTGACCGTATGCCCTGGGTCGATAAGCGTCCTTAGCGAGAGACCGTTGTGGCGTAACACCCTCCAGTTGCTTGACATTTCCAACCTCGGCCTTCCAAAATCCGGACAGCGCCTTGAGAAGCCGCGTGACGGGCCTGCGTGGACCGCGTGGACCGAAGGACGCGCCATCTTCCGTGGAAACACCGTCCTCGCTTTCAAGGGAATCGAGGCCATACCGAATCGCTGCGCGCTCCTGCTCGGTCATTTCCTCGTGGTCATCCTCAATCGTGACTTCCAGGAGAGAGAGCACAGCGCCCAACTTGGCGGGCGGCAACAAACGAGAGCGGGAAACTCTATGATCACAAGTATGGAGCCACGAGTCCTGCACGTGAACGAAGCCGACGCGGTCCGCGACCTCGCGACGCTCCTGCGACGTGTCCAAACCGGTATGGAAGTCGTCATCGAGCGCGACGCGCAACCGCTCGCCGTCATCCGCGCGGCCGCTCCAGCCCGCCGCACCATCTCCCAATGCATCGCCTTGGCCGAAGCCCACGAAAAGGAGACCGGCCAATCGCCAGTGCCCGACCCGGACTTCGCAGCCGACGTCGGGGAGATCGTCCGCAACCGTAAGCCGTGGGACCCGCCCACGTGGGATTAATCCTCGATTCCAGCGTGGTGATCGCCGGCGAGCGGCGGGGCCACACCGTCTGCCAGATCCTCGAACAGTTCAAAACCGGCTATGGTGAAATAGAGATCGGTCTTTCCGTGGTGACAGTCGTGGAACTCGTGCATGGCATCCAGCGCGCGAACACCGAAGACCGCCGGCAACGGCGACAGGCGTTCGTCGACGAACTGATCCGCGACGTGCCGGTCCATCCGGTCACCATCGAGACGGCCAGAATCGCCGGGCGCATCGAAGGTACTCAAGCCGCCCAGCCGCCCAGGGAGTGACGATCGCCTTTGAAGATCTGCTCATCGCCGCGACCGCCCTGCAACTAGGTTTCGGGATCGTCACCGGTAATGTCCGCCACTTCGAACAAGTCCCCGGTCTGACAGTCGTGAGCGTGTGAAGTTGCCAGGCACTCCGATCACCCTCAAGATTGGCACCCTTGCAAGCGTCCATCGTTTGGGAATTGCGCCGTTTGAAAGGCGATATGATCAGCGGAGATGTTCAGGAAGCTACGCGAGCTTATCCGGCGAAGAGAACCTCCGGTAGCTATCCCCGTTCCAAAATTCACGGCCGTCGACGTCCCGCACAAGTTTCCCGGCTATGCGATTGGTGTCCCGCTCGCCCTGCTGGGACTCGGTTTCTATTTTTGGCATACGGCCCCCGAGCCCGCTTCAACCGCCGCCGCTCCCAACGTCATACCGGCGCCTTTCCCTCCCACACGAAACGTGCCGTTGGAGGAACACGACTGTTGTGAATGGGTAGACCCGTCCACACGTTCAGACGGTACGCACGTGGATGGTTACTGGCGAAGCAAACCGGGATGTGCCGGCGGCTGCTCGCTGGCGGCCGATTCCGCGCCCAAGGTGGAATCCGAGAAACCGCCGGAGTATGTCGGCCCGCGTGGCGGACGATATCACTACAGCCAAAACGGCAACAAAGTGTACGAGCATCACCACAAGTGAGTCCGAGACCCCATCCCGCCTTGGCGGGGCGCCGGAACGGACCATAGACGTAATAATTGTGCCGGTCTCGCGTGACAGGCCGTGCCCACCGCACTTTCTCCGCGCCGTGCCCACCGCACTTTCTCCGCGCCCGACGATCCAGTCAGAACGGCGCAAGTTTCCCAAATCGCATCTTGGGCGTTGGCTGGTGCGAAGAAGAGGCTGCGCGGGGAACCAGCGCTAGCAATCGAGCCATGGGATTGGGAAGCGCGTGTCGTTACCGGTAGGCCTCGCGGCGGTTGCGCACCCGCACGATTTCTATCACGTCATCGCCCTGCCTGCGGTAAACCAGGCGCCAGTCCCCGACGCGGAGGCGGAACAGAGGTGGGTCAAAACCCTCCAGTTGCTTGACATTTCCAACCCCGGACTTCAGAAGTCGGGACAGCGCCCTGAGCAGCCGCATGGCTATATCGCGTTCGATGGCGCGAATATCAGCTCGGGCCTCCGTGGACCAGAGGACGCGCTGAGACATCAATGCTTCGAGCGGTCGGGAGCGGCGGCAAGCGCCTCAAATTCGGCCATAGTGAGCCCCAAGTCCGCGAGGACTTCTTCCATGGGAACGCCGCCCTCCCTTTCAAGGGAATCGAGGCCACACTGAACCGCTGCGCGCTCTTGCTCGGTGATTTCCTCGTCGTCATCCTCAATCATGACTTCAAGCAGAGAGCGCACCGCGCCCAACTTGGCGCGTGGCAGCCGATCGAGAAGAGCGTGAGCCTGCTCGCGTTCCTCATGAAGATTCAAAGCCATGGCTTGTTGGGTTTCTTCCCCGCCGCTAGGATGCCTACACTCACATTAATAGCATATGGAGATAACTGACGGCGCCCCTCAAGGCAGCGGTAGGGAAGGGATCTAACGCCACCTACCGCTCCTTATCAGTCGGGCTCGGCTTGCCGTATCCCCTAGACTCAGACTTGATCGGTTCGCCGAATTTCCCGCGGATCCGCTTTGCCGCCAGATTCGATGTCTTGGTATTCCCGGACTATGGGCCAATCGTTGGCGTGGCAGAAGGCCCGGGGCTGGTCGAGCTGATTTGCGGCGTCTTGGCCTTTGTCGCGAGTGGAAACGCGGACATAGATCGCGACGCGTTTGGATTCAACAGCTTGGCCCTGGCTCGTCATGCCGCCACCTCCAAACGGGGATCAAGGTAGATGCCGGTCAGCGGAATGACGAAAGGTCAGTAATGCAGTGGGTTGCCGTCCCTGGCCACGATCAAGCCCAAGAGGACTCGTCTCTCGCCGCCGAGGACGGTTGCGCCCACCCGACTCCCCCGATACAACCCTATGCAATAACACCGGCTTTTCATTCCTAACTCCCCTAATACCAACACCCACCTCCAGATCCCAATCCCCCACCCTGCTAACCTCAAATCGGAAGGAGAAAGCTATGTCCGTATCAGACGAATCCAGAACGAAACCCCCTCGCGCAACGCGGTCACCGAAGAAGGAAAACGGCGCACCTCCTTAACCCGCGCTGCCCGCAAACCATCATCGCCCTTCTCCGCGTCCCCAAAAAATAAATATGAACAAACGAACCCACCTTACACCTCCCTTATGTCGCCAATCCCCCAATCCACCAACAACTTACAAGCTGAATCCCCCAAAATCCCCGCCCTCAAAACGAACCCACCTTACCCTTTCCTTGTGCAGCCCTTCCAACTCCACTCCTGCTATAATCGAAAACGTTTGCAATCATGCCAGTCACCATTAAAGATGTTGCCCGTGAATCCGGCGTCAACATCTCCACCGTCTCCCGCGCGCTGAACGACGAATACGGCGTCCACCCCGAGACCCGCCAGCTGGTCGTCGAGGTGGCCAAACGGCTCAAATATCGCCCCAATCGCGTCGCCCGCGGCCTCGTCACCGGACGCTCCAACACCCTCGCGCTCGTCGTCAGCGACATCCGCAATCCCTTCTTCGCCGAAGTCGCCCGAGGCGCCGAGGACGCCGCCCGCGCCGCCGGCTGCGACCTCCTCCTCTGCAACAGCGACCTCGATGGCGCCAAGCAGATGGACTACGTCCACTCCCTCCTCGAAAAGCGCGTCGACGGCATCCTCATGAATTCCGTCGCTGTCCTCAGCCGCGCCCAGCAGCAGGATCTCGCCCGCTGCCCCG
>Ga0326727_10010072_pt1 | contig 22754 bp, 18 predicted proteins | sample MB2enrmetagenome_FD_207643 | JGI IMG/M metagenome (GOLD analysis project Ga0326727, IMG submission 207643) | Lab enriched peat soil microbial communities from McLean, Ithaca, NY, United States - MB29MY | ecosystem: Environmental > Terrestrial > Soil > Wetlands > Peat | place: USA: New York...
ATTGCGAGGCGCGATGCGCGGCGTAGGTTTCGTAACCGGCGAAGGCTTCGTCGCCGCCCTCGCCCGAGAGCAGCACCACCACCTCGCCCTTGGCGAGTTGGCAGACGTAATAGGTGGGGATGGCGGAGCCATCCGCGTACGGTTCGTCGATGTAGCGCAGGTATTCCGGCAGCAGGTCGCGCACGAGCCGCGGCGTGACCGTCACCTCGCGCTGCGCGGTGTGGAATTTCCGGGAAACCATGCGCGCGTAGGGCAGCTCGTTGAAGCTGCCGTCTTCGAAGCCCACCGAGTAGGTGTGGATCGGCCCGGTGGTATGGCGCTGCATGAGCGCCACCAGGGTGCTCGAATCCATACCGCCGGATAGCAGCACGCCCACCGGCACGTCGGCCACGAGCTGCCGTTTTACGGCCAGGTCCATGCGGTCGCGGGCCCCTTCGACGGCGCGGGCTTCGTCCATGCCGTCGTCCACCTGGAAGGTCAGGTCCCAATAGCGGTGGCGCGCGATGCCCGCGGCGCCGGCAGTCATCCAGTGGGCGACCGGAACTTCGTGGATGCCCTCGAAAGCGGTCTGTTCGCCGGGGATGTAATCGAAGGTCAGGAAATCGTGCATGGCCTGGAGGTCGATGCGGCGCGGCACGCGCGCATCCTCGAGGATGCACTTGATTTCGGAGCCGAACAGGAGGCGGTCGCCCGCGCGGCAGTAGAAGAGCGGCTTGATGCCGTGGCGGTCGCGGGCCAGGTGCAGCTCGCGGCGGCGCTTGTCCCAGATGGCGAAAGCGAACATGCCGTTGAGCTCGCCGGCCATGGCCGGGCCGAGTTCCTCGTAGAGGTGGATCAGGACCTCGGTATCGGTGGCGGAGCGGAAGGCGTGGCCTTTCTCGAGCAGCCGGTGGCGCTCCTTCAATTCGGCGAAGTTGTAGATCTCGCCGTTGAAGACGATCCACACCGAGCCGTCTTCGTTGGGCATGGGCTGATGGCCGTTGTGTGAAAGATCGATGACCGAGAGCCGCCGGTGGCCCAGCGCGGCCGAGCCATCGGCGTAGCAGCCCGCATCGTCCGGGCCGCGGTGCGCGATCGCGCGCGCCATGCGCCCCACTAAGTGGGGATCGTCCGGGCCAAGCGCGCCGGAGAAGCTGAAGACTCCACAGATGCCGCACATGCTATTGGCCGGCCAGCGAGGTTTCGGTTTCGCGCTCCGGCCGCATCTCCACGTAAGTGGCGGTGCGCACGCCGAGGATGTTGGTGGTGAGCCGGCCCAGGCGCGTGGCCACGGCGTCCCCCAGCATGCCGATGAGCAGGATCATCAGCGCGGAGACCAGCGCCAGCGTGGCGGAGGCCGAAATCATGCGGTCGTGGATGACGGCCAGGTCGATGACGGCCTTGCCGATCCCGTAAGCCAGCGCGGCGAGCATCAGCGGGATGAAGACGCGCAGGGGGCGGAAGAGCATGGAGGTCCGCAGGATCAAAATCAGGAAGCTGCCGGCGTCCCACGGCACGATCTTCGAGCGCCCGCGGCGCCCGCGGTAATCGATGGGCAGATAGGTCACTGCGTACTTGTCGCAGTGCATGGCCAGCGTGATGGTGGTGGTGAAGCTGAACTGGTCCGGCAGGATGGTGAAATACTGCATGGCGATATCGCGCCGGAAAGCGCGCAGCCCGCTGTTCAGGTCCGGGATATGGGCCGCGGTCATGTAATTGGCCACGCGGTTGAGGGCCCATTTGGCGGGCCGCCGGATGAGCGGAATTTTGACCTTGCGCCCGATGCGCGCGCCCACCACCATGTCGGCCTGCTCCAGGTGCGCGAGCAGCTCCGGGATGTACTCGGAGGGGTAGGTGCCATCGGCATCGGTGATGACGATATAAGGGTTGGAAGCGGCAGTGATTCCGGTCTTGAGGGCCGCGCCATAGCCGCGATTGCTGCGATGGCGCAACACCCGTGCGCCGGCCTCGAGGGCCGCCTGCGCGGTGGCGTCGGCCGAGCCGTCGTCCACCACGATGATTTCGGCCTCGATGGCGTGGCTTTTCAGCGTTTCGCGCATCTCGGTGATGACGTGGCCTACGCCCTCTTCTTCATTGAAGGCCGGGATGACAATACTGACGTTCATGAGCGCCTTTGAGGGTGCACTTGTAAGTCCAAACCGCTTGTTCCGTATGCTATTTTCCGCCCTTAACGCGCCGCCACCGGGGCGCCTTTTTCGCGGCAGACGTACACTTCGCCGCCGCCCAGCGATCCCCAGAAGATCTTGACCGGCTCATAACCGGCCTGGACCGCCTGCCACAAGGCCGGCTGATAAGCCTCGATCTCGGTGGGCAGCGTATAGACCAGGAACGTCCGGGCATGGCCCTGCCGCAGGGCGGCCAGTTCCTCGGGGGTGTGCGCCACCGGCCATTGGGGCGCATAATACTCGTGGTAAGCGTGCTCGGCCAGGCCGATGGCGATGACGGCGTCGCCCGGTTCCTGCTGAAGGCTGACGTAGTCGCGCGCGCCGGTGAAATCCTGTTTGGGACGCGCGTAGCAGCGGGGGACAGTGGCGGCGGAGGCCAGTATGATGAATCCCGCCAGGGCGTAGCCGGCCCTTCCCGAAGCGGGCGTCAGGCCCGGCCAGCGGGCGAACAGGATGCGCGGCAGCAGCACCGCACCGTGCACCACGATGAGCAGTCCGAATCCCATGGCGAAAAAGAAAAATCGCGGCCACAGGTTGTGCCCGGCGGCCAGCATGGCGGCGCCGCCGGCCACCGCCGGGATCACCATGGCCCAGCCGGCACGGGCCTGGCGGCGCAGGATATCCAGCCATCCGGCCGCTACCAGAAAGCCGCCGCACAGCACCACCGGCGCGGCCACAAAAGCGATTTCGAGGCTGTGCACGCTCTCCCGGAGCATCCACAGGGGATTGGTCCACTGCGAGTGCAGGGAGCTTTCCGAAACGGCGCTGCGAAAGAACTCGGGCAGGGCCAGTGCGTAAACCTGTAGCGTCAAAGTCCCGCACAACAGGAAGGCGGCTGCGGCGCGCCGCAAGAGGGCGGGGTCGCGCCCGGAGCGCCACCACACTACCGCCAAAATGAGGGCATGCGACCCCACTACGAACAGCATGGTCATGTGGATCCAAAGCCCCAGCGCCACCGCGACGGCATAGCCGATCCACAGGCGCCACCGGTTGCGCTCCAGGGCTTCCAGCCACAGCCAGGTAGCCAGGCAGGTGAAGAACAGCAGGCCCATATAGCCGCGGGCATTCCCCGAAAACCAGATGTGGTGATAAGAGACCGTTGCCAGAGCGCAGGCTAGCAGGGCTTCTTTCCGGCCCACGATGCAGCGGCCCACCAGGAACAGCGCCCAGAGGCTGGCGATGCCGAACAGGACCGAAGGCAGGCGCAGGGACCACGCCTGTTCGCCGAAGATCCGCATGGAGCCGTGCGCCAGCAGCGAATAGAGCATGTGCTGGTTCTGATCCGGGAAGCTGGTGAAAATCCGGGCGGCCGCGGGCCGGGCATACTCCACCATGGTGAGGATTTCATCCAGCCACATGCAGGAGTTGAGGCCGGGCAGGCGCAGCGCCAGCGACAATACCGAGAGGAGGCCCAGGAACAAGTAGGGGAAAGGCTGCCGCGCGGGCCGCGGGACACCCTCCCGGGCGATCCGGGACGCCAGAACGAGCGCCATTCCATGCAACGCGAGCAAGGCACGGAATAAGGCCGGGCCCCAGGCCAGGGTGTGCGGCGCGCGTCCGAAGAGGTGTTCGAGCGAAGTATTGGAAATCAGCAGAGCCGCGGAGAGCAGCAGCAGACCCGCCAGCGCCAAGGGCGCACGGTGAGTCTTCATGGCCGGCGCTCCGGATGGGTGGGCCCCATCACGGCCCTTAAGTTCAGCGATATCCATGCGGAAGGATTAAAACGCACCTGCCATGCCAAACTTAAATAACGCCGCCGAAACGCAAAGCCGCCTGGGGAATCCCAAACTGCCGCTCCGTTTGCCAACCTTTGGGACGGCCGGCTAGGGCGGCGAGAGCACGCTTATGCCGGCTCCGCCGCGGTTCTTCGCGCGATCAGCCTTACGAACGCGGCCAGGCGCGGTCCGTCTTCCAGCCATAGGCCTGCGCTGTAGACCGCTATGCCGGCCGCCAGGGCGAGCCAGAAATTCCAGTGCCGCAGCGGAAAGTAGACCGCGGCCGCAACCGCCAGCGAAGCCAGGGGCCCCGCTACCTGCCGGTGTACCGGGACTTCGGTCACCAGCTTCGATACGGCGAAGTAGACCAGGGCGAAATTCACTAGGTTCGCGATCAGCAGCGCCCACGCCGCGCCCACCCCGCGAAACAGCGGGACCAGCACTAGTCCGAGCACCACCGCCACCACGGCCGAGATAGTCGTGGCGTAGAGTAACTGCTTCTGGCGCTTGTAAGCGATCAGAATATAGCGGTGATGCCCGCTCAGCATGGCCACGGGCAGCATCCATACCAGAATGGCGAATATGCCGCCGGCTCCGAAAAAGAACCAGCCGTAAACGATGCGCAGTATTTCGTGCGCCAGCACGGCCATCACGGCCGCCAGGAGCAGGCCTGTCCAGGCCGTAAAGCGCACCGAACGATCCATCAGCTCCAGCAGGTGCGCGCGCGGCAGGCCCACGCAGCGCGAGATGGAAGGCAGCATGTTGAAGAAGTACAGCCACACGAAAGTATGCAGCGCCATCAGCGCCCGGTGGGACGCCCCGAACCAGCCCAGCGACCAATCGGAGAAAATCAGGCCCAGCAGCACGGTGCTGAAATACCACATGAAGGCCCAGGCCACTTCGGTGAGACCGATGGGCACCGATTCGCTCAAGTGGCTCGCCAGGGCGCCGATCCGCAAGGTGGGCCACGGCCACGGGAACCCCATCTTGCGGTGCGTCACCCAGATGCAGAAGCAGGAAACCGCCAGGATCGACCCGCACTCGATCATCCCGATATAGGGCAGCGGAACGCCCCGCCGGCACATCAGGAAGACCAGCACGCCGAATCCGCCCTGCCGGATGATCGAAGCGGCCCCCACCCACTGCATCTGGTCGTGAGCCTGGAAGAACCACTGCAACAGGAACGGGCCGCCCAGCAGACTGACGCCGTAAAACGCGAGCAGCAGCTTGAGATCGAAGGGCTTCCGCAGCGCCACGATGAAGACGGCCAGCAGCACGATCGAGCCGAGCGCGAGCACCATCCGCAGCCCCGTGATTTCATGCAGCAGGCGGACCGCGCGATCACGATCCGGGTTGCGGGCGATCTCGCGTGCCCCATACGCGCCGAGGCCGAGATCCACGGGGAGGGTGAAGAACACCATCACCGCCAGAGTGAACTCCAGGAAGCCGTAATACTGCGGCCCCAGCATGCGGGACAGGTAGCTGAAGGTGGCGAAGGTCAGCAGCTTGGCGGTGGATTCGCCGGCCGAGAGAAACAGGAAGTTGATAGCCAGGCGGCGAGGCTCGGCCGCGCGCGGCGGGGCGGCCTCTTTCAAGACCCCGGCTCCGCCAGCCAGCGCCACGGGGGATTGCTGCATTACGCCTTTCCGGTCGAAGGTTGTATGTTCACCAGGCCGCTCCCCCCGCTGCCGGAAGAAGGGCCGCCGTCAGGCGCGCCGCCCGCATGGTCATCCGCGTAAGGCCGCACGCCCTGCCAGACTTTGGCTCCGAGCATGGCCCGCGCCAACTCCGCCGGCTGGTAGGTGATGCTGGGCCACAAAAATACCTCGTTGGTGCAATAACACTCTCGCGCCGCGATGGATTTGCGCAGCGCCTGCGCCTCGGGCGATCTCCAGATTTCCCAGAACGTCTTCTCGCGCAGGTTCCCCAGCGGAGCGTGCGTTTCGCACACGCTGACATCGCCGTTGGAATACACCACCGCGTTCAACACTCCGGCGCGGCACGGCACCACCTGCTCCTGGCGGGCGGCGGTGCGCGACTTGGCCCATTGCAGCATCGGCTCCACCATGGAGCCGTAGCGGCCCTCTTCGCGCGTGATCCACAAACGCCGCACGTATTCGTAAAGCCTCTGGTATTCCGCCAGGCCGGGGCCCTGGAGCGAGGGGTTCTTGCGGTCGCCCCGAATCATCGCCAGGTTGTGGTGATCCATGCGCGGGCAGCGCTCGAACAGAAAGGCGGTCAGCCGCCGGATCTCGTCCATGTTGACGTCGGTGGCGGTGGAGATGGCGTGAATCCGCAGCCGAGGGTCGGAGTCCTGCAGCCGCGCCAGCGCGTCATAGGTGGCCATGGCTTTGTCGAATGCGCCCGGCGATCCGCGGAATTTGTTGTGAAACTCGCCCAGGCCGTCGAGCGATATCTCCGCCACAAACAGATCCAGCCCCGGCTCCTTCAGGGTTTCAGCGATCTGCTTGATGGTGCGGTCGGCGAAATACGCGTTGGTGGGAACGTAGATCTGGCGGACCTGGTTTTGCCGGATAAATTGCCGGCAGATCTCTCCGAATTCGGGCCGCAGGAACGGCTCGCCGCCCGAGAGGTTGAGGTTCTCGACGCGCCCCAGGGAACGCGAAAGCGAGAAGATCTCTTCCTTGCTGAGATCGTCGCGGCGATTCAAATTGCGCCAGTAGAAGCAGTGCTCGCATTTCTGATTGCAGATGGAATTGATGAACAGGATTAGAAATGGCGGGCTGGGCAGGCGCTGATAGTTCCGCCGCGTAATGCGGGCATGACGGACGACGCGCTGGAGAGCGTTCATGATAGCTCAGCCGGGTCCTCGCACGAGCGGGGCCATTTTAGGGACCCACATAGGCGGTTTCAAGTGGCCCCCGCTTCCTAAAGAACGGGCTAAACTTCAAGACTTTGGGACCACCGAGGCGCTTTCCGTAACGGGTTCATACAGCGTAGCCTTCGCATCGGCGGCGGCCGCGACGCTGGTGCCGGCCACGCGGGTCCACGGAAACATCAACAGGCCCGAAGAGAACGTGCCGGTAATGACGCGGCGCAAAGTGGTGCGCTCGGCCGGCTCCGAAACGCCATCGGCCAGGTGGATTCCGGGCACGTACATCTCGGGATGCGTGATGCTTTTGCGTTCCAGGACTGGAAGCATATCGGGGACCATTTTCGGCAGGCCCGCGATGGAGGCGTAGGGGCGGCTGCGCTTCCAAAATAACGGCCCAGCTTCCAAAGGTTTGGGATGGATGGAGCGCTGGGCCATACCGTTCGCGCAGCTATGTTTCCGAAGTCGTGATTTTCAGGCGGACGCAGCCTTAACCGGCGCGGCATGCCTTATCTGCCCGGTTGAAGCGAATATGTTCGAAGCGGCAGTCGGATATGGAAGCACGGAGCGCGCTGGCGTCATGGGACGGCGGCTGACCGCATACTCTATCGCGGGGTGCTTTTTGCTCTGCGGAATACTATGCGGCGCTTCCCTGCTGCCGTTCCGGACAGCCGCTCCGGTCCTGGCCCGCTATACGGCGGACGGGCGTCTGGCGCTTTCGGAAGCGGCCTTCCGCCACCTGGCTTCCCTTTTGCGCCTGTGCTCCGGCGGGCTGCTGCTGGTTGCGGCGGGGTGTGCGATCTGGCGGAAGGAGATTGCCGCCCGGTTGGACGAAGCCTGGGAGGCGCTGCGGCGGTCGAGCGCGCCATTTTGGGCGTATTTCGCCGAGATGGGGCGCGGGTTTGACAGGCCGGAGATCCTAATTCTGACCGGCTTGTCCGTGGTTGGATTGGCGATGCGCCTGGTCTTCCTGTTCCGGCCGATGGAGTGGGACGAGGCCACTACCATCGTCAAGTTCGCCTCCCGGCCTCTCTGGGCGATCGCATCCTGGTATCCGAAGCCGAACAACCATATCTTCCACACGATGCTCGCCCATTTCGCGATCGCCATAGCCGGCGAGGCACCCTGGGCGGCGCGGCTGCCGGCGCTGGTGGCGGGGGTATTGATCGTGCCGGCCGGCTATATCACCGCGCGGGTGCTCTACGGCCAGAGCGTCGCGCTATTTACCTCCGGGTTCCTGGCGGTTTGCCCCGCGCTGGTGGCCTACTCGACCGCGGCGCGGGATACTCGATCGTTATCCTGCTTTTCCTGATCCTCGCTGTCCTGGCGGTGTATCTCAAGGACCACGACAACGCCTTCGGATGGTCGATGTTTTCCCTGCTCTCCGCGATCGGCTTTTACACCCTGCCTCCCATGCTCTATCCGTTCGTGGTGCTGCTGGGCCGGATGGCCATGGCCGCTTTGGCGAAAGACGCGCGAGTGAGCGGAGCGATATTGTTCCGGCGGATAACGCGGTGCGGCCTCGTGACGGCTATCTTGACGCTAGCGTTGTATTCCCGGACGTTGATTTTCCTTTTGCCGGTTTACGTGATGTCGGGATTTGCCGGCGCCGTTTGGCTGGCGCGGCAGGTCCATCGCCTGCTTCGCCGCTCCGGTAGCGTCGCGGCCAGTCCGGCCGGGCGTCCGGACTGGCGCTACGGGCTGGCAACCGCGGCAGTCGTGGTTTACCTGGGCCACGCGCTGCTTCAATCGCAAATCCTGTCGGCTACCGGGACGAAGCCAAGTACACCGAGGAATTCCGGGATGCGGAACAGAGCGGCGCGTTTCTCAAAGGCGAATTGCAGCCGGGCGATCGCCTGCTCGGCTGCCAGCGTCCGCCGCGCTCCGCTCGCCGCCGACCACGGCCGCTGTTCGTTCACCATCACGATCAAACGGGAGGCTCGGCGCATGTCCGTGTAGACGCGCGGAACCGTGTACGAAATCGGGTTAGACGGGCCCGTATGCTCCACGAAGGCGGTTGAAGAAGCAGGCGGCGTGTCCAAAGCGGCGGGAACCGCCTTGAACCGGCGCCTCGAAAAACTGGAAGGGGATGCCCAAAAATGGGATTCCGCTCTCCTTTCGGGTAAGATCCCTACGGCGCATAAAGCCGTGCATTTGCGCGAAATGCACCTGGCGGCCCAACCGCGGGTGCTGGCACTCGGCGTGCTCCCTCTCACGTAACGCGCGGGATCCCTAAATGGCGATCACAATTTCCGTTGTCATTCCGGTGTACAACTCGGAGCGATATCTGCGCGAGTGTCTCCAGCATTTGCGCCAGTCTACCTTCACCGATTACGAATGCATCGTGGTGGACGACGGCTCGACCGACGCCTCCCCAAAGGTGGCGGCCGAAGGCGGCGCGAAGGTGCTGCGGACGGAGTCCCGCCGCGGCCCCGCCTATGCCCGCAATCTGGGCGCGCGGGCGGCCACTGGCGAAATCCTGTTCTTCATCGACGCCGATGTCTGCGTCGCGCCCCATACGCTGTCCCGCGTGTGGGCCAACTTCGATCGGGACCCCCAACTGGCGGCGGTCATAGGATCCTACGACGATGCTCCCGACTCGCAGGATTTCCTTTCCCTGTACAAGAATCTGATGCACTGCTACGTGCACCACAACTCCCGCCGGGAGGCGTGCACGTTCTGGAGCGGATGCGGGGCCATTCGCCGGACCATTTTCCTTGAGCACAGCGGATTCGACGAATCCTACAGCCGCCCGGCCATCGAGGATATCGAGCTGGGCTACCGGCTGTCCCGGGCCAAACAGAAACTGCTGCTCGACCCCACCATGGTGGTCAAGCACCTCAAGCGCTGGAGCTTCTTCAGCCTGGTCAAGACCGATATCCGCGACCGCGGAGTGCCGTGGACGGAACTGATCCTGCGCGACCGCCATCTGCCCAACGATTTGAACCTGCAGCTCAGCCAGCGGGTCAGCACCGCCCTGATGTTCCTGCTCATGGCCATGGCGTTCTTCGGCGTGCTGATTGCCGGCCAATCGTTCGTGCTGACGCTGCTGACGCTGCTGTTCCTGTTCCTCGTGCAGTTCGAGGTGGAAAGCACGTGGAAGACGAATCCCAAGGTGATCGTCGCCACCATCGTGCTGATGGGGGCCATAGTCTATCTGGCGTATCACCAGTGGAACCGCTGGTTGATTCCGCCCGTGTTGCTCACCTGGGTGCTGATGTACCTGCGGCACCGCTATGCCTTCACCACGCAGCGGCGGCGGCGCATTACCGGCATGGTATGCGGCATATACCTGTTGTTCGTCATCCTGTTCGTGCTGGTCTACCTGCCGCGACACCCGCTGGTCTTCTGGTTCTTCCTGGTGCTGAGCGTGCTGGTGGTGCTCAACAGCCAGTTTTACGTTTTCCTGGCGGGGCGCACCGGGAGACTGCTGGCGCTGGCGGCCATCCCGTTCCACCTGTTGTTCCACTTCTACAACGGCATCTCGTTCCTTGTCGGCGCGGCGCGTTACTTCGGCCGCCGGGCTTTCAGCCCGGAGCGAAAACCGGTCCCCTTGTCGCAGGACCGATGAATCGGCGCTCCGCGATTCTCACCTATCACTCGCTCGATGACAGCGGCTCGGTGATATCCGTTGCGCCGGAGGTGTTCCGGCGGCAAATGGAATGGCTGGCCGTCGCGGGAATACCGGTAGTTCCGCTGGAGGACATTCGAAAAACGCCGGGCGCGGTGGCGCTGACGTTCGACGACGGCTTCGCCAATCTATTCGAGCACGCCCTGCCGGTGCTGGCGCGGCACGGATTTCCATCCACGGTTTTCGTTGTCTCCGGCCGCTGCGGCCATCGCAACCGGTGGGAGCAAACGGTGAAGGGCATCCCGGACCTGGATCTGATGGGCTGGAGCGAACTGGCATCGGCGGCGGCCGCGGGAGTCTCCGTGGGCGCCCACACCGTGACGCACCCTTTCCTGACCGCGTTGCGGGAAGGCGACCTGGAGCGCGAGCTGGCGCTTTGCCGCGCGACCATCGAAGATCGCATTGGGCGGCCCGTGGAGAGCTTCGCCTATCCGTACGGCCATGCCGACGCCCGCGTTCGGGCCGCCGCGGGGCGCCACTTTCGCCTGGCGTGCGGCACCCGCCTGGCATTCGTCCGGGAGGATTCGGATTTACTGGAACTGCCGCGCATCGATGTCTTCTATGTGCGCCGGCGCCGCTGGTTTGAAACCCTCCAGCAGCCCGGCGGAGCCGCCTACATCGCGGCGCGCCGCTGGATTCGGGAATTGCCCCGCGGCCGGGCTGCCAGCGCCAGCCATCCGGCGGCGTAAAACCTCAGCGCTTCCAGAGCGGCCGGACCGAAACAAGCCTCGCCAGAACAGCCCACATCCATCCTTTGGCCAGAAGGCCATCTTCTAGACAATTAGTACCCTATCTTTTGGCTAAATTGTGGAACCGCACTTGCTTAAAAGGCCGCCATAAGGTAGGCCGGCTCAAGGACCGGCAAGAGAACAAAAGGGAGGGGTGCGCAGCACATGCTGATCTTCTTGGGGGATCTTGGGCACAATCAGCTTACCGTCAGCTCCGATGTCTACCCGTTGGGGGTGGCTAACCTGGCCACATACGCCCGCGCCTGGGCGCGTCAGGGGCAGCAGATGGACATCCGCATCTTTCGCGAACCGGAGGATCTCCAGGCCGCCATCGACGCTCAAACGCCGGACGTTCTGGGCCTCAGCAGCTACTCCTGGAACCACAACCTGGCGCTCTGTTTCGCGAGGTATGCGAAAGGCCGGGACCGGAACGTTTTGACGTTGATGGGCGGCCCCAATTTTCCGCTAACCGCCGAAGAGCAGGAATCCTGGCTGCGCGGGATGCCGGAAATCGATATCGGCGTCCGGGGCCCCACGTATGAGGGCGAGCGGGCGTTCCTGAATATCGTCCAGCGCTATATGGATGTGGGACAGTCGTTGGAAGGCCTGCGCGAGGAATCCGTGCCGGGGAACCTCTGGATCGACCCGCGGACCGGGGCGTTCGTGCGCGGCGCCGAACTGGAGCGCATCAAAGATCTCGACGAGATCCCGTCGCCGTATCTAGGCGGCTTGATGGATCCGTTTTTCGCCACCGGGTATCTGCCCATGATGCAAATTGCACGCGGATGTCCGTTCACGTGCAGCTTCTGTAACTCGGCGGTGCGATCGAACAGTAAGATCTACAGTCACTCCGCGGAGAACGTCAAGGCCGACCTGCTTTATGTCGCCGAACGTGTCCGGCACGAAGTGGCGCTGACGTTCGCGGACGACAATTTCGGCATGTACGACCTGGACGATGAAATCGCGGACTACATCGCATATCTCCAGGAGCGCTATGGGTGGCCCCACTACATCCGCACGACTACCGGCAAAAACCGCGGCGAGCGGATCATCAAGATCATGCGCAAAATTCGCGGCGCTCTCCCCATGACGGCCGCGGTGCAATCCATGAATCCGGTGGTATTGAAGAATATCGAGCGCTCGAATATCAAGCTGGAGACTTACGCCCAGATTCAGGCCGAGGTTCGCGCGCAGGGCATGCAGTCGTACGGCGAACTGATCTTGTGCCTGCCGGGGGAGACGAAGGCCTCCTTCATGAAAGGCATCCAGGACCTGATGGCTACGGGGGTGAAGAGGGTGGCGGCGCACCAGTTGATGCTGCTGCACGGCGCGCCTCTGAGTAACCCCGACAGCCGCCGGCGCTTCGGCATGAAGACCATGTTCCGGGTGGTGGCGCGGAACATCGGCACTTACGCGGGCGAACCGGTCATCGAGACCGAGGAAATGGTGGTCAGCACCGCGACCTTCACTTTTGATGAGTATCTGGAAACCCGCGTCTTCCACCTCCTGCTCACCATCTTCTACTACGAAGGCAACTTTGAAGAAGCCTTCGAATTCGCGCGCGAGCAAGGTATCTCGGCGTTCGACCTGGTGGTCCGGATGCAAACCATGCTGGACCAGGCGCCGCCCGCCTTTCGCGATGTCATCGACGCGTTCGTCCGGGAAAGCCGGGAAGAACTGTTCCCCACCCGCGAGGCCTGTGTCGATTGGTCCTTGCGCAATTTCGACGGGCTGGTGAACGGCGAGTTGGGAGGCAACCTTCTCAGCAAATACTCCATGCTGGGACGGTTTTATGTCCTGCATGAGGGCCTGGACTTCTTGCGCGTGACGATTCTGGCCGCGACCGGCGCGCATCCGGTTCCGCCGCACCATCAGCAGCTGGATGCCGTCATCGGGTACCTGCGCTGCGTGCTGCTCCACGTGCCATTTGCCGAGAGCCTGGCGGCCGCCCCGGTGTGGACCAGCTCCTACGACGTGGAAGCGTGGAGCGCCGATGGCTACAGCAAGCCGCTCTGGCACTGGCGGCACGATAAACCAAGGAGCCTCTCAACCGCGGTGGAGCCGGAAAAAAAGGCGCTCATCGAAAACCGGCTTGCGACCTTCGGCGAGCACCCCGCCGGGCTGGGGAAATTCACGCGTACCATGTTCGCGAGGGACCTGCGCCGGATTCTGGCGGCCCCGGGCAGCCGTTCGGAGACACTCGCTCCGGCTCTTGCGTGACGGGCGATACCCTCATCGAAGCCGCGGCCTCCGGGCCCGCTGCTTCATTCATTGGGATTTCGGCCAACTTTGTTTCCACTCCGCGATGCCACGCCGGATGCCTGCAAACAGCTCGATCCCAAGCCTGCGCGGAGGCCGTGTTCCGCCGAATCCGGCGGGCGCGCTGTCATGGAAGCCGGGTTGCATCAATGAGGTCCATGCCCGATCCCTGTCCGATGCCGTCCCCGGTGCTCCGCTGGTGGAGTGTTTCCCGGCTCCCTGGAAGGTGTGGAATTGAGTAGCGCCGGCCACATCCCCGTGGTCGTTCTGGGCGCGGGGCCAGCCGGCCTGGGAGCGGCCTGGCGCTTGGCCCGGCGCGACGCCTTCACGGTGGACGTCGTCGAGCGCGGCGAAGCGGTGGGCGGCAATGCCGCCAGCTTCGATCTGGAGGGGCTGCGCGCGGATTACGGAAGCCACCGCCTGCATCCTTCGTGCGCGCCCGAGATTCTTGACGATATCCGCGTCATGCTGGGCGGCGAATTGCTCGATCGCCCGCGCCACGGCCGCATACGTCTGCGCGGCCGCTGGGTCCACTTCCCACTCAAGCCCGCCGACTTGGCCGCCCATCTTCCGCCGGGCTTTTTGGCCGGCGTGGCCGCCGACAGCTTGCGCAAGCTGGCGCCGGGCGGGGCAGAGGATACCTTCGCCGGCGTGCTGGAGCGCGGGTTGGGCCGCACGATCTGCCGCGACTTCTATTTTCCCTACGCCCGCAAGATCTGGGGCGTCGATCCGGCCGAGCTCGATCCGGAACAGGCGCGCCGGCGGGTTTCCGCCGGTTCGCTGGCCAAAATGGTGACGAAGGCGCTCCGCTCGGTTCCCGGTTTTCGAAAGCCCGGCGCCGGCCGGTTCTACTATCCGCGGCGCGGGTTTGGCTCCATCGCGGAGGCCTATGCGGCCGCCGCGGCGGGCGCGGGGGCGCGGCTCAGGCTGCGGACCAGCGTGGCGGCGGTGGAAACTTCGGCTGCGCGCGTCGAAGCGGTGCGCGTGTCCGGTTGCACTGGGATGGAGCGCCTCGAGACGCGCCAGGTTCTCTCGACCATCCCCATATCGCAACTGGTCCGGGTGGTCGAGCCGGCGGCGCCCGCCCAAATCCTGGCTTCCGCCTGCGCACTGAAATTTCGAGCCATGATCCTGATCTACCTGGTGCTCGCGACGGATCGTTTCACCGCATTCGACGCGCACTACTTCCCCGATTCCTCGGTGGCCATCACGCGCCTTTCGGAGCCGAAAAACTACGGGCTGGGCGACGCCCCCGGCCGCACCGTCCTGTGCGCCGAGCTGCCCTGCTCGATGGAGGACCCGGTATGGCGCGCGAGCGATGCCGAGCTGGCACGCCTGATGTCGCAGACCCTCGAGACGGCCGGCCTGCCGCTGGGCTGCCGGGTGCTTTCCGCCGCCAGCCGGCGGCTTCCGCAGGCTTATCCCATCTACACGCGCGATTACCGCGAGCACTTCGACCGCATGGATGCCTGGCTGGGCGGCCTGGATGGCCTGGTCACCTTCGGACGGCAGGGCTTGTTCGCGCACGATAATACGCATCACGCGCTGGCGATGGCATATGCCCTGGATGGTTGTCTCGACGGCCAGGGCCGCCTGGACCGCGTGCGTTGGGACGGCTGCCGCGAGACCTTCCGCTCGCACGTGGTGGAGGATTAATGGCCTCGGGGACCTTGGAACGAAACTTGGCGGCGGGTCTGCCATCCGTGCACCGGCCCGGCGCACCGTTCCTGCCTGCCTGGACGCCCTACCTGTTGGCGTTGCTGTTCGCCCTGCTGTCGCTGCGAGGCTTGGGAAGCGGCAATATCGTGGATACCGACGCCGCCCGGCATGCCATGAACGGCGCGTTCGTGCACGACTACTTGCGCAGCGGCCAGATCGCCCACCCCATTCAATTCGGCAAGGAATATTACGGGCGGCTGCCGGCTCTTTCGATGCCCTACCACCCGCCCCTGTTTCCGGCAATCGAGGCGCTGTTCTTTTTCGTCTTCGGTGTGAATCTGCTGGCGGCCCGCCTGGCGGTAGCGCTGGCGGTGGGTGCATGCGCGCTGCTGCTCTATCGCCTCGTCGAGGCCACGCACCATTCGGAGCTCCTGGCCCTGTGCACCACCGTCACGGCGCTTTCCCTGTGGAACTCCCAACTGGTGGCCACCGACGTCATGCTGGAGTATCCGGCTATGGCCTTCGCCTTGGCGGCGCTCTATTGCCTGCATGATCGAGATTACGGATATCCGCTGGGCCGCGCCCTGCTATTTGCCCTCCTGGGCGCCGCGGCCGTGTGGACCAAGCAGTTTGCCGTCTTTCTGCTGGCCGTCCCGCCGCTCTATTTCGTCGCCACCGGCCGCTGGCGCTTGCTCTTTGCCCGGAACTTCTGGATTTCCTCGGCCCTGTTCGCGCTGGCGGTAAAAGCGCTGGCGTCGCTGTCCGCGCCGTTTCACCAGACCGGCGTGAGCCAGGTTCCCCTGGCGCCGGAAAGCATCTGGTGGGTGGCGAACCACAACCTGGCGTATTACGGGCAGGCAATCGGCCGCGGGCTGCACGGATGGCCGGGTCTGTTTGCCCTCGCCGCGGCGGTTCTGCTGATCTGGCTCGTTCTGCGCGGCGCGTGGAAGGGGCTGAAAATCGAGCTGTACATAGCCTGGATAGTGGCCATGGTGGCTGTGCTGATGGTGGTGGGCGCCCACAGCACACGCTATCTGTTTTTCGTGTGCCCGCCGGTTCTGGTGGCCGCTTATGCTTTCGTGCTACGCGGCAGCGAGACGCTCCTGGGCCCCGCCCGCGCATGGCGGGTGCCGGCCGCCTTGGCCGCAGCCTGGTTCATCAGCGGCTGGTGGTTTCACCCCGAGTTCCTGCGCGGCCCCGCCGAAGCCGCGTCCGTGGTGGTTCAATCCGCTCCGGAGCGCGTGCTATACGGTGGAGACGCCGACGGCAGTTTCATCTTCGCCGTGCGCACGCTCGATCCGCAGTTCCGCACTACCGTGATCCCGGCGGAGAAACTACCCGAGGAGGTCTTCCCGGCGGCGGCTTTCGAGGATTTCTGCCGGCGCTACGCCATCAACTGGGTGGTGCTGGAAGATACCGGAACGCCCCAGAAATGGTCGGAGCTGATGTCCGGCCCCGCCCCCTCGATGCGGCTTGAACGGATCCTGGCGCTGGATTCCTCGCGCTCGCGCTGGAGGAGAGGGCATATCCGCATCTATCGCTTCACCTCGGCAGCCGCACGCCCCGAGACCGGCCTGGCGCTTCCGGTCAATAAGATTCAGGACGCGATCGAAGTCCAACCTTGATGGCGCGGCGCGCGCTCGGCACGGCCGAATTTTTCGGAGGATTTCCGAATGCCCGCGACCTGCGGCGGCCGTTCTTTACGCCGGACGGAGATTGCCCGGGCTATTTGAACGCCGGCCGGGAATGGTACTCGCTTTGCCATAACGCACGGAAAGTGAAGGCAGTCCGGTTAACCCCTATACAACTTGGCGCGCCGCGCCCCTGGGTCACGGCTCCCGCGCCGCCGCGAGTGGCCCGTCCGGTATCGATGCTGCGGGGAGTGGCCGGATGCTCGGGCTGAGCGTGAATGGCCGGCGGGCCGCAGCCCTGGCAAGCCGCCCCGAGGGGTTTATGCGGATCGCCGTCGATGCAACCTGCTGGCACAACCGCCGTGGCTATGGACGGCATGCGCGATCGCTGCTGCGCGCCCTGGTGGGGATCGATACGGCCAACCGCTACACGCTTTTTCTCGATTCTCCGGAAGAGGCCGAGCCGCTGCCGGAAGGCTGCGAAACCCGTCTTCTCAATCCGCGTGCGCCCACCGTGGTGGCGGCATCCGCCAATGGCCACCGTTCCCTGGCCGGCATGTGGCAGATGAGCCGCGCATTATCGGCGCGCGAGTTCGACGCGGTCCTGTTCCCCACCATTTACAGCTACGTCCCCGTCTTCGGGCGGGCTCGCAAGCTGGTCATGGTGCACGATGTCATCGCCGAAACCTACCCCCAATTGACCGTTCCCCGTCCCGCCGCGCGCCTCTTCTGGAACTCCAAGACAGCGCTGGGGCGCATGCAGGCCGACGCCCTGATCACTGTCTCCGAATACTCGCGCTCCGGAATCCTGCGCCGCTTCGGCGTGGACCCGCGCCGCGTCTTCGTGGTGGGGGAGGCCGCCGATCCGGTCTTCCGGAAAATTGATCGCCCCGCGGTCAGCCCCGCTCTCGAGCGCGCCGGCATCGCGGCGGCCGGCCGGATGGCCGTCTATCTGGGCGGCTTCAGCCCCCACAAGAACCTCGAAGCCCTGGTCTCCGCCTTTGCCGGCATCGCGGCTTGCCCGGAGTTCGCCGATGTCCACCTCGTTATGGTCGGCGAGACCTCGCGCGATGCCTTCCACACCTATTTCGAGACCATTCGCGCGCAGGTGGAAGCCCTCGGCCTGCGCGACCGCGTGGTCTTCACCGGTTACCTGCCCGACGAGGACGTGGCGGTGCTTCTCAACCTGGCCGCCGTGCTGGTGCTGCCGTCCCTGATGGAGGGCTTCGGCCTGCCCGCCGTGGAGGCGGCGGCATGCGGCTGCCCGGTCATCGCCACCGAAGCCAGCCCGCTCGAGGCCCTGCTGGGCGAAGGCGGAATCTATATCGATCCGCGCGAGGAGGCCATTGCCGGCGCGCTCAAAACCGTGCTCACCTCAAGCGAATTGCGGCGGCGGATGGGCGCTTGTGGTCATGCCGCTGCCGCGCGGCTTACTTGGGAGGCGGCCGCCCGCCAGATGCAGGGTGTTATCCAGACGGTGGCTTGCCGATGACCCGCGCGAGCGGCGCCGCCGTAAAGCTCACGCACAGCGCGACCAGGCTGAGGCGTGTAACCCAAATGGCGGAGGGTCCCGCGAGCATGCCGATATAGACAACCGGCGCCATCAGAAACAGCGCCAGGGATCGCGGCCAGACGCGATCCGCTTCCGAGGCCATCGTCAACAGCGCGGGCAACAGGAGTGCGCAATCCGCGATATAGGCGTGATGGCTGGTCAGCAGGCTTCCCACCAGCGTCGCGCCGAGCGCCCAGGCCTGGCTGCCCCGGCGCGCGCCGAGCCAGACCAGGGCCGCTACCGCCAGCGCGCCAGCCAACTCGAGGCTTCCATTCCCATGGAACAATCCATTGAGGTTTGGCATGACCGCGAGGCCGGGATTGACGATCGGGGAGGAAGCCGTGCGCACGAATGTCCGGAAGCCGCCGGAGCCGGCGGCCGCGAGCGACAAGATCGCCAGCCCGGCTCCTCCCGCAGCCAGGCCGCCGGCGAAGCGCCATAACTGCCGCGCCAGAATCCACACCGGCACCAGGAGAAATAGATGAAATTTGATGGCACAGAGGGAAAAGACCAACCCGGCTGCGAAATCCCGCCGCTGGTTCAGGAGTCGCAGCGCCACGGCCAGCACGGCCAAAAGGGCGGCGACGTCCTGCGCGATGGCTAAGGCGGCGGCCAACGGCAGCGACCAGCAGGTCGCGGCAAGCCTCGTTTGCCAGGCCATCGCGGGCCACATCCGGATGAAGAGCGCCGCGGCGGCCAGCATGAAGGCCTGGAACACCAGATAGGCCGGAAAGTAGGGCAGCCTGGCCAGCGGCCACATCAGGGCGGCATAGTAGGGGGGGCGGCAGAAGAGCAAATGGGGATTCGCATAGCCCACGGCCTGCCGCTGCACGGCGGCCGATTGAACCGGGTCATAGACCCCCGATCCGCCGGCCAGCCTGCCGCCTGGGTACAGCCCCATGAAGTCGTTGTGCCCGCGGACCGTGTTGATCAATCCAGGCCCCAGGATTAGGGCGTTGCAGCCGATACCAGCCAAGCAAACGAGGGCCAGGGCAGCCGGGGGGAGCTTCAATAGGGCCGCACGGGGAGCAGGCATATAGTTGTGGTTCAGTCCGGCAGATAGAAGCTGGAGCTTTCGCTCGGCCGGGCGTGCAGGTAGCGCCCGGTAGTGGAGACCGAGGCGTGGCCGAGGGTGGCCTGGACCAGATGAATCGGCGCGCTGCGGTCGAGGGCGTGGCTGGCATGGGCATGGCGCATCCAGTGGGGCGACACCTTTTTGTCGAAGCCGGCCTTGCGGGCGGCTGCGTAGACGATGCGGCGGACCTGCGAGGCATCGAGCGCTCCCCCGCCTTTGCGGCTGGGGAAGATGGCATCCGTCGCGCGAGCCGCGCCCTTGAGGGCCACGAGCTGGTCCCAGACTTTGGCCTTCAGCAGAATCGTGCGGGTCTTGCCGCCTTTGCCGAACACCGTGATCTGGCCGCCCGGGGCGCCCACTGGGCCGCGCGGCAGGGCATCGCACCACTTGAGGCCGCACAACTCGCCGACGCGCAGGCCCGAGACATAGAGCAGCTTGAGAAGCACCCGGTTGCGGCCTTCCGGGGCGGCGTCGATCAGCTTGGTCACCTCGCTTTCCTCGAGGATGCGCTGAGCCAAGCCGTCGCGGCTGGGGCGCAGCTTGACGGCGGCGCCGATGTTGTAGGGAAAATACCCCGTCTCCTGGCCGAAGGAGAGCAGCGATTTAATGGCGGTCAGGGCACGGTTTTGGCTGGCTGGTTTGAGACTCCCCTGCCCCAGCCGGTCGGCATAGGCCTGGAAATCGGCCAAGGTGACCCAGGCGAGCGGCTTTCGGGCAAAAGCGCGGAACCGGGAGATCTCGGCGGCATAGGCGCGCTGCGTGGCCGGGCTGGCCTTCATGGAGAGCCAAAGCTGGATTAGGCGGTCGTCTTCGGCGCTGTCATAGGCAGGTTCCAGGCCGGCAGGAAACTTCACGGTGAGCTGGTTCATCGGGTCAGACGGTAGCACGGTATGTATCCTTATCGTGCATTCAGTGGCTCGGATAATTTGTCAGGCATGACATTTTGCGCACATGCGCACAATCGCCGCGAATAGCCGCCGGCCTCATCCGGCTCCCAGGACCTCTCTGGCCCATTGTTTCTGCTCCTCATCGGCTTCGGGACTCTTCAGGATCTCGGCGGCGAACAGCCGGTCGCGTTCCAGGTTGGCTTCCCTGCTCCGCTCCCGTTCGGCGCGAAACTGCCGGTACGAATCGCCTTTGAAACACTTGGGCACCGCGGTGAGCAGAAAACCCAATGGCACCCGGATACCAGGCTTGCCCGCTTTGAGGTGAATAACGCGCAGGATCTCGTCAAGACGGGCCTCGGGGGCGTTCTCGAGACAGCGATGCCAGAGGTCGGCGGCAACGTCGTCGTCCACATCCGGGACGTAGCGGCCGAGGGCTCCGACAATAGCCGCCAAACCCGACGACGATTCCTGTGCCGTGTTTCTTACAGAATTCCTATTCCTTATATATGCGGGCGTTTCAGGTGCACTCGATTCGGGGCGTTGAGGTGCACCTGATTCTTCCCGTTCAGATGCACTCGATGTCAAATCGCGGGCTCTCGATTCGAGTGCGCCTGATTGAGGTGCACTTGAATCGAGCAACTCACGCCCGGTCTTCGGATCCACGAAAGCCACGCCGCGCGTGCGGATGACGTGCGTCAGGCCCGCCGCTTTGCGCCGCCGCAGGATTTCGCGGAAGCTGTAGATGATGTAGGTCCGGCCCTCGGTATAGCTGAAGCCGGGGCGCTCTTCCACGGCCAGCTTGACGACCAGGGAGCGCACGTTGGCTTTGCAGTTACTGTAAGCCATCCGGGACAGCTCGGCGAGCGTCCGCAGCCCGATGGTGAGCAGGCGGGAATCTCCCTGATAGGGCTTCCCTGCCCGGTACATGGCATCATAGACGGCCTGCTCGGCCAGCGAGTGGGCGTCCTGGACGGTAACCGCCTCGCGAATCCGAACCCTCCGGCGGGGGAAGAATTCAAGTGCACTCGATTCGGCTGCGCCTGATTCACTCGCATCCCAATCAGGCGCACTCGATTCGACTGCATTTGCATCGAGGGCAGTCGCGGATTCCAGTGCTGAGCCAGCGCCGGCATTAGATCCAAGTGCACTTAGATCAGGCGCTCTCGATATAGGTGCATCTGTTATAGGTGCACTCGTTTCAGGAGCATGTGATCTAGGGGCAGGCGAAACAAGTGCGCTCGTTTCGCGGGGAGCCGCTGTGCCGGCCGTATCCAGGGCCGGCACCGGAATCGAACTGTCCCGCGTGAGAAAGCTGCAAAACCCCGACATGCCCGTCGTCCCGGCCAGTTCCTCGATACTGATGGGCTCCAGCTTATGCTTCTGCCGGGAGCGAGTACTGCCGCTCATTCAGTTGTCCCCTGAGATGTTCCAAGAGTTGGTCGGCCACCAAGCGGTAGTCTTCCACAGCCTTGCACTTCGGATCGAAGTCCACCAGGAACTTGCGCGCTCGCGTCGCCTTAGGTACCGTCGAATCCGTCCGCACCGCCGGCAGCAGTGGAATGTTGTACTCCCGCGAAAGAGATTGCAGGCTGTCCAGTATCACATCTGTCATCTGAAGCCGCCGGTCTACCTGCACGGGCACCACCGCCACCGGCTGTATCTCGGCCTTGAAGAGCCGGTTCAGGGTGGCCGATGTCTGGATGGCCGCGTAGGCCCCCTGAAGGCTGAGTGGATCCATGGTCAGCGGTATGAGAATCTGCTGCGCGTACATCAAGGCGCAGCTCTGGAGCAGGGAAATGGCCGGCGGGCAATCGATGATGACCGCGTCGTACTCCTTTTCCACCGGCGTCAGGAGCACCTGGAAGATCAGCTCGCGCCCCGTGCGCGGCGTCAGAATGCCTTCGATATCGGTGGTTTCCCGGTTGCTGCATAGCACGTCGATGTTCGGATGCGCGGCTACCAGGCAGTCCTTGAAGCGGTAGTTCGAGATCACGAAACTGTACAGATAGTTAGCTGCCTTCAGCCCCAGGGTGGCGCCGATCGACCCTTGTGGGTCGATATCGATCAGCAGCACCTTCAGGCCGCGATCCGCAAACTCGCGGGCCAGGCTCAAAGTGGTCGTGGTCTTGGCCACGCCGCCCTTTTGGTTAGCGATTACCAGCCGAATCACTCGATTCCTCCATCAGCACCGTCCGCACCGTCTCTACATCCGACATGGTCCACTGCAGGTAGCCGTTTGCCGGGTTGACCTCCGGGCCCGTCACTTTTCCCGATTTGATCCAGTTATGCAGCGTCCGCTTGGAGATTCCCAGAATGCGGGCCACTCGAGCGGTGGTCAAATATTCTTGAGTGCGTCCATCGCTTCGCATCACACCTATAATAGGGTGATATTCCGAATCATGCAAGACAAAAGTGTGAAACTATTAGACCAACCGTGCCGGCAATTCTTCATTATAGGGTTACATAGATAAAGTGGGAATTTACGATAAAATCTCTATCCTATTCATATCTGGATAGTAATCCGTTTAAACTGAAGATTCCGTGAAGCGCTTACTCTTTATCTTCGGTACTCGTCCGGAGGCCATCAAGCTCTGCCCGGTCATCCGTCATATCCGACTT
>Ga0326727_10010074_pt1 | contig 22747 bp, 14 predicted proteins | sample MB2enrmetagenome_FD_207643 | JGI IMG/M metagenome (GOLD analysis project Ga0326727, IMG submission 207643) | Lab enriched peat soil microbial communities from McLean, Ithaca, NY, United States - MB29MY | ecosystem: Environmental > Terrestrial > Soil > Wetlands > Peat | place: USA: New York...
CAACTGTTTTGCCGACCCTGGCGACCAGAATCCGGGCAATGCTCCACGCTATTTTTCCAACCTGCGCGTCGCTGGCATCCATAACCTGGATCTGAATCTTTACAAGTCGTTTGTGCCCAAGGAGGGCATGAAGTTGGACGTGCGAGCGGAGATATTCAACATCGCCAATCATCCTCGCTTCGGCTTCGGCAGCTATTCGCTGCCGCCGAATTTGGCTTTTGGGAATTCTCAATTTGGGGCGATTACCAATGATGCGACCGGGTATACGCCCCGGTACTTCCAGTTCGGATTGAGATTCGAGTTCTGAACTGCGGGCTGACATCGACCGAGTAGGCTGAATATGCAACGAAGATCATTTCTGAAAACTGGCGGCGTTATCGCAGTGGCGGCAGGACTGGGGAGCGAATCGCTCCTGGGACGTGTTCCCACTCACAACTTCGACAAGTACGACTTCGGTTCCGGGCCGCCGGTGTCTGACCGGCTCTATCAGGGACCTTTCTCCGCCGACGATTACCCAAGCTGGAACGTGGTGATGGCGACGACTCCTTCCGAGGATGTTGTACCCAACTATGGAATGGGTCTCATCACCTACGTGTGCGATGAGGTGGGGCCAGCGAAGAAAGAAGGGGAGACACTGGCTCAGTCGCTCGAGAACCTCGTCAAGCTGTCTCTCGGCAGCAAGCTCTACATTCGCGTGAACTGGAAGGATGTGCAACGGCGTCCCGGCAGGCTCGACTGCTGCGAGCACTGGAAACTGGCCTTCGACTTGGCGCGCCGATATCAGAAACGGGTCGGCTTCCGCGTGATGATGAGTAATCCCGACATCCCCGGCCCTACCCTTCCTGATTTCCTGGTGCAGAAGGTCCCGATGGTAAAGCTTGGCGAATGGCAGGGCCGAATCCGATATGAGCCGCGCTACGACGATCCAGCATTTCAGTCTGCATTTCGGGAACTAATGGACCTGCTGGCGGACGCCTACGACGGCCATCCCGACGTGGAGTACGTCGATACGTTCATGTACGGTTTTTGGGGCGAAGGACACACTTGGCCGTTCGAGTCGAACCCCTTCCCCGACTCCGTCACTGCGGAGAACACCTTCGTGAGTATGTTCCAATACCAGGCAGAGCGCTGGAAGAAAACGCCTCTGGTCACCAACACGCAGCCGGACTTCAGCAAGGTGGGCAATTCTGAGTTGCTCGAGCGTACCGTCCGCAGTTTCAACTGGCTGCGGACCGATACCATCTTCATTGAAAACGAGCAGATCGAAGAACTGAGCAACCGGCCGCCTTGGACGGGAGTTACGGTGGAAGTCGGCATGTCGGATGGGTTGCCGCAAAGCCTCAGAATGGATGAGGGCGTGACCTATACCGACAACGTCATCCACCATGTGCAGGACGTGGGCGCTTGCTATTTCTCGCTATGGAATTGGCACCGCATCCAAGCCGATCGAATCCTCAACTACTACCGCCAGTTTCCAGGCGCGATTGACGGACTGGCCCGCAAGATTGGCTACCGGGTTCGGCCCTCATGGGTGTGGAGCTATGAGGAAGCCGGCTATCCGGGCTTGATTATTGGCTTTGCGAACGACGGGATAGCCGGCGTCCCCGGCGTGTTGCGCGTCTCTGTGACCAGCGAGGATGGGAAGGTGAGTGCGGAGGGGAGCTTTGACGCTGGCTATCCGCTTCCGGGAAAAATCCGTCAGGCGAAGTTCCCGTTGCCCAAGGGAACGAACTGGAAGGGACTGAGGCTCAGAGCGGAAATCGAAGTCAAAGGGCAACGCTATCCGGCCCGTTGGGCTTGCCGGCAAGGTCTGAATACGGATGGCAGTTTGACGCTGCGCCCGACGGCCGGTCTTGGCCAGAACGACGAAACGGGCGGCGTGCCAACAACTGGTTTCTAGCACGCATGATCAACAGCGCCCCGGATGGCGGGATCGTACTTGGTAACGACGTTGCAATCACCATACTCATAACCCATAAGGAGGACCGGGCATGAAACGAAAAAGCTGTCTAGCCGTGTTCTTCCTGATGCTGTTCGCCGTAGTATTGGCAGCTGCTCCCGACTCACCGGAGCAGAATTGGACCCATTTTGTGCGCATCGCAGCTTACGGACTGCAGGCCGACAACGCCGACCAGATCATACGGAACGCGCGGGATAGTGACGTGTTCGGCATCGAGGTAGACAACGACATCCCGGGCCGCTACGAGAGCTTCCTGCATCCCGAGGGGAAACTCGCCGCGATTCGTGCCGTGGCCGAACGTGCGCACAAAGCGGGAAACCACGCCTTCGTTTACATCGCAGGGTTAGAGTGCATTACCGCAAACGCCGGCCAATCGCCGCATTCGGTGGTCAAGGACCATCCGGAGTGGTTGCAGCGCAAAATAACGGGCGAGCCCGCGGTCTTTGGCGGCGGTGATGCTTTCTGGATCGCAAAAGGCGACGAGGATGTGTGGATCAGCCCCTACGCGGCGGACTGGCGCAAAACTTATATGGAACGTGTGAGGCAGATCGCCGCGACGGGCATTGACGGTATCTACGTTGACATCCCGTACTGGATGACGCATTTCGATGGCTGGGAAGACACCTGGGCCAGCTTCGATGATGCCACCGTGGCCGCCTTCCGTAAGCAGACGGGACTGGATGCGCGGCGCGAACTGAAGCTGGGCGATTTTTCAGATCCGAATTTTCGCCGCTGGGTCGATTTTCGAATTCAATCGCTGACCGACTTCATGCGGGAGATCGACCAGACGGCGAAGTCTGTGAATCCGCAGATCAAGACGATTCCGGAGATTTATCCGGGCATCGAGGAAGAAGCGGTGCGGGTTGGCGCGGATGTATATAGCTTGTACGCCGTAAACGATGCGATTGCACATGAGTACGAATTTGGCGGCGGCGATCATATGGCGGCATCGCGAACTCCGTTCGACTGGTTCCGTTACCAGATCGGCATGCAGACGTTCCGCGCGTTCGCCGAGGGCAAGGCAACCTGGATCTTGAATTACTCCTGGGATGGCAATCCCAAGGTCAGCGCTCCGGAACCGATGCGGAACCTCTTCATGTCGGAGGTCATGGCGGGAGCGAATGTGTGGGATGCGAAGACGCATGTGATGTCCGGCTCGAACGATCTGGCTACGCGGAAGCAGGTGTTCGCATGGATTGCAGCGCACGAGAAGACCTTCTATCGTCCGCGGACGGCGATTGATCCAGTGGGCGTCTACTTCTCTCCAGCTACACGCAACTACTTCACAAAAGAGTTCCTCCGTTCGTACCAGGGCACACTCTTGCTCCTGATCCAGAATCATCGCGAGTATCAGGTCGTGACGCCGAGGACGTTCGGTTCCTTCCGCGGAAAAACTTTGATTCTGCCGGATGTGCGTGTCCTCTCAACAGAGGAGACAGCCGCATTGCGCAAGTATGCCGGGAGCGGTGGAAAGATTATCGCCACCGGCTCCTTGAGCGAAGAGTTGCGGGGACAGACCAACGTGACTCGCCTCGCGGATTCACCGGGAGCCCGCTACATCGCCCTGGCAGAAAGTCACTTCGACGATTGCTCGCCGGATACTGAAAAGCTCTTTCTGGACAGCTTGGGTGGGGGCGAGATTCGAGTAAGGGCATCGCCGTTGGTTGCAACGCAAATCGCGTCCGTGGACGGCAAGCCGCACGTGTTTTTCGCCAACTTCATGGGCCTGCGCGCCAAAGAAAACGCTGTTCAGACTCCCGAGCGCCACGCCGAAGTAACGGTGCCAGGCAAGGTGCGGGGACACTTCTTGCCATTTCTCGGCGACGAGACCACGATCACGGGCCGTTTCGAGGACGGGAGCACTTACTTCGATCTGCCGGAGATCGCCAAGGGTGCAGTGGCATGGTTTGAACCTGCCGGGCCGTAGGATCGGCGTTTCCGCTCAACACCAGAAAGCCCTCCCCAATGATCGCTAGTTGGAGAAGTTTGCGATCTGGTCGTCATGGACATTCGCGTCCGCCTGATGGCAGGCGCGCTGAGTGCGAGCGAAGGGAATTTGCGCATTCCATGCGCACCGTGGTAACTAACAATCCCGTGGCTGATGTGTTGCTCTTGGGTTTTTACCCGCTAGAATGGTTTGAGGGGATGGTTTTCTAATTTCTCACGCCGCTAGGCTGACTTCTGGGTCACCGTTGCAAGACTTGGGGAATTTAAGCGAATGGAGACACGATTTGGACCGACCGAATGAGCTAGTTCAGGCTCAGGACCACGCTGCCTGCTCTCTCGATGCCAGCTATGTGCTGACGTGGGAGGAAATCGCGAATTTGACGGCGGAGCCTGGCAAGCCGGCCGAGACCCTGATGAACGTCGTCGCCTTGATAGCCAGACGGTTCGGCGTCGATGTTTGCTCGGCCTATCTGTTGGAACCTGACCGCGCCAATCTCGTGCTGGCCGCGACGCTCGGACTGCGTCATGAATGCGTGGGCAAGCTGCGCATGGCAGTCAATGAAGGGCTCGTGGGCATGGTCGCGGAACACGTCCGCCCCCTGGCCGTGGAACAGGTCAGGAGTCATCCTCGCTTCAAGTATTTCAGCGAGGCCGGCGAAGATGCTTACCAATCGTTCCTGGGAGTTCCTCTCATTGATCGCGGCGTGCTGCAAGGCGTTCTGGTGATTCAAACCATGGACGCGCGAGTCTTCCCGGAAGATGAGATTCGTCTGCTCACCGAGGCCGCGAACCGGGTGGCGCACGTGGTGAGCGAAGCCCGCACCCTCGACCGTTTTATCGCGCCTGTCCAGGAGCGGCTCTGGGCGCTGGCCCGCAACCTGTGGTGGAGCTGGGATTACGATTCCAACAGCCTGTTCCGTGAACTCGATCCGGCACGTTGGAGCCAGCTCAATCACAACCCCATCTTGCTGCTGAACGAGTATCCTCTCGCCAAGCTCGAAGCGCGCGCCACCGAACTCACCCTGCACAGCCGGATCAACTACGCCTATCGCCGCTTGCGTGAGTATCAGGAGGCGGAGCGCACCTGGGGTGCGCGCCACGCCGGCGTGCTGCGGCCCCGGCCTGTGGCTTATTTTTCCGCCGAATTTGGCGTGCACGAATCTCTCCCGGTCTACTCGGGAGGGCTTGGGGTGCTGGCCGGCGATCACATCAAGAGCGCCTCCGACCTCGGTATCCCCCTCGTCGGCGTGGGCCTGTTTTATGGCCAGGGATATTTCCGCCAGCATCTTGATCGCGACGGCTGGCAGCACGAAGAGTACCTCGAAACCGATGTCAACCACCTTCCGATGGAAACCGCTATCGGGAAAAACGGCAGGCCGGTCGAGGTGCAGGTTGACACCCGCCATGGTTCGATCCGCGCCAAGGTCTGGCGCGTGAAGGTGGGCCGCTGCGATCTGTTTCTCCTCGACTCCGACGTGGAGGGCAACACCCCCGAAGATCGCGTGCTGACCTCGCGCTTGTACGGTGGCGACGGCCGCGTTCGCGTGCACCAGGAACTGCTTCTCGGTGTGGGCGGCCTGCGTGCCCTGAAAGCGCTGGGCATCACCCCGGGCGTTCTTCACCTGAACGAAGGGCATAGCGGATTTGCGGTCCTGGAAGCGATTCGCCAGCGCATGGAAGAAGAGGGCATCGGTTTCGAGAAGGCCGTGCCGCGCGTTTCCCGGGAAGTGGTCTTCACCACTCATACTCCCGTGCCCGCCGGCCATGATCGCTTCGATGCTGATCTGGTCGAAGAGCATCTTGGACCTCTGCGCGAGGCCCTCGGTCTTTCCAAGGAAAGTTTCATGGCCCTGGGGCGCGAGAACCCCGAAAGCGACGAACGCTTCTGCATGACCGTGCTCGGGCTGAAGCTCGCGCGGCGAGCCAACGCGGTTTCTTCTCTGCACGGTGAAGTTTCCCGCGCCATGTGGACGGGACTCTCCCCGGGCAAAACGGAAGATATGGTTCCTATCGGACACATTACCAACGGCGTCCACGTTCCTTCCTGGCTGGCCCCGCAGATGTTTCGGCTTTACGACCGGCATCTGGGAACGGGATGGCATATGCGCAGCAGCGAGGCCAAAATCTGGGATGGTATCGACGATGTTGACGATGGCGAACTCTGGGAAACTCATTTCAGCCTGAAGTCGCGAATGATCGAATTTGTGCGCCGCCGTGCCGTCAAGCAGGCCGCGAGCCGCAACGAACCGCGCGCTGTGCTGCAGCACCTGGAGCGCGTCCTCAGTCCCGATGCTCTGACCATCGGTTTTGCCCGCCGCTTTGCCACCTACAAACGCGCCAATCTGATTTTGACCGACATCGAGAAAATCGCCAGCATGGTCAATGACCCGAAACGCCCGGTGCAGTTCGTGTTTGCCGGCAAGGCACACCCGCTCGACGAACCCGGTAAGCGCGTCCTGCAACAGATTGCTCAGTTGATGCGTGATCCGAAATTTTCCGACAAATTCGTTTTCGTCGAAGATTACGACATCAACGTTGGCCGCCATTTTGTGCAGGGGGTAGACGTCTGGCTGAATAATCCGCGGCGTCCTCTCGAAGCTTCCGGAACCAGCGGCCAGAAAGTCGTTTTGAACGGAGGCTTGAACCTCTCGGTTCTGGATGGCTGGTGGGCGGAAGCTTACGACGGCCTGAACGGCTTCGCCATCGGAAACGGCAGAACTCACTCCGACATGAACGTTCATGACAACCGTGACGGGGAAGAATTGCTGCAGGTGCTTCGCGAAGAAGTGATCCCCCTCTACTACCAGCGCGATCGCGATGGCCTTCCCCGCGGTTGGATCCAGCGTATGAAGCGCACCATCCGTACCCTCGGCTGGCGCTTCAACGCCGATCGCATGGTGATGGATTACACGCTCAAGTGCTATGTTCCAGCGGCGGGCGGCACCTCGAGCGATCTCCGGCTAAGAGTGTAGCCAGGGCCTGGATGCTAAGAACTGCGCTTCAGTAGGACGCAGGGGCCACTGCGTCTTCCGGATACGCCGGCATTCCGAACTCAGGTACGTCGAGACCCTCTTCTTCCACGTCGGACGCCACGCGCATGCTTTTCACTTTGTTGACGCACCAGAAAACAGCGAAGGTCGCACCGAACGCCCAGGCTGCATATAGGGTTGCTCCCATAAGTTGGCATAGGAACTGCCGCGTATCCCCGTGAAGCAGACCCGTCACCCCTTGGCCAGCGTGGCCCAGGTACGACGTGGCACCGACGCCGTTCCACCCCGCGCCATAAGCGCCGTCGGCAAAGATGCCCACGCAAACAGCGCCCAGCCAGCCACAATAGCCATGTACCGAAATCGCGCCACAGGGATCATCGATCTTAAGAAACCGGTCATTGAAAAGAACGCCGCCACAAACCAGGCATCCCGCCAGTATGCCAATGACAACCGCCGACGTGGGAGACACAAACGCACATGGCGCCGTGATTGCGACCAACCCGGCAAGCATCCCATTGCATGCCATGGTGATGTCAGGTTTGCCGAACAGGAAGTACCACAAGAGCATCGCCGCCGCTGATCCCGCAACCGCGGCCAGATTGGTGTTGACCGCGACTACCGCGATGCGCAGGTCGGTGGCGCCAAGCGTGGAACCGGGATTAAATCCCATCCAGCCGAAAAGCAGAATAAAGGTACCGGTCACGACATACACGATATTATGCGCAGGAAAGACACGAATCCTTCCACCGGGGCCATATTTGCCCAGGCGCGGGCCCAGAATGATCGCCAGAGCCATGGCACAGAAACCACCCACCGCGTGAACCACAGTGGATCCGGCAAAGTCGACATAACCATGTCCAAGATTCAACGTGGATCCAACTTGTGAGAGCCAGCCGCCGCCCCAGGTCCAGCAACCGGAGATGGGATAAAGAATCGCGCCGATGAAAAGTTCGCACAGCAGGAAGGCCCAGAAGGTGATGCGCTCGCAAATGGCGCCGACGATAATGTAGCCGGCGGTCTCCATGAACACGACTTCGAATAGGGTAAGGCAGTTGCTGGCGCTGTCATAGGCCGGACCGGTAAGAAAAAAACCCTTGCCGCCGACGAATCCCCATTGGCCACTCCCAATCAGAAACCTGTTGAGCGTGGGGATGCCGCCCAGGTTGGTGGGCGCGGCATTGATGGCCACGGCTCCAAACTGGAATGCATATCCGCAGGCGTAGTAGGCTAGGAAGGCGAACACGTAGGCTGCAAAATTCAGCATCATCAAGTGCGCGACATTCTTCTTTCGCACCAGTCCGCATGTGAGCAGGGCGAAACCTGCCTGCATGAACAAGACGAGGTAGCCGGTATTCAGTGTCCAGGCAAAGTTGGTAGCCACGCGGACGTGCCCGACACTGTCCGCAAGCTTTACCGCGAGCGGCTCTTTCGCTGCCTGCGCCTGGTAGTCGTCGAACGCCTTTTTGTTCGTGGCGAAGTCCGGCGCCGCTTTGTCGGTGGGCTCAGCGACGACAAAGGAATTGCCGGCTGCGTCCACGGCGGTAGTTTTGTCCCCGGTTGCCACGCCCGATGGATCTGGCTTGGGCTCGTCGGCAAAACAGGCGGTGGATAGCCCTGCCAACATTCCGGCGGCGACAAGGAACGCCAGAATCGATACCGATACACATGATGGCCGGCGCAAAAGGCGCTTCTTCGGTTGCTTCGTCATTGCATTGCTCCTGGTTCCATGCGGTTAACTATTTTTACGGGATGCTGCGGCACAGGGAAAAGCGATGTGAAATACGTCACGAAGTGTCTTGGCAAGTCTCCAAGTCGCATATTGACAATTGCTCCTCACACTAAATGCCTCGGATCGGCGGAGTCCAATAGAAATTTCTTCTTGCAGGCATCAGAAAAGCTTTCGCAGAAGACTGGAGGCTTCACCCGTTCGAAGAGTCTCGAAAGAGTCCCGAACCGCTCTTTCGACTTGACACTGGGGTGAGATCATTTACTATAGATGAATATTTATGCATTATAATGGATAAATATGCTCTAAACGGGATTCCTGAGTGGGGAACGTTTTCGAATCGATTCCATGGCGGCAAAACTCAAAACTGCGGTTCTCGGTGCGACTGGCTATTCCGGCCTTGAACTCGCCCGCCTTCTGGGCAGGCATCCACGGACCGACGCGCCCTTGCTCTTGCGGCGCAGCGCAGAGACTGACGACTCGGCTGCCGGATTGCCGCACGTTTCTGGCAACGGCCATTTGTCAGTCCAGCCATTTTCCTGGTCCGCGTTGGAGCAACGTGGCGTGGAGCTTTTGTTTTTGGCTACGCCTCACGCCGTTTCGCGGGAACTTGTACCTGAGGCGATTGCGCGAGGGCTGCGGATCGTCGATCTGAGCGGCGCGTGGCGGCTGAAACAAGAACAGAACCATGCCGTTTACGGCTTCAAAGACGCGAACGCCCAGACCGCAGCGGAACTTACCGAGCGCGCCGTGTACGGGCTGCCCGAGTTGAAGTCGAATGCGGACAAGATCCGGGCGGCCGCTCTGGTTGCGAATCCAGGCTGCTATGCGACGTCCATCATTCTTGCGCTCGCACCCTTGTTGTCGGCCGGAATTGGGGATTGCGATCGCGGCATCATTTCCGATTCGAAGTCAGGCGTGTCTGGCGCCGGCAAGGAACCCACAGCGCGCACCCACTTCGTTTCGGTGGCCGATAATTTTTCCGCCTACTCGGTCTTCGGACATCGTCACACCGGCGAGATCCTCGAACAATTGGCGCTCAACGCCAGCCAGTTGATCTTCACTCCTCATCTCTTGCCAATCCCGCGGGGGATTCTGTCCACGATTTATGTCTACCTGAAACGAGGGATGACAGTGGACGAGATTCAAAGTTGTTTTGACGATTTCTACCAGGGCAAGCGATGGGTTCGTATTTTTCCGGCGTCGAGCTTGCCGGAAATCCAGCTCTCCGTGTACACCAATTACTGCGACCTCGGGTTCTGCCTGGCGCGTGATGGCCGCCGGCTGGTTGTGGTTTCCTGTCTCGACAACCTGCTCAAAGGCGCAGCCGGTCAAGCCGTACAAAACATGAACCTCATGTATGGCTGGGACGAAGCGGAGGGCCTGCAGTGAAAATTGTGGTCAAAATCGGCGGTGCAGCGCTGGAGGATAAGCCGACTCTTCAGAAATGCGCAAAAGCGGTGGTGCATCTCGCCCAGGACGGGCACCAGGTCGCCGTCGTGCATGGGGGTGGCAGCGCGCTGACCCGCACCCTGAAACTTCTCGGAAAGAAGAGTGACTTCATCCACGGCCTGCGCGTGACCGACGCCGAGACGCGCGACGTTGCCCTGATGGTGCTGGCCGGCATCGTGAACAAGAGTCTGGTAGCAGCGATCGCCGCTGCCGGCCAACCGGCCATCGGCCTTTGTGGTGGAGACGGCGGCGTCTTTCGTGCCCGCAAGAAGCAGGACGCGGAACATGATTTGGGATTCGTTGGCGAAATCTGTTTTTCCGAACCGCGCTGGCTTAAAGCCATCTGGGCAGAAGGCGGCATTCCCGTACTCTCCTCGGTTGCGCTCGGAGGCGATGGGCAGTACTACAACGTAAACGCCGACCAGATGGCCGCCGCTTGCGCCATAGCGTGCCACGCCGACGCGCTTATTTTTCTCACCGACGTGCCCGGTGTAAAGCAGGCCGACGGCACGGTGATGCCTCGCTTGGACACGAAGCAAGTTGCCGGGCTCATCGATGAGTCCGTGGTGAGCGGCGGGATGATGCCCAAGCTCGAGGCCTGTACTCAGGCTCTGAAATCGGGTGTAGGACGCGTGCGCATCCTGCCTGCAGCGGAGGTCGAAGTCCTGCCCCTGTTCTATTTCACCAAGATTGAATGCGGAACTGAGGTGCTGAGAGCATGAGCCTCGCGTCCGTCTCCCGCATGGAAGCGAAGCTCTTGCTTCCCACCTACGAGCGCCAGCGCATTCTTTTTGTGCGCGGGCGCGGCGTGTATCTCTGGGATTCTCGTGGCCGGTGCTATCTGGATTTCCTGAGTGGAATCGGAGTCAATGCGCTCGGCCACAACCACCCTGCCGTCCAGGCGGCGATTAAGCGTCAGGCGGGCCGGTTGATTCATATTTCGAATCTTTTTTTCCACGAGTATCAGGCGGAGCTCGCACAGCAATTGACACGAATCTCCGGGCTCGACCGCGCTTTCTTTTGCAACAGCGGCACCGAGGCCTGGGAAGGAGCGCTCAAGCTTGCCCGCGCCTTTGCGCAAATGACTAACAAGAACGGCCGCAAGCCCAGTTCAAAGACGCGCATTCTTGCCATGGAGAACTCTTTTCATGGACGCACCTTCGGCGCGCTTGCCACCACCGGCCAAGCGAAATATCGAGCCCCGTTTGTTCCTCTTGTGCCGGGCGTGAGTTTCGTCAAGTTCAATGACCTCGACGATCTGCAACGGAAATTCGATTCCAGCGTCTGTGCCGTGTGCATCGAGACGATTCAAGGCGAGGGCGGAATTTGTCCCGTCAATAAGGAGTTTCTCGAACTCGCCTCGCGCTTGACGAAACGGAACGGCGCGTTGCTGGTGCTCGACGAGATTCAATGCGGCCTCGGCCGCACCGGACGCCACTTTGCCTACCAGCATTATGGCGTACTGCCGGATGTGGTCACGGTCGCCAAGCCGCTGGCTTGCGGTCTGCCGCTCGGCGCCATCCTTACAACGGACCGGGTTGCCAGTTGCATGCATCCGGGAATGCATGGGACCACGTTCGGCGGAGGGCCCCTGGCTTGCGCGGTTGCCATCGAGTTCCTGCGTGAGGAGAAGAAGTTGCTGAAGCACGTGCGCGCAGTCGGCGAATATTTTCGCGTAGCGCTCCAGGCACTCGACAAGAAGCACAAGTCGATTCAAGATGTCCGCGGAGCCGGTCTGATGCAGGCGTTGGAATTAGACTCACCCGAACTGGCGAAGGCAGTAGCCAAACAACTGTTGCAAGAAGGAATTATCGTCAATCGCACGCACGAAACCGTCCTGCGCTTTCTTCCGCCTTATGTGATTCAAAAGAAGCACGTGGATCAGGTGATCAAGGCTTTGGACGCGGCGTTACACAAGAATGCAGAGGTCACGCAAAAGCGCGCGCACAAAGAAGAAAAGACCGCCCCAGCGCGGCGCAAGAAGGCCCATGCGCACGCGTGAAGCGGTCCTTCCCGATGCCGAGCAGATTCACACTCTCATCTCGGCCTACTCCGGCGACGGCACGCTGCTGCCACGCACGCTGGCGGAGATCTGCGAGAATGTCCGCGACTTTGTCGTCCTGGAGCATGAGGAACGCATCATCGGATGCGGCGCTCTCCACCTCTATGGCATGCACCTGGCCGAAATCCGTTCGATTACCGTCGATCCTGCGAGCCAAAGCAGCGGCGGGGGCCGGCGCCTGGTCAAGGCACTTCTGGCGCAGGCGGAAAAACACAAAGTTACCTGCGTGTGTCTGTTCACACGCATTCCGGAATTCTTCTCGCGCCTGGGATTCACTCTTGCTGCTCACCAGGATCTTCCCGACAAAATCCACAAAGATTGTTATAAGTGCCCCCGGCTCTATCGCTGCGATGAAGTAGCGATGATTAGAGGAAACCTGCCCACGTTTGCCATTTTGCCGCCGCCGAAAAACTGGTTGAAGATTCAGGCATGACCGCTCTGCGCCGTTCTCCTGAGAAAATTCGCTTGCCCTTGTGGTTCTCTTTCTCGGCGATCGCTGCCGGAATTAAAGTTAGCGGCCGGCCCGACCTTGCGCTGGTGGAAGCCGCCAATGTCGCGAGCGCGGCTGCGTTGTTCACGACCAACCGCGTCGTCGCCGCTCCCGTAGAGTTTGGCCGCGCGTCATTGCTTTCGACCGGCGGACGCGTTCGAGCCGTAGTCGTGAACTCCGGAAACGCTAACTGCGCTACCGGGCGCGCGGGCATTCAAGCCTGTGAGCGAGTTTGTCGCGAAGCTGGAAAGTTGTTCCGAGTTCCCGCTGCCGAAATCTTTCCTTCCTCCACCGGCATCATCGGAGTTCGACTGCCGGCGGAAAAGATCCACGCGAAGCTGCCGGAGCTTATCGCAACGCGATCCGCCAGCCAGCGTGGCGTTCTCGCCTTTGCCCACGCCATCATGACTACTGACACGCGCCCCAAGCTGGCATCCGCACGCTTTCGGGCGGATTCGAAAGAAGTCACTGTTCTGGGCATCGCCAAGGGCGCCGGCATGATCCATCCGCAGCTAGCCACCATGCTGGTGTACTTGTTCACCGATGTGAGCGCGAGCCCGCGTGAACTGCAGCCTCTTCTTCGCGAGGCGTGCGACGATTCGCTGAATTGTATGTCCATCGACGGGGACACCTCCACCAACGACACCGTGCTGCTGCTGGCGAGCGGCGCGAGCGGTGCGCGGGTAAGAGATGTTCGCACCTGGAAGAAGTTTTCCGCGGCGCTGACCGCAGTATGTCAATCCCTTGCCGAGCAGATCGTCAGCGACGGAGAAGGCGTTCAACACGTGATCCGTCTGATTATCGAACAGGCGCGGAGCAGAGAAGAGGCGCTGTTGGTGGCGCGGACGATTGCCCACTCCGCGCTCGTGAAGACAGCGTGGGCTGGGGCCGATCCGAACTGGGGGCGCATTCTGGCGGCGGTGGGAAGATGCGGCGTACCGATTGATCCATCGCGTGTCCAGATGTTCATTGGCAGTCAGAAGGTATGCCGCAACGGAGTCGCTTGCACGTTCAACGAGCGGCAAGCCCACCGAGCGCTCGCGCAGCCGGTCTGCGACATTCGTGTGCAGCTTGGGCGCGGCCAGCACGCGGTGCGATTTCTCACCACCGATCTGACCGCCGAGTATGTGCGGATCAACGCCGATTATTCGACCTAGAAAAGGTCTTAGGTGTTAGGTCTTAGGTCTCAGGAAAACCCGAAGGAAAGTTCAGAGCTTCTTCCTAAGACCTCACTCTAACACCTGCCCTTAGAAATTGAACATCGCCTGCAATTCAATTTTTCGATTGGCCGCCGCGCTTGAGAACGGGCCACCCGCCAGGGCAATCGATTGTCCGAACGATTGCGAACTCAGTGTGCCGATCGGAGTTGCCGCATTTACCTTGTTCAGGATGTTTCGCGCATTGACGCTGAACGTCAGGCTGTAGCGCCGAGTGGTCGACGATCCACCCCCGAAGCCGCCGGGCCCACGTCCAAAACCGCCGCCTCCCCCACTCCCGCCGCGCGGACCGCCTCCTCCACCAGGAAAACCACCGCCCGGGCCGCCGCCCTGCTGCGCTCCACTGCTATGAGTTTCCGGCCCGAAGCCAAACGATTTCGCCAGCCGCAGGTTTAGCGTGAAGTGGTTCGGGCCGGTCAGGTAGTTGATTGGAATTGGGTATGGAATGTTTGACCGCGTCGGAATCAGATAATGGCAACGTTGAAGCGGCGAGAGGCAAGCGCCGGTAACATTTGGGGCAAATCCGGGGCGGTCATTAAATAGCGAATCGTTGCTCAGGTCCTGGCCCACAGTGACGTTGTAAGGCGAGCCGGAATTGAAAATCATAAATGGACTCAGGCGAAACCCATGCGGTAGTCCGATTGTGCCCCCCATGAATACTCGGTGCCGGATATCAAAGGAAGCCCGCCCGTAGTCCGCACCCACGTCGTACTGATTCGATGGAAAGCTCGATGCGCCCGCCGTGTCACTGTTGGCGTAATTCAGAGAGTAGTAACCGAACAGAGAAAGTTTCGCACCGGCGCGGATGTTGAAATTTGTGATCAGCTGATTCTGCCGGAAAAGTCCATCCGAGACGTATTGGAAGATGGGCCCCGCCATCGGTTCTGGGAGCAGCCCCGACGAGAACGGCGTGCCCGGAGGCGGGGCATTCACGTTCAGGGAAAGAAACTGGTGCACGCCGCGCGCATTCAGATACGTGAGCGTAACGTTGGCAATCTTCGTGACCTGCCGCTCCAGACTGAAAGCGGTCTGCATGATGTAGGGCGCGTGCAACCCGGAATTGATCTGATAGATGGCCTGTGTCGTCGCCGGCAACGTCTTGTAGTCCGGCGGGTTCGGATAAGGCGGATCGGACACAATGTACTCTTGCTGCGTCACTCCGTTCAAACGGTCCGCATTCAGAATCAAATCCTGGCTGAAGCGGTCATAAAACAGGCCAAAACCGCCGCGCAGTACAGTTTTCGGAGCGGTCTTTCCCCCTCCGCCTATGCCCCAGGCAAAACCGAGCCGCGGCGCCCAGTCCGCATGATCGTGAATCGCGTTCTGCGTTTCAAAACGCAGCCCGCCGCTCAACGTGAGGTTGGGACGTACCTTCCAGTCATCTTGCACGTACAGCCCCGCGTCCACCATCGTCACGGGCACGCTGGCAGCGGCGCCGCTGGGGGTTGCATTGATGGAATACTGGCTCGGAGTACCATTCGGCAGACCCTGCTGCGCGTTGCTGTATGTCAGGATGTCCGAAAAGGTATAGGTACCATTGAATCCAGCGCTAGACACATTGATTTCGTGAACTGCCCGCAGACGCCCTCCGAACTTTATGAATTGCTTGCCTAGCGATACTGAAGTGTAATTCTGCAGTTCATAATGATCCTGGTGGTCGGTCTCCGCTCCCGAACTGCTGCCTCCGCCTGTGAAGTCCTGGAGCACGTTGATACCTAAAGCCGTGCTCAACGGAGTCTGGCCGCTGTTGTCACGAAGGTACTGGAATCGAGTCTCATTGACCGCCTTCGCTCCCAGGATTTGCGTATCGCTGATCTGCAGGGTGTGCTCGGTGGACGTAGTGTCGTAGCCCGCCTCCGGCAGCACCGTCCCACCGACACCTGCATTCTCCTGGGTGTCACGATAAAACTGGTAGCGGGCCGTGAGCGTATTGTTGGCCCCGATCTGGTAATCAATGCGCGGACTGATATTGGTGCGGGTCCTCGGGTTGGGCACGCTTTCGGTGAACGACGTCGGCTGGAAGTTTGTGTCGAGGATAGTCGCGTTCACGACTGCGATTTCGTCAATGTTGCGCCGCTGAACGTTGAAGAAGAAGGACGCTTTTTTATTGATCGGCCCGCCAATGTTTCCCATGTAGATTACCGAGTCGTATGGCTCCTGCGGGGCGTCGCCGAGGAAAGGATTGCGCGAGTTCATTGCCGAACTGTTTCCCTCGACTGAAAACTGGCCGTGATATTTGTCCGTGCCCGGCTTGGTGAAGATTTCGATTCGTCCGTAGCCCAGCTTGTCGTATTCCGCCGAAAAGGGATTCTGATTGATGCGAATCTCGCGAATCGACGATTTCGGCGGAAGCTCTCCGGCGGTAAATCCATCGATGTAAATCTGCCCTCCGTTGGGACCGGCCGAAGGTCCAGCCAGCGCTTGCAGGTCAGCCAGCAATTCATCCGGATCGTCGGGAAGCGCTTCCAGATCTTTGCCGCTCAGCACGATGGCGCTGGCATTGCTGGCGGGGTTGACGTCGACTTGAGGAGTTTCCTCCTGGACGTTGACTTTCTCCTTCTGCACACTGATGTCGAGCGAAATGTTTAACTGCGCGACTTCGCCCGCCGCAACGGCCACGTCGTTCTGCACAAAAACGGCGAATCCCTGGGCGTTAGCCGTCACCGTGTATTTGCCCGGCGCCAAATTTCCGATTTCGTACCCACCGCTGCGGTTAGTCGTTGCAGAATGCGTTTGCCTGCCGGACACTACGATCGCCACCGTGGCGTTCGGAACCACTGCCCCCGAGGGATCGGTCACCTGTCCGCGCAAGGTCCCTGCCGTTGTTGGTGACGGGGCCGCCTGCGCCGATGCAGGCGCAGGCGGCCCGATCAGCGTTGCCAAAATCAGAATTGCCAGAATGACGACCGATAACTTCAACACGCACCTTGTTCTTTCCAGGCAGATCAAACAGATTGAGATATGGATCAAGATTTGTTCACTACTGCGCCGCTTCACCTTCCCCGCCGGATGTGTTCAGCGACCACGGCGAAAGCAACGTGGATGCGCTTTGATTTGGCGCCGCCGTCAGGATGGCGTCCACTCCGGCCAGCATCGTGACCGCCGTAATCGCGCTCGCATCTCCGCCCTCGGTCGCGACGATCATCACAACATCGCCTTTCTGCAGGTCCGCCAGCTTGCTATCGGGCAAGCGGCTCAACAGGCGCTGAAAGTCCGGAGGACCATTCCCGCCCGGGCCGCCACCCGGCCGGGCCCCCCCAGCAGCCGGCGGACTGCCCTGTGCGAGGCCGTTGGGGCTATGTTGCTCTCCGTTCCCAACGCCGGCCGCGCCCCCCGGATTCTTTAGCCGCATTGCGATGCGTTGCGCCATCTCCGGCGGAAGCTTCTTCATCTGCGAATCAGCGGACACCTTCACCACCACCGCACTCTTACCGATCGAGTCCTGTACCGTCATCGTGTTGTTCGTCGCGTCGATCGCCTTGATGGTTCCTGCAATGTTCCGAAATGTGCCGGAGACAACTTCCTCCGCGCTGACTTCGCTGCCATCCGGGCTGCGGGTCCCGCGTGCGCGCAATTGATCGCCCACCTTGATGCGATCGACGGGCGCCGGTTTCGCGTCATCGAACTTCACCGAACCCGGCGCGTAACGGCGCATGATTGTATCCTTCGCAATGTGGACGGCGATACTCCGGCTCGTACCCAATCCACCGGATGAAATCGTGATGGTGTCCTTCGCGGCGTCCACTTTGGTGACGAGCCCGCCCACCCCTCGCTTCTGCCAGTCGTCGCGGTCGCGCTGCTGCTTTGCCGCCACGTCAGCCTGCTTCATCACAATCACCGCCAGCGCGACGATGCTGTGCCCGTCGGCCGAAGCTTGTCCGCGCACCAGCACGCGGTCCCCAGGCTGCAAATCTTGCGCCTGCAGCACCGTCGCGTTTTTCAGATCCTTTTCTCCCGGAGGCACGCGCAGGATCTTCGTCGAGCTCATCAGCATTGCAATAATGTCGCCCTGGCCACCGGATTCTGCTGAAATGGTGATCGAATCCGCCTGAACGGTCTTGATGACCCCAACGGCCTTGGAGACTTGTGCGCCTGCGGAAGTTCCCGCCGGTTTATCTTGCGCTACAACGTAGCCCGGCCCCGTCAGAATCAGAGAGACCAATGCCACGAGCAGGCACGTCCTAACCAGGCACACTCTCGGCTGCCTCTGCCAAAAAGATCGCATCAACTAACTTTAGCATCGCCAACAGCAGCATATTTGACCTTTACGAAGTTTTACCGCGTATTGACGTTGCTTTTACAGGACGCTGGCAACTGCACTCCTTCGGCACGCATCCAGTGATTAGTACTCGGCTCGTCTTGACGCCTGTACCATGTCCGCTGGTGAATCCAATCCCGGAAAGCAGGCCCATCCAGTAGCGGCAGTCCTTCTCTACCGGTTGACGGTTGCCTTCCCGAGTTGGGCGGGTGCGATCCTGGCTGTGTATTCTATTTTCTTGTGCAGATTCAGCGCCATTGAGATTCGTCTGAGATAAACGATAAACGGAGCACAATAAGCAGAGGACGCACCATGAGCGAGTCCTGGCCCGATAATGCCCGGCCAGCAAAAGAAACGATTGCGAACCGTTCATCATGGTTGAAGCTGATTGCCTGTGCAGTGATTGCCGCGCTGGCCGCTCTTCCGGGAGTCGGCCCGGCGCTGCGGGCTCAGGAGACGGCTGCCACCATTGCCGTCGACGTCAAAGTTGTCACACTGCCCGTCACCGTTCGCGACAAACATGGCGCGATCGTCCGCGATCTCACCAAAGACGATTTCACTCTTCAGGAAGACGGCCGTCCGCAGACGATCCGCTATTTTTCGCAGGAAACGAATCTTCCTCTCACCCTGGGTCTGCTCGTCGACACCAGTCGCAGCCAAACCAACGTCCTCGACGCGGAGCGCAACGCGAGCCGCAGTTTTCTCGATCAGATGCTCGTACAAGAGAAAGACAAAGCTTTCCTCATCCACTTTGATCGCGAGGTAGAACTGCTTCAGGATTTGACTTCGTCCCGTGAAAAACTGCAATCGGCGCTCGAATTGCTCAAGACGCCATCGGACCGCGAACGATCGAACGATCCCAATGACTCCGACGATTCCCGCTCGGGATCGCATCATGGCGGCGGTACCCAGCTTTACGACGCCGTTTATCTGGCGTCGAACGAACTGATGAAAAAACAGCAGGGCCGGAAGGCTCTCATTATTCTCTCGGACGGCGTCGACCGCGGCAGCAAGACATACCTGGAAGGCGCAATCGAGTCCGCTCAACGCGCCGACACGGTAGTCTACTCCATTTATTTCGCAGATACTCGCCGCGACGAGGGCGAAAGGCGGGGCGGTGGCATGGGCCGGGGCGGCGGCGGTTGGCCCGGAGGTGGCGGCGGTTGGCCCGGTGGCGGAGGTGGATATCCGGGCGGTGGTGGTGGCCGAGGTGGTCGCGGAGGCCAACATCCTTCCGAGAGCCCGCGCACCGATGGCAAAAAAATTCTGGAGCGGGTTTCCAAGGAAACGGGTGGACGTTTCTTCGAAGTTTCTAAAAAGGAGACCGTCGGCCAGATTTACGACAGCATTGTTGAGGAATTGCGAACCCAGTACAGCATGGGCTACACGCCCGATAAAGATAGTGCAGCCTCCGGTTACCATCACGTGCAGTTGCAGGTGAAGCGCAAGGACCTGACCGTCCAAACCAGGGACGGCTATTACGCGGATCGATAGCGCAGCATCCCGCTCGCTGCCCAGGCGGCGGAGGAAGCTGCCGTCCAATTGACGCGGGAGGCCTTTCTGCGGTTGGATGGAAGCTGCGTGGCATCTGCGCCCCCCATTTTCGATCCCGAGTCCCGGCGGCTTAGCCGTCTCGACGCAGTTTGGGTCACGATCTGGCTCCTCTTCCTCGTCGGACTGGCCGTACTTCCTCCGCAGTTCGAATGGCACAAGCAGTTAATTCTCCTCGCCATCGGAATCGTGCAACTGCTCGAGACGAGGTTGATCTCCCGCTTCCCCAAGCGGGGGGTGGCCTACGTCATCCTGCTCAAGATCTTGCTGGCAACCCTGCTCATCGATCACACCGGCGAAGTCGGCATCAACAGCAGTTACTGGCCTATTTATTTTGTTCCGGTCGTGACAGCTGCGTTGTATTGCGGTCCGTGGGCAACCCTGCTGTGGACATTGTTTGCCTCGGCCGCGTACTGCTCCTATCTCATTCCCGCAATGCAGGAATACGAAATAACTCCCGAGGCGTTGGGTTTCCTCGCGCTGCGCATCATGTTTTTCTTTCTCGCCGCCATGGTCGTCAACCGCTTTGCGCAGCAGAGCCGGCATCAAACCGAGCTGTATCGTGACCTCGCCGAACGCCTCGCCGAAACCAATCGCCGCCTTGAGCAGGCTCAGGACGAAGCGCGGCGTTCCGAACGGCTGGCCGCTCTCGGTCAACTTTCTGCCGGCTTGGCTCATGAAATTCGTAACCCTCTCGGAGTCATCAAAGGTTCGGCCGAAATGTTGACCCAGAAACTGCAAGCCTCCGATGAACTGGCTCGCGAGCTAGCCGGCTACATTTCGACGGAGGTCAACCGGCTGAGCGCCCTCGTCACCGAGTTTCTGGATTTCGCTCGTCCTCTTCATGCCCAACCGCATCCCGCCGACCTGACCGCGCTTCTTGATCGCGTCCTGCAGATTGTCGCCGGACGATTTAATGGCGAACCGGTGCGCATCGAGCGCCACTATGCCAGCGGATTGCCTGCCGTCCCGCTCGACGAGAGCTTGTGCGAGCAAGCCTTCCTGAATCTTGTGCAGAACGCCTACGAGGCCATGCAGAATGCAGACCACCCTGGCACGTTGTGCGTCGAGGTTCGACCCGCGACAAAGGACGATCGAAAAGGAGTGGAACTCCGGCTGTCCGACACCGGCCCCGGTGTTCCCGAAGAACTGCGTGAAGAAATTTTCAACCCGTTTGTGACCACGAAGAAAACCGGAGTAGGGCTGGGCTTGTCCATCGTTTCGAAGATCGTGGACGGCCATCATGGGTCAATTCATGTCGAGAATGCGCCAGGGGGTGGGGCGGTGTTCACGATCTTCTTTCCGCTCGATCAGAGTGGCACGGCGCAGGCCGCTTCTTGGCCTTGGACTGCTGGACGAACCAGCGAGCACCAAGGAGCAGAACAGGTGGGATAAACCATGCCGACTATTCTCATCATCGAAGACGAAGCCAAGATGCGCCGCCTGCTTGAACTGAATCTCGGCGAAGACGGCTTCAAGACCCTCTCTGCCGGCGACGCTGAAACCGGATTGAAGCTGCTCGCATCCGAGCCGGTTCACCTCGTTCTCACCGACCTTAAACTTCCCGGCATCAGTGGGCTCGAATTTCTGCAGACGGCCAAGCAGCAAAATCCCGCATTGCCGATCGTCGTTATGACCGCGTTCGGGTCGGTTGAAACCGCGGTCGAGGCAATGAAAGCTGGCGCCAGCGACTACGTCCTCAAGCCGTTCTCGCTGGTTGAAATGCGCATGGTCGTGCGCAAGGAGCTAGACAATTCGCTGCTTCGCGAGGAGAATCGCTCGCTTCGTGAGGCCCTCGGACAAAAATACAGCCACCCCAACATCGTCGCGATCAGTCCCAAGATGCAGGAGGTGCTCGCCACCGTCGAACGCGTTGCGCCCACCAACTCCACCGTTCTGCTGGGTGGCGAAAGCGGAGTTGGCAAAGATCTCATTGCCCGCGCCATCCACGAAAAATCGCGCCGCGCTTCCGGTCCCTTCGTCAAGATCAACAGCACCGCCATCCCGGAAAATCTCTTGGAGAGCGAGCTTTTCGGCTACGAAAGAGGAGCTTTCACCGGAGCCGCCACCAGCAAGCCCGGCAAATTCGAGCTCGCCGACAAAGGCACACTCTTCCTCGACGAAATCGGAGACGTGCCTCCCGCCACGCAAGTCAAACTTCTCCGCGTGCTGCAGGAGCGCGAATTCGAGCGTCTGGGCGGCACGCGCACCATCAAGGTCGACGTGCGCCTCGTCGCCGCCACCAACCGCGACCTGCGCGCCGCGCTCGAAGAAGGAACTTTTCGCGAGGACCTCTACTACCGGCTCAACGTCGTCCCCATCGATATCCCGCCCTTGCGCCAACATAAAGAAGATATCCCTGGATTAGCGAACCTGTTCCTCGCCCGCTTTGCCAAGGATTCCGGGAGAGAGGGAAAAATCGCCGGTATTTCGCCGGCGGCCCTGCAGTTGCTCGGCAGCCATTATTGGCCAGGCAATGTGCGGGAACTGCAGAACGTCATCGAACGCGCCTGCGCGCTCGCTTCGGGCAGCCAGTTGGAGGCCAGCGACATACAACTGGACTCTCCGCGTAATCGCACCAACGCGGCGTCGGATCGCGATCGCTTCCTCCCCGATGGCATGACCCTCGACCAGTGGGAGGACGAAATGATCCGCGAAGCTTTAAAGCGCGCCGGCGGCAACAAATCTCAAGCCGCGCGTCTGCTCGGCCTCTCCCGCAACGCGCTGCGCTACCGCTTGTCCAAGATCGGCATTGACGACAACGAAGCGGAGTAAATAGCCCCTGTTGTTAGCAAGTTAAAACGTCCGCTTTTCGTAGCAAGTGAAATGTCCGGTTTTGGTTAATCTCCCGCCGCCGCCGAGGCGGTGGGAAAGTGGGAATCCCGCGCACTTGGCGGGATTTCCAAGCGCGGTGGGAAAGTCGGTTGTTGGACTTTTCCACGGCGCGTCTTTTCCACGGCCTTGCCGGCCGCTAGTTTCAGGTTGAGGATCGGAGCGCCCCGCTCGTCATAGCGACCGAGGCAGTGCGGCCCATAGCTGAGGCTCAAAGTCCCGTCCAAGTGTTGGCGCGCAATCACGGCGCAGCCCGCCAGGG
>Ga0326727_10010075_pt1 | contig 22742 bp, 17 predicted proteins | sample MB2enrmetagenome_FD_207643 | JGI IMG/M metagenome (GOLD analysis project Ga0326727, IMG submission 207643) | Lab enriched peat soil microbial communities from McLean, Ithaca, NY, United States - MB29MY | ecosystem: Environmental > Terrestrial > Soil > Wetlands > Peat | place: USA: New York...
AAGATGAGCAACTACAACCTGCGTCCGCGGAAGCGGCAACGCACCCGCCGCATCGATATCTCCGCGCGGATAAGAATCGTTAAGTGAACAGTATTGAGGTTAGCCCGGCTACGCCGCCGTACAACCGAGGCCGAGCGCGGCGTTGATGACGATCTGGACATCCACCACGTTTACCACGCCATCGTTGTTCAGATCGTGCACCGGGGTCGATACGCCCAAGGCCTCGTTGATGATGCGCTGCACATCGACGACATTCACCACCCCGTCCCCGTTTATGTCGCACGTGTACAGGCTGATGGTGTCGGCCAGCAGAACGATCGCATCGAAAGCGCCCAGCGTCAGGGAGCCTGTGACGGATTGGCCGGTGTTGACGGTGGGAGCCTGCGTTCCCGAAATCGCGTGGATTCCCGTGCGGTTGAGAGACCCGGCCAGGTCCGAAGCGGAAAACGTGTGCGGCTGGTTGAACGGGTTCACCAGCACGAAGCCCTTCTCGAAATCGCGGCGCCAGAGGCCCACGCCGCCCTGGTAAATGCGGACGTTGTCGATCGCCACCATGCCGCCGCCGTTGAGGATCGAAATCCGGAACACCCAGTCTCCCGCCGACGGAATGGTAACTGGAAACCACATGGTTCCGGAGTCGCCGGTAACAACTCCGGGAACGATGGCATAGTCCAGGGTCTGGCCGTTACCGAATATGTCGGCCATTGCAACGTTGTCGAGCGTTTCGAGAATCCGCCAATCGAACGCCATCAGATAGGTGTTTCCAGCGGCGAGTGGAATCGCGCTGGAGTTGGTTGTAACCGCGACGTAACCCGTCTGGGTATAGACCGGATTGCTCAGCACCAGGCTGGCGTTCCCGTCGATAACCTGCCCGGGCGTCTGAGTAATCGACACCGCGCCGGGAGGGTTGGCAACAAAGGACGATGGAATAACTCCATTCTCGAATCCCTCCTGCAACACCACCGTTCCCGGGCCGGTCAGTTCCGTGGCGGCCGTAAGCGCCAGCCCGAGATAACCCTTCTTAGTGGTGTCCTCGACCGCGGTTCCGCTGGAATCGACCGAGAATTCGTCCATCCAAAGCGGCGCGCTGAGAGAGCCATGCAGCGCGAAATCGTAGAACCCGTCGCTCAGCAGCGCGGTGCCCATGGTGAGCCGGTGGTTCTGAAGGTCGCTGGCCGTGGGCACGGTGTAGCCGCTTCCGGGGGTCACAGTGTACGGCCCGCAGGCCTCCAGCACGTCGATGTGCGGAGACTGTGTGTTGGCCTGCATGGCGAGGTAGGCTTCCAACCCGGTTCGCCAGGCGGCCGGCGACCAGTTAGGCGAATTCGAGGCATTCCAGTTGGTGTTCATGCACTCGAAAACATAACCGTTGACATACGGCGCCAGGTTGAGTTCGGGCATCGGGCCGGCATTGCCCACCACCAGTTGCATGTTCCCGGTGGCGCTCCCCAGTTGCTGCAGCATGCCGATGGCCGCGGTTCTGGTCATATCGTTGTCCCAGGCGGGCGTTTCGTCCCGAATCCCGTTCAGGTTGTAGTCCGTGTCGATTAGAGCCGGGTTGTCGTAATTCGGAATGTGCGGGTTCACCCTGGCGAAGAGGTTATCGAAAAAGACACCGTCCCACACTCCCGAAGGGAACACGGCCCCATTCAGCCAGTTGAGCAGATAGCCGAAGTAAGTCTGGCCATTCGCCGGTGGACAGTACGGGGAGATGTTCATCTTGCGGATGGACGGGTAATCCGGGTCGGAGACGTAGTTTCCCGTGGAGGCTCTGAGATACCATGCATCGGCGACGCCCTCGAGGAACAGATAGTCCAAATCGGTATCGGCGGTGGTGGGAGCGGAGATGTTTACGCTCTGTTCTTCGGCGATGCGGTAGGGAAGGATCGCGGCGTTGGGATTCAACTGGCGGAGGCGATAGATCGAATCCGGATACTCGGTCTGCGAGTCTGCTTCGATTCCCACCATCACATCGGAAAACGCCAGCGCGCTCTCAACCTGGTTGACCGAGATCCGGTACGGCGGACCCTCCGCCAGTCCGCCCGACTGGGCCTGCGAGAAGGTCGTTCCCAGCATGTACTTTCCCAAACGCGGATAAGGCAATCTGCCCAGCTTACTCCACGCGGACGGCACGGCGGCGCTGGAGCCGGCGTCCTGCCGCAGGATCGCGATGCTATCCACCACGACATCCGAATCGCTGGTAGCGGAAACATACAGCGTCCACGAACCGGCGGCGCCGGTGAGAGCGCCGGCCGAAAACGTGCCGGTTGAAGGCGCGTTCATCAGGGGCGCGGCTGTGTAGACCGAGCTCTGCAGGCTCCAGGCGCTCCCGGCCGGCTGAAACCACATGTTCAGCACCTGGCCGCCGCTGCCCGGATTGAGGATTCTGTACTGGAACTGCACAAGGTATGTGGTATTGCCGGAAAGTTGCCAGACCGAGGGATTGGTGGCGACAGTTCCGTAGTTGGTCAAGCGCAGCGAGGCATTCCCCGCCAGCACAAGCGCCGGGTCGGTCGTCACCAACGCGCCGTTCTGCAATTGCAGGCCGGGTCCCACGCCGGGAGCCGTGCCCTCGGCGTTCTCCGTGGCGATGACCTGCCCCGTCGTAACATCGGAGATCTGGATGTTATCGATTGAGATAGCCCCCGTGCCGATGACGTCCCAGCGCGCCTGGTAATCGGTATAGGGTCCCAGGGTGTTGGTCAGCGTAGCGGTTCCAGTGGAGCCGGCCGGACCGGTAACTACCACCGATGGCAGAAAGTTCCCGGCGGCGCCGCCGGTAGGCGAATACAACAGCACCTCAAAGCCGACACTCGGGACAGTCAGAATCTTGTACTGGAACGTAACCTGGTAGGGGTGGTTGGGCGACAGCGGGAGGACCGACGGATTGGTCTGCAGGTACGGAGTGTAGGATCCCGCGCCGAAGTAGGCTCCCTTGATCGACTCCTGCCCCGAAATGACCTCCGTGGCGCTGGATGTCAACGAGCCGGCCATATCCAGAATAAACGCCGGCCCCAGCGAGGGGGCCATGGTTTCGATGTTGTCGGAATAGATCTGGGTGTAGTGCGCCACCGCGCGCGACGGCCCGGCAGGCGGCTGCGCGGCGGCCGGCGAAACGCCCAGCGCGAACAGGCACAGGATTGCCCATTCTCCATTCCCACCAACACGGGTCATGCACCCAATGATATCATTCGGATACGCGTGTCCGAAACCATCCGGGCGCAGTAACCTGACTTACACTGGAAGCATGGACTGGCAACTGGATCCCGCCGCGGTGCGCGCGCTGGGCGCGCTCATGGAAAAGGAAATCACCACCCCGGAATATTATCCGCTCTCGCTCAACGCCCTGGTCAACGCGTGCAACCAGAAGTCCAACCGCGACCCGGTGGTGTCCTACGACGAGGCCACCGTGGAAGAAGCCCTGGCGCAACTGCGCGCCAATGGACTGGCGGTGCGCATCAGCGGGGAAAGCCGCGTCCCCAAGCACGGCCAGCGGTTCACCGAGAAGTTCAATCTGGGACGCCGGGAAGCCGCGGTGATGTGCGTGCTGATGCTGCGCGGCCCGCAGACCGTGGGCGAATTGCGCGGGCGCACCGAGCGCATGTTCGCCTTCGACGATCTCCAGGCCGTCGAGAACACCCTGCAGCACCTGGCCGAGGCAGGCTTCGTACAGTTGGCGCCGCGCTCCGCGGGATCGCGCGAGCCGCGCCACGGCCACCTGCTCTCCGGGCCGCTGGATATGGCGGTGGAGTCTTCCGCCGCCGCGCCCGCGCCGCCGTCGCCCGCCGGCGCGGAAAGCGAGCGCATCGCCGAACTGGAGCGCGCTCTGGCCCAACTGCGCCGCGAGTTCGAGGATTTCCGGCGCAGCTTCGAGTAGCCGGCCGCCCGCCCCGGCACGCCCGGCGGCATGCTGGTCTGGTGCGGCCGAAATCCCGCTGTGCCGGGTCTGGCTGCCGTTGGTCGGTGGCGAACTTCTCAAAACCACTTTGAGCCACAGACAAACACAGATAAAACCGACCTTTGCTTATCCGTGTTCATCTGTGTTCATCTGTGGCCAAACAGGTTTTGCCGTTTCGCGTGACCCCCCTGGAGGCGGTCCGCGCCGCCGGAATGCTCGTCGCTCCGAATGCCGCGAACCACTAGCCCGGTACGCGTACGCGCCCGCCGTCCCTTGCAAACGGGTGGTCCGGGGTTCGACACTGTAGAAGATGCCGGCCAAAGTCCGTAAAGCCGTTTTCCCCGCCGCCGGGCTGGGAACCCGGTTCCTCCCCGCCACCAAGGCCCAACCCAAGGAGATGCTGCCGATCGTCGATAAGCCGATCATTCAGTACGGCGTCGAGGAGGCCATACACTCGGGGATCCGCAACATCATCATCGTCACCGGCCGCGGCAAGAGCGCCATCGAGGATCATTTCGACGTCAGCTTCGAGCTGGAGCAGCAGCTCGAAGCCCGCGGCAAAAAGGATCCCCGGGCCAGGGACCTGCTGTCCATCGTGCGCGGCATCTCCGACATGATCGACGTGGCGTACGTGCGGCAGAAGGAAGCCCTCGGCCTGGGGCACGCCGTGCTTCGCGCCAAGGAACTGGTGGGCGAGGAGCCCTTCGCCGTGGTCCTGGCCGACGACCTCATCGAGAGCGAGACGCCCTGCCTGCGCCAGCTCCTGGACATCTACACTTTCTTCGGCGCGCCGGTTCTGGCCGTCATGGAAGTGCCCCGCGAGAACATTTCGGTCTACGGCTGCATCGACGCCGAGCCGGTGACCCACAACGGCAGCCACGACCGCGTGTACCGCATCCGCGACCTGGTGGAGAAGCCCAAGACATCGGAAGCGCCTTCCAACCTGGCCATCATCGGACGGTACGTGCTGACCCCCGACGCCTTCACTTCGCTCGAAAACACCAAGCCCGGCTCGGGCGACGAGCTGCAGCTTACCGACGCGCTCAAGCACATGCTGCGCAGCCGTCCCATCTACGCCTTCCGTTTCGAAGGCACGCGCTACGACGCCGGCGACAAGCTGGGGTTTTTGAAAGCCACCGTGGAGTTCGCGCTTCACCGCAAGGATCTGGGCGGGCCGTTCCGCGAGTACCTGAAGGAACTGAAGGTGTAACCCGATGCTGCCTGCCGGCGCGAAGGACCGCTTCGAAGACGTGGTCGGTCCGCTGGGCTGCCTCGACAGTCCCGAAGATCTCAAGCTGTACGCCTACGACGGCGGCGCGGACCGGCATCCGCCCGACCTGGTGCTGCTTCCGCGCTCCGCCGAAGACGTCTCCGCCATCGCCCGCATCGCCCGGGAATTGCGGATTCCGCTGGTGGGCCGCGGCGCCGCCACCGGCCTGTCGGGCGGCTGCGTCCCGTGCCATGGCGGCGTGGTGGTGGCGTTCGCGCGGATGAACCGGATTCTCGAAATCGACATCGAGAACGAACGCGCCATCGTGGAGCCCGGCGTGGTCAACCTGGATATCAGCGAGGCGGTCGAGGGCCAGGGGTATGGCTTCGCGCCCGATCCGTCCAGCCGGCGGGCCTGCACCATCGGCGGCAACGTGGCGGAAAACGCGGGCGGCGCCCACACGCCGGCCTACGGCCCCACCGCCAGCCACGTCCTGGGACTGGAATTCGTGCTGCCCGGCGGCGCCATCGTGCAGACCGGCGGCCAGGAACCCGACCTGCCCGGCTACGATCTGACCGGCCTGCTGACCGGCTCGGAAGGCGCCCTGGCCCTGATCACCAAAATCATCGTCCGCCTGGTGCGCAAACCGGAAGCCGTGAAGACCGCGCTGGCCATCTACGACTCCATCCCCGACGCCGGACGCAGCGCCGCCGCAATCACCGCCGCGGGCATTGCACCGGCGGCTCTGGAACTGCTCGATGGCGGGCTGCTCGGGATCGTCGAGGAAGCCTCCGGCGCCGGTTTCCCCACCCAGGCCGCCGCCGTCCTGCTGCTGGAACTGGAAGGCATGCGCGAGCAGGTGGAAGAGCAGGTGGAGCGCATCCGCCAGGTCTGCCTGCTGTGCGGCGCGCGCGAGTTCCGCGTGGCCCGCACCCCCGAAGAGCGGGACCGGCTGTGGAAGGGCCGGGACGACGCTTTCGGCGCGGTGGGGCGCGCCAGCCCCGCCTACCTCGTGCCGGACGGCGTGGTGCCGCGCACCGAAATCGCGGGCATGCTGGAGTTCATCGGCGAGGTGAGCCGGCGCTATTCGCTGGCCATCGCCAACGCTGTCCACGCCGGGGATGGCAACCTGCAGCCCATCGTGCTCTTCGACCCCCACCGGCCCGGCGATTTGGAAAAGGCGCGCGCCGCGGCCGAGGAAATTCTGGCCCAGTCCATCCGCCTGGGCGGATCCATCACCGGCGAACTGGGCGTGGGCATGGCGAAGTCCGGCCTGATGGCCAGGCTCTGCAGCCGCGAATCGCTGGCCATGATGCGGGATCTGAAACTGCTCTTCGACCCCGACGGCATCCTGAACCCCGGGAAGGCGCTGCCCGCCGGCGATTGACGGGAGCCGAAACCGGGCGCTGCGCCGGCCGGATTTGCGAGGGGGTGGGCGGCGAATTCCGCTGGGCGGCGGAAGTTTTGTGCAATTTGCACAAAATTTTTCAAAAACAAAGGACTTACGGGCCGTTATTTGTGCAAATCGCACAAAATCCCATGGTCTGGCGCAGGGTTGCATCCGCCGCGGTTCCGCTGCGCACCGGCCAGCCTTCCCGCGCCGGCCCGAATCCGGCTACAATCTTCCCTTGAAGCTCGCGCTCATCGGATATGGCCGGGTGGCCCGTGAACTGGTGCGCCTGATCCAGGCCCAACGCCACCAGTACCCCTTCACCGTGACCGGCATCCACACCTTGCGCCACGGCACGGCGGTGGATCCCGCCGGCCTGCCCGCCGATCCGCCATTCGGCCCGCGCATGGAGTCGGTGGAAGCGTTCCTCTACGCCGCCCGCGCCACCGCCGCCGTGGAACTCACCACCCTGGAGCCGGCCACCGGCGAGCCCGCCATTTCCCACATCCGCGCGGCCTTCCATCGCCCCATGCACGTGGTGACGGCCAACAAGGGCCCCATCGCCCACGCCTACGCCGCGCTGCGCGCCGAAGCCCATCGCGCCGGAGTGGCCTTCCGTTTCGAATCGGCCACCATGGACGGCACGCCCATCTACAACCTGTGGGAGCACTGCCTGCCCGCCGTCAAGGTGCTGGGCTTCACCGGCGCGCTGAATTCCACTACCAAGATCGTCGTGCAGGCCATGGAACGCGGCGAATCCTTCGAGGCCGGCCTGGCGCGCGCCCGCGCCATGGGGATCACCGAAGCCGGCGGCGCTTACGACGTGGATGGCTGGGACTCCGCCGCCAAGACCGCCGCGCTGGCCAATGTCCTGATGGACGCGCGCGTCACGCCGCAGCAGGTTTCCACGCGCGGCATCGCCCGCCTGACGCCCGAGCGCGTGCTGGAAATCGCGCGCCAGGGCAAGACCGTGCGTCTCATCAGCCGCGCCCGCCGCTCCGGAGCGCGCATTTCCCTGCGCGTCCGCGCCGAAGTGCTGGACCGCTCCGACATCCTGGCCGCGCCGCAGGGAACCTCCAACCTGATCCTGTTCCACACCGACCTGATGGGTACGTTCGGCGCGCTATCGATCCATCCCGGCGTGGAGAACACCGCCTACGGCGTCTTCAGCGACCTGGTAGAGATCGCCCGCCTCGCGCCCCTGCCCGGCGCCGGCCTGTGATCCGGCTGGCCTACCCTCGCCGCGCAAATCCGCCGGGTTGACAGTGGGGCAGGCGCTTCGGCCTGCCAACCTGTTTAGGTTTTCTCCCCGTCAGCCCGGGCGCTTCACCATGGCGTTGATGCGGGCCTGATAGGCCGGAAGCGCCTCCGGGCCGCCGGCTTCCATGTGCTTCATAAACGCATTGCCCACGGTTTCCAGGTTGTGGTAAGCCCGGGGGTTCTTGAAGGCTTCGCGCCAGGCGGGGACCACGTGCCGGCAGCGCTCCCACACAAACAGACATTCGGGATTGGTTTCGAAGAACAGCTCCTGGTTCAGCACGCCCGAAGTCACCAGGGCACAGGCCATATCCCAATAGCTGACCACCATGCGCAGGTAAGTGCCCTCCTGGCTGGCGGGAGGGGCGACCTGCGCCAGTTCCTCCATGGTGGTGGGTCCGAAATTCTGTGCAAACCAGGCGCGCGCCTGGCGCAGTTTGTCTTCGCGCCGCAGTTCGTAGAGGCGCAGACAGAGATTGGCGTCGTCGTAAGTTGCTGGGGTGGACATGCGGGAATTATAGCCGGTGGGCGCGCTGCACGCCAGAGCCGCGCGCCGCGGCTCCGGCGTTAACACTTGCAAAATAAACACAACGGGCTGGCGTCCCGTTACCGGAGCGCCAGCCCGTTGCGCAAAAGGAGAACTGTTCCCTAACCAGGACCCCTGCCCGGTCCGCTACGCCTTGCGGCGCTTGCGCGCGATGGCGCCCAGACCGATCAAAGCCCCGCCCATCAGCAGCATGGTGCCGGGTTCGGGGAGCGGGTACGGGTACACGTCGTTCGTGACCCCGGTCAGATAGCCACGATAACCTAGACCAGGAGCGGGGAAGGTGTCGGTGAACATGACTTCCTGAATTCCCGGCTGGCCCGGATCGACACCCAGGTTGGTCGGCGGGCTGGTTTGTCCAATGTAGTTGATACCGCCCAGGCCGTTGATATCGTAGCCTATGATCGCAGTCGCCCCGGCTGGAGACTCCTGCACGTCGGCATTGCCGATGGCATAGTAAGGGGCGTAGCCGCAGAGAGCGATGGTGCACATGGTTTCGTCGTACGTCCAGTTAAATCCACCAGTAGCCACACTCCAGGACCCGCCGATGGCCAGACCGTCCAAAACCGTGGTAATGATCGAGAAGTTGGCCGACACAAGGTTGGCAGTCTCAGCCGCGACCCCGTTGGGTGAATAGTTGAAATTGCTGAAGAAAACGTCCCCGTCGTAGCAGCCGAAGTTGTCGGCGCTGTCGAGCCCCATGGCATTCAAGATGGACACGGTGCCGACCGTCAGGGCGGGGCTGATGTCGGAGTCGAGGCTCGGGTTCGCTAGCACTTGGGCGCACGGGATGGCATTGGCGCTCGCAATTCCACTCAGGGCCAGCACTGCGATCACCACCACTAACCATTTGGTCTTCATGTTCTTAAATTCTCCTTTTGGTGTCGATGAACTAGACAACACGCCGTGCCACTACGTCGCCTCCGGGGCCAGCGCAATGTCTATACTACCAGTTTGTACAGTGAAGTCAACCGAACATCTGCCTAAATCTGGCTGTTTTAGTACGAATGTGTGGCCCATCACAGTACTAGTACCGTTAGCACGCCAGATCCTCCCGGCCGATCCGGAAACCGTTTAGATTGCCCAGGATAGTGAGCGCGATCTGCCGCGGATCGAAAAACGTCTGGGCGATCCGCTGCACCGCCCCGGCGTCCACCGCTTCAATGCTTTCCACCAGCTCATCCAACGAAAAAAACCGCTGGAAATACATCTCCTGGCGCGCCAGGTTCGACATGCGGCTGGAGGTGGATTCCAGGCTCAGCATGAGCGAGCCCTTGAGGTGATCCTTAGCCCGCCGGAGTTCCTCGGAAACAATTGAAGTTTGTTTGAGTTGGCGGAATTCATGCACGATGCATTCTACCACCTTGCGCGCCGATTCAATGGACGTTCCGGCATAAATCGAGAGGCATCCAGTGTCGCGGTAGGGGTTCAATTCGCTGAACACGGCGTAGGCCAGGCCCTGCCGCTCGCGGATGTTCTGGAACAGGCGCGAACTCATCCCGCCGCCCAGTAAAGTGTTGAGAACGTAGCAGGCGAAGCGCTGCGGGTGGGGGAGCGGGTAGGACGGCACGCCCAGGCACAGGTGCACCTGTTCCAGCGCCCGCTTGCTGCGCAGGGCGATGCGCGCGTGCGTGCCGGGCGCCTCGCCCAGGGTGAGCCGGGGCCCCGGCGGCAGATCCGAGAAGTACTGCCGCACCAGGGCTACCAGGCGGTCGTGGGTGAGATTGCCGGCGGCCGTGACCAGCAGGTTGGAGGGCGTGTAGACTGCGCCGTAGTAGGCGCGCACCATGGCCGCGTCGAAGCGGCGCACGGTCTCGCGGGTGCCCAGGATGGGCTTGCCCAGAGAATGGTCTTTCCAGAAATTGGCCGAAAAAATCTCGTGAACCAGGTAATCCGGGCTGTCGGCCTCCATTTTGATCTCTTCGAGAATGACGCCCTTCTCTTTCTCGATGTCCTCTTCGGCGAACCGCGGATGCAGCACCAGGTCGGCCAGCACGTCGAAGGCCTGCGAGAGGTGCTCGTCCAGGACCTTGGTGTTGAAGCAGACCATCTCCTTGGCGGTGAAAGCGTCCAGGTTGCCGCCGATGGAATCCACCGAGCGCGCGATGTCCTCGGCCGAGCGGTGGGTGGTGCCCTTGAAGAGCATGTGCTCCACGAAGTGGGAGATGCCGTTCTGCTCGGGGGTTTCGTGGCGCGAGCCGGAGTCCAGCCACACTCCCACCGAAACCGAGCGCACATGCGGCATGGTTTCGGTGATCGCGCGGACGCCGTTCCCGAGCGTGGTCGTCTCAATGTCCCGCAGAGGGGTGAAGTTGGATGTCATTGTAAAAAAACTGGAAACGGCGCCTGCTTCCTTTGTAACACTGTTTGGGCGGCCAGGCCGGTAAACTGGTACCAGCATGCCGGAAGCGCTTATAGGGATGGACCTGGCGGACCTGCGCGAGCGGCTGGGACCGGGCCAGCCGGCCTACCGCGCCAGGCAGATCTACGAGGCCATCTATCGCGGCCAAACTTACGATCTGGCGCAAATCGCCACGCTTCCGGCGGCCATGCGGGAAGAGTTGGCCGGCCGGTTCGCGATGGGCCTAGCCGAAGTGGCCGCGCGGTACGAATCGGCCGACGGCACGCGGCGCTACCTGCTGCGCCTGGGCGACGGGCGGACGGTGGAAACCGTGCTCATGCCGGAGGGCGCGCGCGACACCATCTGCATCTCCAGCCAGGTGGGCTGCCCGGCGGGTTGCAAATTCTGCATGACGGCGCTGCTCGGCCTGGAGCGCAACCTGACGGCGGGCGAAATGGCCGGCCAGGTGTTGCTGGTGGCGCGCGACAACCAGCTTCGGCGCGAGGGCGGCCGGCTGAACGTCGTCATGATGGGGCAGGGCGAGCCGCTGCTCAACCTCGCGAACGTGGTCAAGGCGGCGCGCATCCTGCTCGACCCCGGCGGATTCGGGCTCTCGCCGCGGCGCATCACGCTCTCCACCGTGGGGATCGCTCCGGCCATCGCCCAGCTCGGGCGCGAACCGGTGCGGCCGAAGCTGGCCGTCTCGCTGAACGCCTCGACCGACGAGTCGCGGCGCGAGCTGATGCCCATCGCCCGCAAGTATCCCTTGAAGGACCTGCTGGAGGCCTGCCGCGCCTATCCCCTGCGCCCCTGGGAGAAACTGACCTTCGAATACGTGCTGCTGGGCGGCGTGAACGATTCCGACGCCGACGCGCGCCGGGTGGTGAAGCTGCTGGCGCGGCTGAACTGCAAGGTCAACCTGATCGCGCTGAACGCCGGGCCGGAGATCCCCTACCGCACGCCCGACGCGGAGCGGGTGGCCGCTTTCCAGCAGATCGTGCGGCGCGGCATGCCGTGCTTCATCCGCCAGCCGCGCGGGCTGGACATTTTCGCGGCCTGCGGCCAGTTGAAGCGGAGCGCGGCGGGGGAAGCGCCGCCGCCGCGGCTGGAGAAGCTGTGATAGAGATCGGTTGGCAGGCCGATTTCTCCACGGCTTCCGATCACGCTGAACGCGGGGCCGGAGATCCCCTGCCGCACGCCCGATGCGGAGCGGGTGGCCGCCTTCCAGCAGATCGTGCGGCGCAGCCGCGGCCCGAAGCCGGATGACATGGCCGCCATCTCGAGAAGCTGTGAATAAATCGGTTGCCAGGCAGAAGCGCCTGCCCCAAGCGTGGGACAGACGCACCAGCCTGTCAACCCGACAGTCCGGCCGGTTTCTCCACGGCTTTCGACCGCGCTGAACGCGGGGCCGGAGATCCCCTGCCGCACCCCGGACGCAGCCGGAGGCCGGCGGAAATGCGCCAGTCGCCGGATTGCAACGCGAATAAAACATATCTGCCGAAAAACGTTTTCTTATTGCCGCGTTCAAAGGATTGTAACCGCCGCCGTAGGAAGCTGATCCCGGAAGGGGACGGCGATGAGAGACGGCGGCGTGCAGTTTCTGTGGCGGAATCCGGGCGTGGCCGAGGGGTTTCGAAGCGGCATCTGTCTGCACGGGCACACCCTCCATTCCGAGGAGTGCCTGGCGTTTTTGCCGCGCTACCTGCACCTGGTTCCCGGCATCTCGCAAGCCATTCGCGGCTACCAGCGGGCCGGCGTGGATTTTGCGCGGGCCTGGTGGACGCCGCCGCTCACGCCCGCCAGCGCCCTTGCCCTGGAGCGGTGTCAGATCGCCCGGCTGGGCCTCCAGCCGATGGTGTCGCTCACCGATCACGACAATTTGGAAGCCGGCCTGGCCTTGCAGGTGACCGCCGATGCGCAGCGCGTGCCGTTGTCGGTGGAGTGGACCGTGCCCTACCGGCACTCCATTTTCCACCTGGGGGTTCACAACCTGCCGCCGCCGGGCGGCCGCGCCTGGATGGCCGACATGGCGGCCTACACCGCCGCGCCCGAAGAAACGCGCCTGCCGGAACTGTTGAGCGCGCTGGCCGCCATTCCGGACACGCTCACCGTGCTGAACCATCCGTTCTGGATGGAAGAGGGCGTGAGCGAAGCCGCCCACTGGCCGGCGCTCGAGCGGCTGCTGGCCGCCGGCGGCCCGTGGATTCACGCCTTCGAGACGAACGGCACGCGCCCGTGGCGGGAGAACGCCGATACCATGGCGCTGGCTGGTGCGCACTCGCGGCCGGCCATCTCCGGCGGCGACCGGCACGCCTGCGAACCGGCCGCCTGCCTCAACCTGACGAATGCCGCCACCTTCGCCGAATTCGCCGCCGAGGTGCGCGCCGGCCGCAGCCACGTGGTGTTTCTGCCGCACTATCGCGACTCCATGGCCATGCGCATCCTGGAAACCACCTGGGACATCCTGCGGCGGTATCCCGAGTACCCCGGGCGGGAGCGCTGGACCGACCGGATTTTCTATCGCGGCGAGGATGGCGTGGCGCGCCCGCTGGCCGCCATCTGGGAGCGAGGGGCTCCCTGGATGGCGCGGGCCGCCAAGGGCGTTCTGGAACTGGCCGCCACCACCCAACTGCGCCAGGCGGTGCGGCTGCTGGCCATGCGCCGCGGAGAGATCCTGCCATGACGCTGCGGCGGCGGCTGGCCGCGTTGTCGCTCAAGGGCGTGGCGCCCGAGACCATGGCGCTGAGCGTGGCGCTGGCGGTGCTGCTGGGGGTTTTCCCGGTCTACGGATGTCCCACCCTGCTGTGCCTCGGCGCCGCCTGGCTGCTGCGCCTGAACCTGCCCGCCATGCAACTGGTGAACCAGCTCGCCTCGCCGCTGCAACTGGTGCTGCTCGCGCCCTTCGGCCGGCTGGGCGGGCGATTGGTTCACATCCCCGCGGCGGCCGGACCGCACGCCGGTCTGGGACAGATCGCGGCCGGCCTGGGCGCCGCGCTGATCCACGCCGTGGCGGGCTGGTGCGTGGTGGCCGCGCCGCTGGGGTTGGTGCTGTGTTTGACGCTGGGGCAGGCGGGGCGGGCGATTTGCCGTAAACTGGCAAGAGCTTGAACAATCCACGGATTGGCCGGTTGTCGGAGGCGCCCGCCGTGGCGATTCACGCGCACGCCGGCGGGCAGCGCGCGCTATCGGAGTTGGAACTCCAATCCGCGGCCGGAGCCGGCGCGCATTCCGGCGCTGCGCGGTGCGCCGCCATGATCTGTTCCAGCAGCGCTGGAATCTCGTAGACGGCCGCGTTGCGCGTGGCCAGGGCCCGCTCGCGGAAGCCGGGATAGCGCTCCGGGTCGAGCAGTTTCTCCACGGCTTTGGGAATTTCCCGGTAGCCGCTCACGGCCACGCCCACCTGCCGTTCCTCCACCCAGTCGGCGTTGTAGCGCTCGTGGGCCAGGGTCCAGGCGTTGCGCTCCACGATCACCGGCAGCCCTTTGGCCAGCGCCTCGCTAATGCTGCCGGGGCCGGGCTTGCCGATGAAGAAATCGGCCAGCTCCATGTAGCGCGGGATGTCGCGCGTGAATCCCTCCACGAACATGGGGATGCGCGCACGCATGGCGCGCAGCTCCGCGGCCGCGCGCTGGTGCTTGCCGCAGAGCAGAATCAACTGCACGCGGGAGCGCGCGCGGTTGAGGGCGCGGGCGATCTTCACCATCTCCATGGAGCCTTCGCCGCCGAAGAGCACCAGGCCGGTCGGCAGGTTGGCTTCGAGCCCGAGCGAGACGCGCTCGCGCCGGCGGTCGGGATTGACGGCCGCATAGAACCTGGGGTGCAGGATCATGCCCGAGGCGCGCAGGATGTGCGACGCGGGAAGCCCCAGGCGGAGGGCCTGCGCCGCGGCGTGGCCGCTGCCGCAGATCACGTACTGATCCTGGCGCTCGATCCAGAAGTGCGGCGGGTAGTCGGCAATGTCGGTCAGGATGGTGACGTAGGGCGTGCCCGGCCAGGCGCGGTCCAGGGCCTGTTTGAGCGAGCGGTTGTAGTGCGGCACCAGCGAGACCACCAAGTCCGGCCGGCAGGCGCTCCAGTGGCGCCGCAGCACTTCCACCTGTGCGCCGTGCGACACGCGGATCAGCAGGTGCATGAGAGGAATCAACTGCGCCGAACCGAGCGTCCAGCCGCGGCGCAGCATGATGTTGTAGATCTCCTGGAACTGGATGCCGGTAGACTTGCGGATGAAGTCGATGGAATTCAGCATCTCCTGGATGGAGCACAACTGCATGTCCCAGGGGCGTTGCTGCTCGCGGACCACTTCGCACAGGGCGTTGGCGGCGGCGCGATGGCCGCCTCCGGAATCGATGTACACGACGGCGATGCGGGGTTTCATCGGGGCCTCCCGGTTTTGGCGACCGTCCGGCGCTGCCGCTCCATCGCCAAACCAAGCTGGGCGCGGGCGTCGGCCGCCGATGGCGCGTTGCCTTCGGGCGGCTGGGCGAGATAGGTTCGCAGGTAGGCCACCGCCCTCGCCGGGTCGCTTCCCGAAGCCAGCAGGCGCAGGGCGGCGCGGTAGAAGGGCGTGAGATCGTCGGGCGCCTGGCGCGCCGAGGCGTCCAGCAGGGCGTCGAGCGCGGCCCACTCGGCGCGGGCGGCGTAAACCTCCGCCAGAATGGCGTAGGCGTCCACGCGGCCGGGGTCCAGGGCGAGCGCGCCGGCGGCGGCCTGGCGGGCGTCGTCGGGGCGCGGCGGAACTCGGGCGAGATAGAAATCGGCGAGGGCCACGCGCGCGCGGTAGCTGGGCGGCTGGATTTCCGCGGCGCGGCGGAGGCAGGATTCCGCCTCGGCGGTTTGCCGGCGGAATGCCGCTAGCCTCGCCTGCGCCAGCAGGCCGGCCACGGGATCGACGGAAAGCAGCCGGGCGGCGGTTTCCGCGGCGCGGCGCCAATCGCCGCCCGCGATGCCCGGCGCGAGCAGGAAGAATTCCATGAGGTCGCGCGCCGCCTGCGTGTCGCGCGGGTCGAGCTCCAGCGCGCGGTCGATCTCCGCGCGGAAGCGGCGCGCCAGCAGCACCTGCTGGATCGGGTTGGCGTGCTGCGCCATCACGCCGAGGCATTCGGCCACCTGGCGGTGGTACTTGGCGCAGCGCCCATCCAGCGCCACGGCCTTTTCGGCCAGCGCCAGCGGCGAATCGCGGTCGCCGAAGGCGTTGCGCACCTGGGAGAGCAGGAAATGCGCCAGCGGGTCGGCGGGGGCCTGGGCCATGCGCGCTTCCACCATGGCGCGCGCCCGCTTCCAGTGGCCGGCTTCGATCAGCCGTTCGGGCTCGGTCTGGGCGGCCAGGCAGCCGCGGATGAGAAGCGCCGCAAAAACAATGCGGAGTGTGGAAGCGCGTGGCATGGAAGCGGCGCCGTGCCGGGCCGGTGGTGCAATTATGCGAGACCGGGGTTACACCGCAATTACAGGGAGCTTACGAAACGAAGGTAGGGAAAGTTCCCCGCCGGCTAATCCACTGCCGTGGCGCGCACCCGGGATCGCGGGCGCGCCGGTTCCGGCCGCGGGCGTCTATTGGAATACCGCCTGCGAGCCGATAAGACAGGAGGAGGATTGCGGGTATCGGTCACCAATCTCCGGCCAGCCACCGGTCCCGGAAGTGGATCGCGAAGGTGGTGGTCTGGCTGAGCGTCCTGTTCCTGGCGGCGCTATTTCCCCGGCAGGTTCGAGGCGACGATGAACGGATGTGGCGCTATTGGACGGCCGCCGACGGGCTTCCGGAGACGTTCACTGGGGCGCTGACGGCCACGCCCGACGGCCGGATCTGGGCGCGCCACGGCGCGGTTTCCTGGATGAGCCTGCTGGACGGCTACAGCGTGACCCTCATCCCCGAGAACCGCCGCTTCGCGCGCGACGACCAGTTAAGCCGCCGGGTACATCTCTCGCCCAGTGGCACAGCCTGGGCGCCCAGCGATTCGGGTCTGGCGGAATTCGTCAAAGGCGCGTGGGTCGAGCGCTACCGGGCAGCCGCCGGCGACCCCGTGCTGGCGGCGGTTCCCAATGGGAAGCGCGTGGTGGTGCTTTTCGCCGGCGCTCTCCGCGAGTTCGATCCGCTCACCGGAACGGGCGCCGGCCTGGCCGTTGCGAGGGACAGCAAGATCCTTCCTTTCAACAGGATGGTAACGGGATGGGGAGGCGACTTGTGGATCAGCGGGGAACGGGGTCTGGGACGTCTGCGCATCCTGCCGGGGAACGCGGGATACCAGTGGGAGGAAATCTCCGGCGCCCCCATGAGCCTGCACAGTTTCCATTTCCCCCTGCCGGGGCGGCCGGGAGAGTTGTTTGCGCAAGCCGCGCCGGAGCGCGGCAACGGCACGGCGGTGGTCCGCTGGTCGGCCGGTGGGATGGAACTGGTCTATGCCTCCAAGGCCGGTGCGGCGCGGGGCTGGCGCGGCCCGTCGGGAGAAATCTGGATTCTCGAAGGATCCAAGTTGTTCCGGTTGCGGGACGGAAGGGAGCCGGCGTTCTCCCAACCGGAAATCCTGGGCGGCAACATCCGGGATATTCTCCCCGAGGAAGACGGAACCTTCTGGCTGGCCGGTTCGCAAGGGATCGCGCATTTCGCGCCATCGCTGTGGCAAGCCGTCCCGGGACGGCCGGATATCGATCTGCTGGTTCACTCCGCCACCGAAGACCGCCGGAAACACCTGTGGTTCGCCGCCACCGAGTGCCTGTTGGAGTTCGACGGCGCCGCCTGGAGCCGGTACCGTCTTCCGGACGCCATGCATACCAGCACGTTCTTCGAGCAGGCCGTGGTGCTGGATGGCGACGACGGGGTGTTCGTCAAAATCCGCGACCGCGATGAAGCCGACCTCATGCTGCGGTTCGACCGGAAGTCGAAGACGTTCGCCAGGATGACCCATCCCGAAGGCCGGCCGATCATGCTCATCGAGCCGAAGCGCGGGGGCGGATTCTGGGTGGCGACGCTGCGGCCGGGCGAGCCCTCGCAGCGCCTGGACACATACTCGGGGGACCGGTTTCAGCGCTACCTGGAAGTCCCGGCGGCCTGCAAACTCGGCGATCTGCGCCGTATCGTAGAGCGCGCCAACGGCGAACTCTGGCTGGCGGGCACAACCAGCGGGTGCGTCTACGACGGGCGCCGCTGGTCCTACCCGTTCGATCCCCGCGCCGGCTATTCGGACAGCGGGGTGTTCGCCATCGCGGAACTGGCGGGCGGCGACATGGTGGCCGGCGGGCGGGACCAGGTGCTGCGCTACGACGGGAAAACCTGGAAGCCGCTGCGATCCGGTTTGGGGCGGCTTCGGAGCATCGTCCAGGCGCGCGACGGCACGGTGTGGGCGGCGTCCGAAATGGGCATCCACCGGCTGGCCGGGGAGCGGTGGATTACCAACGGGCTGGAGGATGGGCTGCCGTCCTCGATCGCCTACAAAGTGTTCCAGGACAGCGCCGGCCGCGTGTGGGGCGGCACCAGCCACGGCCTGGCGATCTACCACCCCGAAGCCGACGGCGATCCGCCGCGCGCCCTCCTCGATGTTGCGCTCAACTCGCGGGAAGCGCCGCCCTCGGGCGACATCCGGATTGTGTTCTCGGGAATGGACAAGTGGAAGCAGACCACGGCGGAACGGCTGCTGTTCTCCTACCGGCTGGATGGCGGCGCATGGTCGCCGTTTCTGGGCCCGAATTTCGCCATGTTCCGGCAACTCGGGCAAGGCGGCCACGTCTTCGAGGTTCGCGCCATGGACCGCAACGGAAACCTCAGCCCGCAGCCGGCCGTGCTGCGATTCCGCGTGCTGAGCCACTGGTACCTGGACGGAGGATTCCTGGCGCTGGCCGCGGCCGGCCTTTGCGCCATCGTGGCGCTCGGCATGCTGGCCGTTTCCCAGTACCGGCGGCGCGGCCTGCTGATCGGCGAACTGCACCGGGCCAAGGAAGCCGCCGAGAGCGCCAGCCGCGCCAAGAGCGATTTTCTGGCCAACATGAGCCATGAAATCCGCACCCCCATGAACGGCGTCATCGGGATGACGGGCCTGGCGCTGGAGCATTGCACCGGCCCGGAACAGCGGGAATACCTGTGTACGGTGCAGAATTCCGCCGCCGCGCTGCTGCACCTGATCAACGACATCCTGGACTTCTCCCGGGTGGAGGCGGGCAAGCTGAGCCTGGCAAACGCTCCCATGGAAGTGCGCAGAACCGTGGACGAGGTGCTGCGGACGCTGTGTTTCGGCGCGCAGCAAAAAGGCCTGAGGCTGGTCGCGAAAGTGGATGACGGCGTGCCCGGGTGGATCGCAGCCGATGAGGCGCGCTTGCGCCAGATCCTGATCAACCTGATCGGCAACGCCATCAAGTTCACGGGGCAGGGCGAGATCCGGCTGCGGGTCTGGGCGGAGCCGCCCGATACCGGCGCGCCGTCCCTTCAGTTCGTGGTGGCCGACACGGGCATCGGCATCTCCAGGGACAAGCAGCGATCCATCTTCGAGCCTTTCGAGCAGGCCGACGGGTCGATTGCGCGCAGATTCGGCGGCACCGGCCTGGGGCTGGCGATCGTTGCCAAGCTGGTGGAACTTATGGGCGGCAGGATCTGGGTGGAAAGCCCCTGGCGGGAACCGGGCTCCGAGGAGTGGATTTCGGGGAGCGCTTTCCGCTTCCATATCAAACTGGCGGCCGCCCAGCCCGTTGCCGGCGCCGCCCCGGCCGAGAAGTTGCAGGCGCCGCCGCGGGCGCTCCGCATCCTGCTGGCCGAGGACCACGCCGTGAACCGGCGGCTGGCGCAGCTTCTGCTGGAGAAGCAGGGCCACTCGGTGGCCTTGGCGGAGGATGGCCGCGCGGCCGTCAGCCTGTTCGAAGGCGGCGCGTTCGATCTGATCCTGATGGATGTCCAGATGCCCGAGATGGACGGCCTGGAAGCCGCGGCGGCCATCCGCAAACGGGAAAAAGAGACCGGCTCCGGACGGATTCCCATCGTCGCCCTTACGGCGCACGCCATGAACGGAGACCGGGAGCGCTGTCTGGAGGCGGGAATGGACGGCTACGTCACCAAGCCCATTCAGGCGGAGGAACTCTACCGGACAATTCAGGAGTTGGCGGGCGCGGGCGGCGGGCCATCCCCGGCGCCGGCGATTCGGGGATAATGTAGGGTCAGACCGACACCCGACCTATGACCGATCCAAAGCTGCAAGTGCTGATCAGTTCCGAGCGGATCCAGAAGCGCATCCGCGAGCTCGGCGAGCAGATTTCCAAAGACTATCCCGAAGGCCGCCTGCACCTTATCTGCATCCTGAAGGGCGCCTGCTTCTTCATGACGGACCTGGCGCGGGCCATGACACGCGACGTGTTCGTCGATTTCATGGGCATCTCGACCTATGGGAAAGGCAAGACCAGTTCGGGCGAAGTGAAAGTCACCAAGGACCTGGACATTTCGCTCGAAGGCGCCGACGTGCTGATCGTCGAGGACATCGTGGACAGCGGCGTGACGCTCAACTACCTGCTGCACGTGCTGGAGCAGCGCAAGCCGCGGTCGATCCGCATCGCCGCGCTGCTGGACAAGCCGGAGCGGCGGCTGCGTCCGGTGCACGTGAGCTACGTGGGTTTTGCCATTCCCGATAAGTTCGTGGTGGGTTACGGGCTGGACTACGCCGAGAAGTACCGCAACCTGGACGCCATCTGCGTGCTGGCGGAGGTGGCGGGCTAGCGGCGCCGGCGGTTCGGCTATTGGTCCCGGTGGTGCTTGCCGAACTTGCGCTTGACGTCGGGCCAGAATTCCTTCAGCACGTTGGAAAAGGCGTCGGTGGCGCACTGGATCAGGAGCTTCTCGACGTTGTCGGGGGCGTCGCGCGTGTCGGGGTAGTAGAGGTTGGAAATGGCCGCGGCGGCGGCGTTGCCGCCCCACTCCTCGAAGTTGAAGGTTCGGTGGCCGGAGTCCATCTTGGTGACCATAATCTGCGAGAGAGCGTACAGCGTACGATGCGCTTTGCCGCCTTGGCCGAGCCGGAAGTAGCGCGGGTCGGCGTGGAACAGGGCGGGGACGAAACCTTCGGTCATCAGATTGCCGATGGTCTGGTCGCCGTAAGAGGTGGCGAAGCGTTTGGCATACCCGGCCATCCCCTGGCCAAACGACGGGTTCTGGTTTTCGATCTGGTAGAGCACGGCAAACAACCCGGCGGTGGGATAGACCGGGTAATCGAAGGAATCCTTGGCCGCGATGACGATCTTCTGTTTGGCCGTGATGGGGTGGAAAGGGATCGACTCCTCGGTCATGCGGTTGTTGGGAAGAACGCCGTAAATGCGTTTGTCCTCAACCGGCTGGACGGCCGGATCGGGCTGGGGGGCGTCCGCCGCGGCGGAGGGTTTTGGCGGCGGGCCGGCGCTCTGAGCCATCAGCGAGAATAGGCAGAGGCCGCCCACAGCTAGAGCGTTCCCAAAAGCAGTCATCCTGTTTGAATAGACGCGCCCGGAACGGCTGCCGGTTACAGGAATCGCGGCGCGCCGGGGCGGGGCGGAATTGGCGGTGGAATGCGCGGGGTGGGGCAGCCGGCTCGCACCGGCCGGGTGGCATAATGGAAAGTCCATCGCCGGAGACTGAACATGAGAGTTTGGATGCTCGCTTCGCTTGCCGCCGTCCTGCCGCCGCTGCTGTTCGCCCAGAGCCGCGAGAAGCGGGTCGCACCGGTGGACGCCGCCGCGCGCCAGAGCTTTGAACGGCAACCCAAAGTGGCGGTGCTGGCGGGAATCGGCAATTACCCCGCGCGCAGCGGCCTGAGCGCGCTGCGGTACCCGGCGCGGGATGTGGAGCTGATGCGCGCCGAGTTGGAGCGGCAAGGTTACAAAGCGGTGGCGCTGAAGGATCAGGAAGCCACCCGCGGCTCCATCGTGCAGGCCCTCAAGGACGCCGCCGAGCTGGTGGACCGCGGCCGCGGCACGGTGCTGTTCTTCTTCTCGGGGCATGGGTTCCAGGATCAGGGCGCCAACTACCTGGCCAGCTTCGAGGCCACCTCCGCCAACCTGGCGGCCAGCGGACTGGCGGTGAAGACCGTGGAAGATCTGCTGAAGGCCACCGGCGCGCCCCGGCAGGTGATGTTCATCGACGCCTGCCGCAACGAACCCGGCAAGTCGGCCGGCGCGCGCAGCTTCGACCGCTTCGAAGCGGCCGCCGGTCTGCGCGTGCTGTTCTCGACCAAGGCCGGGCGCATCAGCTACGAAGACGACCAACTGGGCAGCGGCCGGTTCACGCACTTCCTGGTGCGCGGGTTGCGCGGCGAGGCGGCGGGCGCCGACGGGCTGGTGACTTTCAGAGACCTGGCGGATTACGTGACCGAAGGCGTCAGCACTTACGGATTCCAGAAGGGGCAGATGCAGGTGCCCTACGAGGCCGGGGAATCGAGCGGAGATTTCCTGCTGGGGAAGGCGGCGAGCGGCGGCGCTGCCACGGCGCCGGCGGGCTCACCGGCCACGTGCGGCAACGGGTGCACCGCCAGGCTCAGCGATCTGCATCTGGTGACGCACTACGAATACGACGACCAGCAGATGTCCTATTTCGGCGCGGTGGAGAAGGTGTACCGGTTCCCGGAGGGTTGGCCCATCGGCCCCTACCTGCATGTCGTCGAATACACCTTCAAGCTCCAGGATTTCCCGGGAAGGAAGCCCCCTGGGTGGGACGATATGACGCCCCAGCAGCAGAAGGAGCGGACTGCGCTCTACCAGCGGCAAATGGCTCAACTTGCCAAGAACATGACGAGGCTCTGTGTCGCCGCCACGGATCGCAAGCAGGATTCCGACTGGCCGCTGCAGTACGGCGGCGCCGCCGGTTCCGGCACGGGTCGCGGCACCGACGGGCAGTACTACCAGTTGAAGCTGTTCGGGGAGGCCGAGATCGAATCCATCACGCTCGAGTTGCGGCCCTTTGCCGGCCAGCCGCCGGCCAATCCCCTGTCCAATCCTCTCGGCAATTGAGTTGGCGACAGGATCTGGCGCGAGGCACGCGGGTAATCCGTCCGTAGCGCGGGCGGACTTTTCGAGGAGGCGATGCAGGTTGTAGCCTGGTCGGCGCTTATGGCTTTTGGGACGGCGCGCTGGCACTGCGATGGGCGCACCGAATGGGTGCTGAATTGC
>Ga0326727_10010076_pt1 | contig 22741 bp, 22 predicted proteins | sample MB2enrmetagenome_FD_207643 | JGI IMG/M metagenome (GOLD analysis project Ga0326727, IMG submission 207643) | Lab enriched peat soil microbial communities from McLean, Ithaca, NY, United States - MB29MY | ecosystem: Environmental > Terrestrial > Soil > Wetlands > Peat | place: USA: New York...
ATCGCGGCCAGATCATCGGCTACACTGCCGGCAACGATATGAGTTCGCGCGACATCGAGGGCGAGAATCCGCTCTATCTTCCTCAGGCTAAGGTCTACACTGGCAGTTGCGCATTGGGTCCATGCGTCCTTATCGGTGGCGAGCCGCTGCCGGCCGATACTCCCATCAGCCTGGAGATCGCGCGCCATGGGCGCACCGAGTTTGCCGGCTCCACAACGCTTCGAGAGCTGAAGCGAGCTCCGGACACTCTCGTCGAATACCTCTTCCGCGACAACAGCTTTCCTTGCGGTGCTTTCCTGATGACGGGGACAGGCATCGTTCCACCCGATCACTTCAGCCTGGCAAGCGGAGACCGGATTCGCATCGCCATTGACCCGATCGGCACGCTCGAAAACAAAGTCGCATGAAGAACCTGACAACAAGCTCGGCGATTGAGCGTGATCTTAAAATCCCTCGCGAAATCGGCAGTGTCAATCTATCCATCCTGCCTCGTCGATGAATTCCGATCGATTCTGAAGTGTCTGGAGACCTCATGGCCAGCGCCACGACGGACTCCTGCTTTCCGAGCTGCGCAGCAAGCAGCCCTATAGCGGTTCTCCAATTGGTGTAAAGCGGAGCCGCAGCCCTCAAGTGGCGTTTTCATTAAGAAAACGCCACATTGCACGGCCCTCAAGACTTCACATGAATTGGAGAACCGCCGTAAGGGCACTCGCAATGTTCTCGTTACCTGCCCGAATGATTGTGGGAGGCAGATGCTGCATCGAATCGCGGAGGCCGGTCCAGCGGATTCTGCAGATGCTCGATGGTGCGCTCCAGTTCGCGCAGAAGTTCCTCGGCCATTTCGCGCGTGAAGCCGTGACGGATCAGGATGCGCTGGATGACCAGGTCTTCACGGTTGGGGGGCATGGAATACGCAGGAACAAGCCAGCCGCGCTCGCGCAACCGGTCCGCTGCGTCATAGAGAGTGAACGGAGACGATGCAGGGTCTTTCAGCTTCCAGCAAAGGCCCGGGATACCGCCAGTTCCGTCATAGATGATTTCGAACGGCCCGAGTCCGGCGATCTCACCGGCGAGATACTTCCCGATCGCAGAACACTCTGCCTGAATCTCGCGATAACCCTGCTTGCCGAGGCGAAGGAAATTATAGTACTGGCAGATGATTTCACCGCCTGGCCGCGAAAAGTTGAGCGCAAAAGTGGGCATATTTCCGCCAAGATAGTTCACGTCGAAGATCAGTTCTTCAGGCAGATCGTGCTTCTCGCGCCATAGCGCCTAGCCGACGCCCAGAGGCGCCAGTCCGAACTTGTGCCCCGAAGCATTGATGGACTTGACGCGCGGCAAGCGAAAATCCCAGATCAAGTCCGGCTGAAGAAATGGCGCCAGGAAAGCGCCACTTGCACCGTCAACGTGGATGGGGATATCGAGGCCCTTCTCCGCCTGAAGCCAGTCGAGGGCCTTGCTAATTGCGTGCACCGGCTCGAATTGCAACGTGAAGGTTACCCCCAGAGTGACAACGACGCCGATGGTGTTTTCATCGCAACGTTTCAGCACTTCATCCGGTGTCAGCAGCAAGCGGTCGCCTTCCATGGGAACTTCGCGAATTTCCACATCGAAATAGCGGCAGAACTTGTGCCAGCACACCTGCACGGGGCCCATCACCAGGTTGGGCGAATCGATGGGTTTGCCCCGCGCCCGCTGCCGCTTGCGCCAGTTCCACTTCAGCGCCAGCCCTCCCAGCATTGCCGCTTCGCTGGAACCAGTCGTGGAACAGCCCATCGTGCTCGCTGCCTCGGGGGAGTTCCAAAGATCGGCAAGCATGTGGATGCAGCGCTCTTCGATGGCTGCGGTCTGCGGGTATTCATCCTTGTCAATCATGTTCTTGTCGGCAGACTCGTCCATGAGCTGCTGGACTTCGGTCTCGATCCATGTGGTGCAGAAAGTCGCCAGATTGTGCTGGGAGTTCCCGTCGAGGACGAGCTGGTCGTGGATGGTTCGGTAGACGGCTTGCGGGTCGCGCGTAACTTCCGGGAACACGTAGGTCTGGGCGTTGATATTATGAACGTCAGACTCGATTGCGCTCGTCGGCTGGGCATTCAGTTCGCAGGTGTTGTGCAGGGCCATATGTTCTCCTGTTTGTGGTGTCGCAACTGTGGAGCCGTGTCACCGGCAGAGTCTTTTCATCCTTGAGTTGAAATCGCGAGAGTCTGAACCATGGATTCATCACGCGATCAGGCCAGCTTTCCGGCATCACTGGAAGAACTGGGTCAACCTGACCTCATCAACTGTCTCACTCAGGGGGTTCACGCCGACCCCTCGTTCGCTATCGGGCAAGCAGCGCCCGCAACTGGCTCCAATCGATGGCTTGGATCGCCTTTGATGCCAGATCCTGGTCGCAGTTGAGATAGACAGCGATGTTTTGAATTGAGAGGCGCGGCGCCGAGGGATTCATCTGCGCTTTGGTGATGACTTTGGTGGTTTCTCCGTCGAGGTGCGTCGCTGCGGGCTGGCTCCAGGGCCCAAGCAAAACCCAGGCGCCGGGGTCGCCACCGGATCCGCCGCTCAACGGCTGCATGGCAGGCAAATAGAGCACCGTGCCCCCGCCGGGAAGTGCTGAAGCGTTGAAGGCTCCGTGGAAATTGATAAGTTCCTTCGCGGAAAAGTTGAAGCTGACCTGGACCGTGAACCTGGTGCTGGGCGGCGGCGCGGCATTCTTCAACTTCGCGTCGAGCTGTTTCTGCAACTCCTGGGCCTCGGCATACTTGCCCTCTTTCAGCAACTCCATCATCTTCATCATCAGCGGATCGGGAGTGTTTGCCGCCGCCATGGCTTGCTGGCCCTGTGCCGAGTTTGGATTCACCGCCATGGTGAGCTTGAATCCCTGGCCGTGAAACGGCTCACCCTCTGATCCGCGCGGTGCGGAAAGAAACAGGACGCTCAGGTCAGGCTTGTTGACGATCTGCCACTCGGAAGCCGTGAAGGCGGCCTCCATCGGCGAGAAGGCGGCATCGAGCGCGGTCTCGAGGTGATGATCGAACTTGACCTCGCAATCGGACGAGGCGCGATTCTCAGCCTCGTTGAGCCAGTCGTGGACAATAGGGTCGCAGCCAACCCAGTTGCCTGCCGAGATCAATGGCGGCGCGCTTGCCCGGTGCAGGCTGATGACGCCGCTCACCGTTACGCGATGCGCTTCGTGGCCGTTGCGCTCCATCATGCCCACCTCCGTCATCGTTCCGGAAAAAGTGGCCTCAAAGCTGAGCATGTCCATCCGGGTCACGTTGACGGTGACCGCGTCGCCCGGATCTGCGGTTGAGAACGATTTGTTGCTCCGCCCGTCCCCGACCATCACGTAGAACGCCAGATCGCTCTTATGCCCCTTCCCCATGTCGTTGGCGCTGGTGATGACAAATGTCTTCTGTGCTCCGTTGAGCAGTATGTCGACCCTGCACAGCGATGTTGTCGCCTTGTCGGCGACAAAAAAAGCGGCGTGCGCGTCATTCGGCAGCACGTACCAGTCGCCTTTGTTGGCGAAGTTGTTTATGAAAGGCAGAGAGAATGTTCTGGCGGCGCCGCCCATGCCCGGCCCGGAGATGGTGACCGTGCTGTTGCTCACCACGGGTGGAGGCGCGCTGGCGGCGTTTGCGAATGCGGCCGTGCATGCGAGAACGGCCCCTGAAACGAACAGAACGGGGATTTTGTCCATGGTGTGTGCAGTTTAACTGAAATCGCGTTTTTTAGGCGCGCGTTTTTTAGGCGCCGGTTCCAGGGAATTGTATCGCTCGTGATGCAACTTGCAAGACCTAAAGAGCGTTTGTGCCGAAAAAGCCAGCGACTGCGGAAACTTATGTGGAGATGCGGTCGGCCAAGAAGTTTCCGGCATCCGGGTTGCACTTGAGCTCGATCTCGAAGAGTGAGTTGGCGATTTGTCGCCCGCGAACCCACGTTCCTCCAATCCATTCGCCGGCTTTCATTGGCGCTAACGATATTCTGGAGTGCGACGGAGTGAGTGTACAATCGTATCTTCATGGCGAAAGGGGATTGCGGCTTTGCATGAATATCTAAGACAGGACAACGAACCTCCAGACGCGGTCGCGAGGAATGGCTGGCGCTATCATCACATTGGAATTCCTACGCAAACCCCTCGTCCTGATGAGATTCACGTGCCCCACCTTCATATACACGTGGCGGGATTTGAAACCAGCCCCTTCGGGGTTCAGTGGATGCGATTCGATCCGGATGCGCCCTATCCCGAGGCGGTCAAGACCATCCCACATGTAGCGTTCGAAGTTGACGATCTTGCACGCGCACTGGTTGGGCAGGAGATTTTGATTCCACCGAACAGCCCAAGCGCCGGTGTCAACGTGGCTATGATCCTCGATCATGGCGCGCCGATCGAATTGATGGAGTTCTCACGGCCGCAAGAATCGCAAAGCGCGTGAGCGTTCTACCGCTGATTCCCAAAAGCACGGGAGCGTCTGGAGCCGGTTCATGTGATAAGTCGGCGTAACCGCCTGCTTCCCTGCCAGTCCGAGGTTGTAGTTCCAACTGGCACGTGCCGCTGCGCGCTTTGGCAGCTGCGATGTATCGGAATGCAGGATCGCTACATTGAGACTAGTTTTGAAGTTTCCCAGTAAGTCGCGCTCAGCGCCGGTTGGCTGCTCCAGCAGTGGCAGCACCTGGTAGCGGTGGCAGGCGAAGACGACCTGATCGAATGCCATTGCGGGGCGATCTTCGAAGTGCAGGGTTACGCCGTTCTCCTGCCGGCTTACCGATGCAATGCGCGTATCAAGAAAAAGTCGTTCCTTGAATGGCGCTGTAAGCAGCGGAATGTATGTGTGGCTGCCGCCGCAGACGACCTTCCATTGGGGGTGAGTATTGATGCCTAACATTCCGTGGTTATGAAAGAAGCGCAGCAGCGTCAACACCGGAAAAGAGCGGATGGCATCGAACGACATAGACCATACCGCCGAGGCCATCGGCAACAGATAACGCTCAGCAAAGACCGGGTGATATTTGCCTTTATCGATCACGTCTCCGATGGTGGCAGCCTCGGCTCCCGGCCGATCGAGCAGTTTCGGCGCCGTGCGGTTGAATCGCAGAATCTCCGCAAACAGCAGGTAATGCTCGCGCCGTAGCAGGTTCTTGCGCTGCGCGAAGAAGCCGTTGATGCCACGGCTCGAATACTCGAATCCAGTCTGGCGGCAGGCGACGGAGAACGACATATCGCTTGGCTGTGTTTCCACGCCTAGCTCCACCAACAGCCGCACCAGATTGGGATAGGTTCGATCATTATGAACAATGAAACCTGTATCCACAGGAATCGGATCGCCATCGTTCTCCATAATGACGGTGTTGGTGTGCCCGTCCAGGCGCGGCTCCTTCTCAAAAAGGGAGACTTCGCGCCTGCGGCTCAGGCACCAGCCCGCTGCGAGACCCGAAATCCCGCTACCGATAATCGCGATGCGCATCAAGCTGCTGTCCCTACCAGTCGCCGGATGCGGCCTATCTGGTTCTGCTTGACAAGCGCGGTGCGGTGCGCTGGCGCCACAGTGGCGTTTTCGATGAAGAAGCCTACAAGGATCTTCATGCCCAAGTGTCCGGTTTGCTTCTTGAGCCATAGCGGCGCAATCAAGAGCGGTGAGAAGGAGTGAGTGCTGTGACGTATACATTGCGCCGCGAGCAGTGGGTTGCTCGCCCCATCGACGAAGTATTTGCATTCTTCGCGGACGCGCAGAACCTGGAGAAGATCACGCCCCCTTGGCTGGACATCACAGTCCTCTCCATGAGTACAGACTCAATTAAGGAAGGAACCGTGATTCGCTATCGCCTGCAACTGCACGGCATACCCTTCTACTGGCAGACCGAAATCTGCGAGTGGAATCCTCCCCATTGCTTCGTTGACGAGCAGGCAAAGGGTCCATATAAGCAATGGCGTCACACGCACCGGTTTGAGGCGCACGGCAGCCGCACAAAGATGATCGACGAAGTGCAATACTCTCTGCCTTTCGGTGTTCTCGGGCGGATTGTTCACGCAGTGAAAGTACGCAGTGACGTCTACCGGATCTTCGATTACCGCCGTTCGCAAATTGGGGGGATCTTCTGCCCGCCGAGGGAAATCGAAGCATGAAGCTCCTGCCAACCAATATCGAGACTAGCGGCGATCTGAAGCAACTTGCAAACCAGCCTCGTGTGCTGGTGCGTAGGAGCCTTGCGCCGCGCAAAGGCGGAAGGTGCGTCGTTTACTGGATGCAGCGCGCAATGCGAATTGTGGATAACCACGCGCTCGATGTGGCCATCGAAGCGGGGAACCTGTTGGGCCTGCCGGTGGTGGTGTACTTTCAGGTGATTCCCGGCTATCCCGGCGCGAACCTGAGGCATTACCACTTTCTGCAGCAAGGGTTGAGAGACGTCGAGCATGACGCAGCCGAGCGGGGCGTGGGGTTTGTGGTGCGCCGTTCGCCGGAGAATTCTCTGGGAACATTCCTCGAAGAAGTGGAAGCGGCCCTTCTGATCTGCGACGAGAACCCATGTCGTGAACCGGAACGCTGGCGCCAGGTTTTGGCGAAGCGACTGAAGCTGCCCTTCTGGACGGTGGACGCGGATGTGGTGGTTCCCTCGCGGATTTTCAATCGCAGCTTCGTGCTGATGCACCACTTCCGCCCGCATCTGAAGGCCGAGTTGCCCAACTATCTGGTCGAACCCCGAAATATGACTCCTCTGCACCCGTGGAAGCCATGGAAGAGACTGGAAAGTTTTTCGTTGGAACAGGATATTACCGCTGGCCTCAGCAAGCTGGACCGCGGAATTGGCCCAGTCGACAGCTTCACCGGCGGGACGCACGCCGCACTCGGGCGGCTGCGAGAGTTTGTGAATCTGGAACTAAGGGATTACGAGGTCGCTCGCAACCACCCGGAGGTGAAGGGAACCAGCCGGCTGTCGCCCTATCTGCACTTTGGAAACATCGGCCCCATCACTATAGCGCTCGCGGTTAAGAAAGCTGTGGCCGAGGGCAAGACGACGGCTAAAGCTGGCGAGAGATTCTTGGATCAGCTGATCGGGTGGCGAGAGCTGGCGGTCTTGTTTGTGCGCCATGAGCCTAACTACGACAATTGGGAATGTGCCGCGCCGTGGGCCAGGAAGACGCTGATTGAACACACCGGCGACTCGCGGGTGCATCGCTACAGTCTCGATCAACTGGAGCGCGCAGAGACCGCAGACGAACTGTGGAACGCGGCTCAGCGCGAGATGGTCAATACCGGATGGATGCACAACTATATGCGCATGTACTGGGCGAAGAAGATTCTGGAATGGGCTCCCGACCCAGCCAGGGCCTATGAGTGGGCGGTATTTCTAAATGATCGCCACGAACTGGACGGGCGCGATCCCAATGGATATGCGGGCATAGCCTGGGCCATTGTGGGGCGGCACGACCGTCCCTGGTTCAATCGGCCTATCTTCGGGCTGGTGCGGGCTATGTCCGGGGCTTCGACGGCCAGGAAGTTTGATGCGGAGGAGTATATTCGCCTCCAGAGCGCGGAAGGCGCATAACAACTACAGTCTCAATCAAAACCAAGCGAGCCGGTGTAAATATCGAGAACATGCCGGCGAGGAGGCCGCTTGTATGGCAAAGAAGAGCAACAGGCTCCTTTGTAGGAAAATCGTCCTTCGTTTACCCTGCCGTCTGTGAAGCGATCGACGCTGATCTCTTTTCTCAACAGAATCGCGTTGGTCTCGTTAGCAGGATAGGACCGAAGCAAGGTGCGACGGTGATCTGGACATTTTCTCTCTAAAACATTCATTCTCTAGCCGCTGAGTTTCGGGAACAGTCCATTTCCGATCGTGACCATCTCCGCATGAAACGGAACGGTTCCTTCCGTCTCTAGCGCGTCACGCAGCACCTTGAACCGAATTGAGCCTTCGAACGTCATGCGCTGGAAATAGGACTCGCTTATGTTCGTAAATTCTGCCAGTGAACTGTGCGTCAGTTGGAGGCTAAATCCCGTCGAGGTCACCTTGCTTCCTTCTGTATGGTAATCGTCAATTTTGCCGCCGCTCAGAGTAAGCAAGCTTGCTTCAATGAGCGCAAACTTAACGGAGGACGTAAGCTGAAGATAATTCACCTGTCCAAATCCCTCGGCCCGTGAGGCGATCTTCGCGGCCGGCTTCCTGCGTTGCGCCTCGGCTTTTTTCTCCTGTGCCTCGTAGCGTTCGCTGTCCAGGCGTGCTTGCTCGGCTTGTTGTTTCCTGTGCTCCTCTTGAGTTCGTGCCAGTGATCCGATCGTCTCGCGCAGTCCATCGATCTGCTCTTTATAGCTCGGTCCGTGCTTTATCGTGTAGCGGGTCGTAAGTGCCGAAACGGCGGCGGCGATCAGTGCGCTCACAATTGCCGCAAGCAGCGTTATCTCTCTATTGGAAAATGAGCCGAAAAACGATTTCACCACGTCCCCTTTACGGCCGTTTCGAGCGCGGTCTGTCTCGCCTGTACCCACGGAGAATAATGCTTCTCCGTCGTCTCAATGGACGTGTGCCCGAGTAGCTTTGAAACGACATCAAGCGGGACACCTTTCGAAAGCAGATCGACGCTAAAGGTATCCCGCAGACGATGGCTGTGTCCATCGGGAATTCCGGCGATCTCATAGACCAATTTCAACCGCTGCTGCCATTCGGTAATACATGCTTTTGGCTTCCCAATTCCCGCGTAGAAGAACTGCTCGTTTCCTTCATCGCATTCCATAAGCGCAGCTATAACCTTCTTGGGCAGCGGCACCCACACGGGCCGCTTTGTCTTCCGCTGGCGGAGAAATAGCTTCCCATCCTTTAATTGGCTGCGCCGGAACATGCAAGCGTCAGAAATGCGGAGTCCCGAATAGCGCATGAGGAGGACTAGCGCGAGGAGTTTCTTTTCCGTCCCCCTGGGGATCATTGGATGCGCTTCTCTAATCGATTCTGCCGCCCAGAGGATCTTCTCCATCTCCGAGTCAGAATAGGGCATCGTCGGATCGTACTTCGCCGGCGGCATTTTGACCAATTTCGCGGGGTTCCTGTCGAGCCATTCCGAATCGACGCAAAATCCGAAAAACTTCCTCACCATTTCCAAGCGCTTTTGGCTCGTAATCGGCGCCAGATTCCACGTTTCCCGGAGTTTCCGAATGTCGTCCACGGTCACGTTGCGCAGGGGAAATGTCCCGAGGGAGTCTTTAAATTCCTTGGCTACGTTCTTGTATTTCCGCATCATCGCGTCGCTTAATTTCACGGATTCCCGGTCGGCCAGGAAACGGTCAACGGCGTCCTTCACGAGCACCGGCCTATTGCCCTCAGCTTCCCACTCGCCCACGAGCTTCTGCGCGGCTTCCCAGTTCCTCACGTCGAGTGACCGGCGCACCAGTCGGCCGCGCAACCTTCCTTCGACCGCAAGAGGGCATCCGCAATGGCGATGTTTGCGCCCCTTCGCCGCGAATTTGTAGGATTTCAAATGTCGCCGGAACAGCGTGAGCATAGGGCGAGCATCACACGTAATGCCCACTCAGACAATTTGAAACTACTAAATTGTTTATATTGTGCAATTTATATTGGTGCCGGGAGGGGGGGTCGAACCCCCATGACCGCAAGGGTCGGCGGATTTTGAGTCCGCTGCGTCTGCCAGTTCCGCCATCCCGGCACATCTGTTAAGTCTTTATATTGCTTTATCTTGCTGAAATCATAGCCTTTTGATCCATCGCCACAAAATCCGTGGTCGCCAGTTTACAGCGTTTTCGACTCTGCCCTTTACAGAATGAACAATGCCAAGTGGCTTTTTCATCAAGAAAAAGCCACCCTGCTCGATGCTGGCGATGTCAACAAGTGAATCGAAAACGCTCTAGTCACCACCTCTTCCTGCGGCGAGACCAGCTTTTCTACCGCTCCCTGGTTGTGCTCAGGAGCCAGATGCGCATCGCGCATCGTCATTTGTATTGTACGGTGTCTCATCAATTGTGCAACCGTGCGAATATCCAAACTGAGCGCATGAGTTAAGCGAACCGAAGCAGCGCCGGATTTCGTGCTCACCAGGGTCTTCGAAGGGTCCCATTCACCGCCCAATGCTTTGACCAACGCGACGCTTGCGGTCATCTGCTCCATTCGGAGGTTCGTTGCGGCTCGCCGACTGGCCAAGAGGGTAGTTTGAGCCACATTTACGTCGAGGTAACTATCCATGCCGGACGCATAACGAATGACTCAGGCATTCGCGACGCGCCGGAACAGATTTCTGCGGGAGCTGCTGCAGACGCCCCGGAGGTAACGGTCGAAATCGCTACCGTTGCCAAATGATCTGGCTCGCTTCGAGCGGCACGAAGGCATTGAGATTATAAGGGACGATACGCGCGGTATAGTCGCTTGCCAGACGCGTTACCGAGACCTGAGCTGAATAAGTGAATGCGCCTGGCTTATCTGGGCTGGGTCCGGATGGGTTCATGACTTCGACGCAAGCGGATCCCCCTTGAGCGGGATCTGCGTAGATCTCGACTCTCAGGTGTTCCGGGTTGAGGGAACCAGGAGCAACGTCCGCTTGGAAGAAGTGCTGCCCGTCGTGGGTGTCAATCCGCACACCGACGAAACGCACAGTGCTCCAATGCCGCTCCAGGTCCTGCTTCCATTGGAGCAAGCTCGAGCCGGCCGCACCATCGTCCGCCGCGCGATCGCGATAGCGCGAAGCCGCAGGCAGATAGTGACTCTCGGTGTACTCGCGGATGGCGCGCGTTGCAGAAAACTCCGGCGTGAGCCGCGCCATGCTCTCGCGGATGCGCCCCAACCACTTGGCGGGCATGCCGGATTCATCACGGTCGTAGAACTCCGGGATCACCTCGGCTTCCAGCAGGGCATATAAAGCTTCTGCCTCCTTGGCGTCCCACGACGGGTCTTCGCCATGTTCCTGGCCGTCCCCAATGGCCCAACCGAGCTCGGGCGAATAAGCCTCCGCCCACCAGCCGTCCAACTCGGAGAGATTCAGGCCGCCATTCACAAGGACCTTCATGCCACTGGTCCCGCAGGCCTCCCACGGACGCCGGGGCGTATTGATCCATAGATCGATCCCCTGGACCAGTTCCTGGGCCAGCATCATGTCGTAGTCGTTGAGGAAGACCACGCGTCCCTGCACTTCCGGGCGCTTCAAAAAATCTTTCCACTGCTTGATCAGATCTTGTCCAGGAAGATCTTGAGGATGTGCCTTTCCCGCAAGCAGCAACTGAACAGGACGTCGCGGATTGGAAAGCAGCCGCACCAGCCTTTCGGTATCGTGCAAGAGAAGGTTGGGGCGCTTATAGGTGGCAAAGCGGCGCGCAAATCCCAGGGTCAGCACCTTTTCATCGAAAGTGCCCGCGGCATTCGTCGTATCTGCGCCTTCCGCGGCGAGCTGGCATTGGTACCGCTTGCGCATCCGCTCGATCAGGTCTTTTCGTCCTGCTGTTCGCAGTTGCCATAGTTGCTGATTGGGGATCTGGCGGATGTCCTCTTCGGCCGGACGATCCCCTCGCCAGCGCTTCACGCCGCAAGCGGTGGTCCATAGCGCATCGGCTTCTGCTGAATCCCAGGTCGGCACATGAATGCCGTTGGTTACTGATCCTATCGGGACTTCCTCGCTTGGCCAGCGGGGGAACAAGGCCTGGAAAATCTCTCTGCTCACTTTTCCATGGAGCTTGCTTACTCCATTGATCCGCCCGCTGCCGCGGACCGCGAGATAAGCCATGTTGAAAGGTTCCGTATTGTCTTCCGGATTCTGTCTTCCCATGGCGAGCAGATCGTCCACTGAGATAGCGAGCTCATCGACTGCATAGTGGTTCAGATACGTGCGAATGAGCGCGGGATCGAAGCGGTCAAAGCCTGCATTCACGGCGGTATGCGTAGTGAATACATTCCCGGCTCGCGTGATATTCATGGCAAGATCGAATGACTTCTTGTGATCTTCCATGTAAGAGCGGGCTCGTTCGAGCACGGCAAATGCTGCGTGCCCTTCGTTGAGGTGACAGACCTCGGGCGTGAGACCCAACGCTCGCAACAAGCGCCATCCGCCAATGCCGAGGACGATCTCCTGCTTGAGGCGCATCTCTGCGTCGCCGCCATAGAGCTCACTGGTAATGCCCCGATGAGCCGCAGTATTGGCAAAGTCGTTGGTGTCGAGAAGATACAGCTTCGCTCTTCCTACTGACACCTCCCAGCAGCGAAGCCAGATCCTTGAGCCGGGAAGTTGAATCTGCAGCCGTAACCATTCGCCATTCGGCTGGCGCAGCGGGCGGATGGGTAACTGCCCTGGATCGTTGACTGGATAGAGTGCCTGCTGCCGGCCTTCCCCATCGAAGTCCTGGCGGAAATATCCCTGCCCGTACAGCAAGCCGACCCCGGCAACCGGAACGCCCAGATCGCTGGCCGCCTTCATCTGGTCGCCGGCTACGTTGCCAAGCCCACCTGAGTAAATAGGCAACGCTTCGCTCAGCATGAACTCCATGCTGAAGTAGGCGACAGTTGTGAGCGCCGTGTCTGGATGCTCATGCTGGAACCATGCGTCGGCCTGATAGGAGTCCCGATTCTGCCGAAGCAGACTGTCGAGCTTCCGGCGGAACTCCGGCGCGCCCAATGCAGCCTTGATCTTTTCGTGCGAGACCGTGCGCAAAATAACCCATGGGTTTTGCGTGGTTGCCCAGAGTTCTTTGTCGAGCGTTTCCCACAACTCGTCCGCGGCATGGTTCCAGGACCAGTGAAGATCGTGCGATAACTCAACCAGTTCATCAACTCCATCAACCTTGGACCAATCGGATGGCGCCTTCGGATCGCTCAATATTCCCCTCCCGGTGCTGGAGTTCAGGAAGCGGAAGCCGCTATCGCAAACCTCACGCGATAGCGGCTTCTCCTAAAATAGTAATTGACTGGGGCTTCACATACTCCTCCGCGAAATCGACCCTTCCAGCCAGGGTTCGACGGTTGTCGAACCCTGGCTGGAAAACCCCGAACTGTAAAGGATGTCCTGAAACTTGACGCATGAAGGCCCCTGCTCCCTCCGCAAAAACCTACGGCATTTTCACGGATGGTGTAAGGAAACTCCGTGCCCCATCCTTTTCACGTTCTTTGTGAAAAGGGTGGGAAACCACGAAACCCACCCCATAGGAAGAGTGAAAATGCTTTAACTGCAACTGCCGTGCCGGCTCCTGCCTTATAATGGATTGGATGCAGCACCGCTTCCATCCCGCCTTTGCTATCGCCCGCGCGGCCGCGGCTGCGGCGGCTGCGGCCGCCTAGAGTCCGTCTCACCTCATCGAAAGATTCAGTTCGAATTTCACAGTCCTCAGGCGCCAGTTCGCATCTGTGCACCGTCGCTGTCCACGGTTCACGGACCACGGACCACGGTCCACGGTTTATGGCCCTTGTTCCCTTGGTCCCTTGTTCCCTCGTTCCCTGTATTCTGGAGTCATCATGGAAGAGTTTTCTCGCATTCAGCGTCTGCCTGCTTACGTCTTTAACATTACCGACGCCATGAAGAAGTCCGCCCGCCAGCGCGGCGAAGACATCATCGACTTCGGCATGGGCAACCCCGACGGCGCCACTCCCAGGCACATCGTGGACAAGCTGGTGGAAGCGGTGATGAAGCCGCCCACGCATCGCTATTCCGTCTCGCGCGGCCTGCCGCGGCTGCGCAAGGCCATCTCGAACTGGTACGGGACGCGCTACGGCGTGGAGCTCGATCCGGAGACGGAGGCCATCGTCACGATTGGATCGAAGGAGGGCATCGCGCACCTGTGCCTGGCCATTCTGGACTCGCGCGACACGGTGCTTGTGCCCAACCCCTCCTACCCGATTCATATCTACGGGCCCGTGATCGCGGGCGCGCACATTGTGAGTGTGCCGGTTCACGACCAGGAGCAATTCCTCAAGCAACTCGAGGAGATTATTCCACGCATGACGCCGCGGCCGAAGGCGCTGATCGTCAACTTCCCGTCGAACCCGACCACGGAGTGCGTGGAGCTGCCGTTCCTGGCGCGCCTGGTCGAACTGGCCCGCGAGCACGGCTTCTATCTCATCCAGGACCTGGCCTACGCCGACATCGCGTTCGACGGCTACAAGCCGCCCAGCGTGATGCAGGTTCCCGGCGCCAAAGATGTGGCCGTGGAGTTCTTCACACTGTCAAAGAGCTACAACATGCCCGGCTGGCGCATCGGCTTTATGGTGGGCAACAAGCGATTGGTGGGTGCGCTGGCCCGGCTGAAGAGCTACTTCGATTACGGAACCTTCACGCCCATCCAGGTAGCGGCCATCACCGCGCTCGAAGGGCCGCAGGAGTGCGTGGCGCAGATCTGCGACAACTACCGCCGTCGGCGCGACGTTTTGGTGGAAGGGTTGAACAAGATCGGCTGGCAGGTGGCCTCGCCCAAGGCGACGATGTTTGTGTGGGCGAAGATTCCCGAGGCCTACCGCGAGCTCAAGTCGCTGGAGTTCTCCAAACTCCTCCTCACCGACGCCAAGACCGCCGTTTCTCCCGGGATTGGCTTCGGCGACTACGGCGACGACCACGTGCGCTTCGCCCTGATCGAGAACGAGGAGCGGACGCGGCAGGCGCTCAGGGGGATCAAGCAGATGCTGGCTAAGGGCGTGGTGGTGAGCTAGGCGCCGATAGACAGCCGGATTGGTCCCGCAATTGGGTGGGAAGGAGTTATCCAATACCGTGAGCGATAGATACCACGAGGCAAGAGAGCGACGCGAGAAGCATGTCAACGCAGTACTTGCATCGGGTGCGAACAGAAAAGTGGTCTTGGCAGGGCCCGGCACTGGCAAGACGTATCTTTTCAGGAGGGCGTTGGAAGGGAAGCCCAACTCCCTCGTTTTGACCTTCATAAACTCCTTGGTCGAAGACCTCTCGGCCGAACTCTACGGATTATCGGAGGTAAAAACCCTACACAGCTTCGCGACGGAGCTTCTACGGAGCTCTTCCCAAGCCAAAGCGATCCATATCTACCCGCTGTTGCCAGAATTGATTGGAGAGGACCTCGCGTTCATTTGCGGGGAGGAAGTTGACTTCGTGAAGGCGTTCAACACGAGAGACGACAACAATCCCCACCTAGAGTTTTACCGAAGGCGAAAGAAATACTACGACCACTCGTACGGTCACTCGGATGTGGTTTTCGCAGCAGTGAAATTCTTGGAAGAGCACCCAAACAAGATTCCGGCCTACGACCAAATTCTCGTGGATGAATTTCAGGATTTCAACGTTCTAGAAGTTTCCCTGATTGACATTCTCTCGACGCGAAGCCCGATCCTTTTAGCAGGAGACGACGACCAGGCGCTCTACGATTTCAAGCACGCTGATGCGGAGCATATTAGGCTCCGACACAACGACGCACAGACATACGCATCATTCAACCTCCCGATGTGCTCGAGATGCACCCGGGTAATTGTCGAATCCGCAAACGACATAATTCGAGCCGCGAAGCGCAACAACCTACTTAAGGGGAGGATCGAAAAGCCCTATGAGTACTTCGACGATATCGACCACGACCGCGTCTGCGAGAATTTCCCAAAGATCACATACGGCCAGATATTCTCTACGCAGCTAGGCTGGTACTTGGAGAAGAAGCTAGACGAGGTGGCGCAACTGACGCGCGGAAAGTTTTCCGTTTTGGTTCTTTCTCCGATCCGAACCCACGCCCGAGCATTTGCGTCCGCTCTGCGGAAGAAGGGATTTCAAAACGTCGCGTTCGCCGAGAGGCCTGAGAGGGGCATTTCCTTGTTGGACGGACTCAAGAAACTCATGGATGACGAGAAGAGTAATCTTGGCTGGCGCATTGTCGCAGGCAAGCTCGCCGAGAAGGACGTACTCAAGAAGGTTTTGGCAAAGACAAACGCTGATGTCCCGCCGCCGTTCCGCGATGTAACCCCGGAGGACTACCGGAAAACAGCCAAGAGATTAATCGCGATCCTTCGAAAAATCCGGGACGAGAAGCCTATTGATAACGAGGAACGCATCACGCTGCAAGAGCATCAAATAGACACATTGCAGCTGGGGCTCGACGCCCTCGGCGAGGAGATTCGCGCAGAGGCCCAACGTATAAATGTGAAGGCCGGCCTCCGAAAAATCCCAATAAGGGTCACAACCGTTCAAGGATCTAAAGGGCTCGCGGATGACGTTGTTTTTGTGATGGACGTTGACGATAGATTTTTCATCGGGAAGAACGGAATCACCGACAGATGTGTCTGCAACTTCATGGTCGCTCTGACCCGTGCGAAGAAGAAGCTATTCCTCATTTCAGCACCCGGGCCGATGCCAACGTTCGTCAGCTGGATAGACAAAGGAAGGCTCACAATCGAGAAGCCTGCCAAGCACAAGGCGGAAGCGTAATCCTCAGCTGCTATCACATGGGGGCGAATGCCCCTGCCCCACCCCTCCTCGCCCACCGCCCTGCTAGACTACCCGCACCATGGCCGATGCGATCTGGAAGGAGTACGAGCTCTTTTGCCCGGTGTGCAACACCCACTTTAAGCAATTGGTGGTGCTGCACAAGGTGCCGGAGAACTTCGACATCGCGCCCTGTCTCGCCGGGTTTGTGGAGCGCCACGACCACAAGGCCTTTCAGGAAGCGCAGCGGCAGAAAGCGCAATTCGGCGGGGAAAAGCGTGAACATGCGTAGGTGATGCGAGTCACGCCTTAAAAATCGAAGATGCGGCTAGGATCGTGAAGTAACTTACCCCGTAACGGTCATGTATAGCCGCACACAGAACGAAAACGGCAGTTACAACTCGCGCTGCCTCGACTGCTTTATGACCATCGTTTCCTGCGTGGAGACGGAGCAGGAGCTGGACGTGCGCGAGGCGCATCATATGTGCCCGGAAAAGGCTCTGGCGCAGTTGCTGGCTCTGGACCGGGCCGCGGCGACGCACGCGGCGCGCAACTGACGGCGGAGTGCTCTGGTTGTCGCCCGCAATGGCCTCCGGCAGCGTCGTACGAATCGAAATGTGCAAGTTTGTATTGGAAGAAGCTTCCCCCAGGAGTTAAAACCCCTTCCATCCGAGACGTCTTTTCGGCACGGCTGAAGTCGTGCCCTTTCAAAGCAGGTTAAGGCTGGACCGCCAGGCAGCAGGTTCAATGCGTCCAGGGGACCGGGGCTTATCTGTGGCCGGGGCCGGTCTCCAGGAAAACGAATGAATTGCCGTCGGGATCGCGGACGAAGACCAGCTTGCCATTGCGTTGGGGCACGGCGCCCGCGCCCTTCAATTGATTGGCGGTCTGGCGCGCGTCGGGGACGGGAAAGAGGAATTGCGGCTGTGCGCCGGGAAGCGCGGGGCGGAGTTCGATACGCACGTCGGGAGCGCCGGGGGTGGTGAGGTGGACGTTTCTATCGCCGTCTTCGGCCTCGAAGCCCAGTTGCGTGTAGAACTGCTCTTCCGCGGCGAGGGCGTTGACGGGCAGATCGAAGCCGAGCAGCTCGGTGGAGACGCGGTTGAGGCCCAGGTGCTGGCCGCGGTCGAGCGTGTGCCGCGAGCCGGGCATGTACTGGGTAAACTCGGTGACGCGGCCCTCGGGATCGTTGATGACGGAGATGAGATTGCCGGCGGCGCCCTTGCGCACCGGCGCGGCTTTGAGGCCGATGGAGAGGTAGTACTTGACGAGCGCGTCAAGATCGCCGGCCTCGAAGCAGACGTGCATCCAGCCCAGCGGCTGTGCGCGATCGGTCTGGGGATAGAGCTCGATGAATTGGCGGTCGTTGATCTTGACGAAGACTTCCGTGGTCTTGCCGGCGCTCGAGAAGGCGAAGGACTCTTCGTAGCCGAGCTTGCCGAGGAAGGCAATTTCGCGATCGAGGCTGCTGACGCGAAGGGCGATGTGGGCGATACCGACGATGCCGGCATCGGGTGCGGGAGGCTGCGCGGCCGCGGGCCCCAAGAGCGCGCAGGCAAGCAATGGAAGGACAATCCAATACTTATTCATGCTGGTCTCCTCGGTATGGCGCGTGCGGCGGCATGGGCCGCAATGCGGCGGCCTACAAGTAATCCTCGCGAAAAGGCATGAAGATGTCGAGGACTTCGGAGGTTTCGAGAGCTGCCGTTTCGTGCTCTACGCCGCCGTCGACGATGATGCTGTCGCCGGTGCGCAGCTTCCAGTTTTTGCCCTTGACCTGAAGACGGACGTAGCCGCGCACGACATAGATCATTTGACGATGGGGATGGCTGTGGCGTGCGCCCTTCCAGCCTTGCTCGTAGGTGTTACGCACCATCATCAAATGAGGATTGTAGGCAAGCACCTGGCGCTGCACACCCGGCTCGGGCTTGGTGACTTTCGTGGCGTCGGTTGCGGCGTAGATAACCCCAGTGTCGCTCATTCGTTCCCCGAGAAGATTTTAGATCATCGATGCGTGCTCCATCCTGCGCGCTCTACAGATGGAGGAGGTACACGGGCGCCATGGACGACAACGCAGCCAGGAGTTGCAGCAGGAGCACGCCGCATGCGGGCCTGGGCGCGCGCGGCAACCATTTGAAGGCGAAAAATGCCAGCACGGGAATCTGGCCCGCCATCAACAACTGCCATAGATGCGCCGCCGCGCCTTCATCGGGTTGCCGCGCCGTGCCGAAGAGCGCAATGTGGCCGACGACAACGGCCAGCGCCACGAGCGACATGGCTAAGGGAAGATAGGCGCTGGGCCGCTTGCAGATGGACGGGAACGAGCGGGGATTCTGTTCCATGATGCCTCCTTGGGCAGGGCCTGTAAGCTGATTCTCAGGGCAGGGTTCGGGCAGACCAATCCCGCGACCTTCTCCCCCATCCTTATTCTAAGACCGAAGACATCGGGGGAAAGTCTCAGTTTGCGGAATAGGGCGCTGAAAGCCGGTGTGAATCGGCAAGTACGGGGTTGGCGGAACTGGGGCGGTGCGAACCGGAGACGGCAATCGCGTCTCTACTTGGCGAGAAGCGCCTGGATCTGTTTTTCGATGGTGCTGGGGTCGGTCTCGCCCTGAAAACGCGCGCGGACGACGCCGTTCCTGTCGATGAGAAAGGTGAGCGGCAGGCCCAGCACGCCGCCGTAGCGCATGCCGAGCCGGGCATCGCCCATGGCATTGGGATAGTCGAGTTTGAGGCGCCGGACTGCGCGGCGCGCGGCTGCGGCATCGTCATCCATGGAGATGCCGGCGACGGCAAATCCCCGCGGTCCATACTGGCGCTGCCAGGCGCTGAAGACCGGCATCTCCACCTGGCAGGGCGCGCACCAGGTGGCCCAGAAGTTGACGAGAACTACCTTGCCGCGAAGGGCGCTGAGGCGCAGAGAGTGGCCGTTGAGATCCTGGCGCGTGAAATCGGGGGCGGGCTTGTTGAGCAAGTCGCGCGCGGGAGGCGGCGATTGCGCAGCTGCGGGCGCGATGGATGCGGCGAGGAAGGCGGCGAGGAGCGCGCAGCGAAATCGCATTGCCGCGCCTTCCGCGCTAGTGCGTGCTCTCAACGGGAAACCCCTTGCTGACCCAGTCGGCGCCGAAGTTGTCGGCCAGGTAGAGGACCTTCACGCGGGTGAATCCCATGTCGAGCAGGAGCTTGTAGGCAGGCCCGACGTTAGGGCAGCGGTTCCAGGGGCAACAACCGCAATAGAGCACGATGAAGGTCTTGTGCGACAGGCTGGCGACTCGGTTGCGCAGCATTTGCGCGCCCGCATCCTGCATGCCCGGCCCCGCGTACTCCGAGTGCAAGATATGCGCCTGGTCGTACAACACGCGCGAGCCGACCTGAAGGACGAGGGGCTTCTCCGCGGCGGGCGTTTGGAGGAGGCGGTTCAATTCCTCGGGCTGCAGAAGCATGGAGGTGGGAATGGAATAGGCGCTCGACGGCGACGGCGCGGCCCACTGGGCTGTTGCGTGCATCGGGCATGACGCAACACACAACAGTACGAGCGCGGCGAAGACGCCGGCAAATCCGAATCGAAGAGTTCGCATAAAGGGGCTCTCCGCATCCATTGTAGTGCAGCGCGATGGAAGTGTCGGTGTTACGGCTCTAACGGCTGAGCCGGCGCCGATTCGCAAGTTTCGTCTTGTTCGCCGCGCGTCCATAGGGGGTAGGACAATCCTGCCAGACGATTGATGACGAGGGCTTGCGCGGCCAGCAGAAAGACGGCGACCTCGATAATCACCAGCTCCCTGGGCTTGGAGATGATGCCCAGCGAGACGATCAGCGTGGTGGCGCCCGCGGGCGGGTGCCCGGCGCGCAGCAGGACCATAAAGGCGCCGGTAGCCGAGAGCGAGAGCGCAGCGGCAAGGATTCTTGGCCAGTAAACGCCGGGATGGACGCCGTAGGGCACACTGGCAGCGCCCGTGACGACGTAGGCGCCGTAACCGCAGACCAGGCCGATGGCGTGACCGAGGATGGTGTTGCGCGGGCAGGAATTCCGCTGGAGAGGAGCGACGAAGAGCAGATAGGCCGTAGGACCGAGCGATGGAAAGACAAAAGGGCTACCGGTAACAACCGCCAGCAGCGCGAGCAGAGCAATCGTCAAAAAGCCGTTGACAAAGACGTAAACGGACCACACCAAGCGAGGCGGAAAGTGGTCGAGCAGCCACGCGAGCCGCAAGCGATCAAGCAGCACGGCAACGTGCTCTGTCCCTCGACCGCCGTTGATGGCGTTAGGTTCCGGCAATGTAGTTCCTTCGAAGGCTCAGATGTTGGGCAGAAGATCGAAGTACTCGTCGTCTTCGTTCTTTCCTCCTTCGCCCTTGCCGAGTTTCTTTTCCGATTCGACAAACTCGATGCGCTCGATCCACTTGACCATCTTGTAGCCAAGCTGATTTTCGACGCGCAGCCGCAAGGGACCGCCGTAAACCGGGGGCAACGGCTGGCTGTTCATTCTGGAGGCCAGCAGGCATTGCGGCTTGAGCACGTTCTCGAGGCTCTGCGTGTCGTAGTAGGGGCCCCCGTAGAGTGCTTCGCCGAAGGAGTAGAAGGCGACGGTGTGCGCTTCGGGACGGGGCCGGACGAGTTCGATGAGCTTCTTCATGGGGATGCCGCCCCACTTGGCGATGCCGCTCCAGCCCTGGATGCAATGATGCATGGCGATGTGTTCGACCTCGCCCAGCTTGTGCAGGTCGGCCAGGGAAAGCTCGACAGGATTTTCGACAAGGCCGCCAACCTTCAGCTTAAATTCGCGAAAGCTGTTCTCGGCCAAGCGCTTCCAATCGTCGCGCACGGGCAGTTTGCCGTTGGGCCAGAAGTAGGGCGAGATGTCTTTCTCCGAATACATCTGTTGCGGGGTGAGGCGGTTCAGGGTGAGCAGTTGCATGGGGTAGGTGACGGCCTTGAGGGTGTGTTGCAACGTGCGCGGCCTGTTCCACGAGAGGTAGTGCGCGGCTATCCAGCAGAGGACGACGACGCCGATGCCAATAAAACCCAGCCAGATGCCGAGGCGGCCTTCGTCGTTTGTGCCCAGCACAATATGGTTCATATTGCGAGCAAAGCCGGTCATCACCACCAAAGTGACGTGGACTACGAGAAACGCCAGAAAGCTGAGCATCGTGAGGAAGTGAATGGAACGCGCCGATTGGCGGCCGCCGAAGATGCGCGCATACCAAGAGAAGTGATTCACCACGGCGGGCGACATGGCGATCCCGGTGAGGATGGCCAAGGGACCAAAGACAAAGACAACCGTGAAATAGGCTATCTGCTGGAGTGCGTTGTAGCCGTAGAAACCGTTGGGTTCGGCGGGCAGATGAAAAGTGGCGTAGTGGACCCAGGTGTTCCACGCCTGCAGGAAGACGGTGGGCGAAGCGGGCACGAGGCGCTTCCATTGCTCTGTGGAGAAAAGCATTGCGCCGAAGTACAGGCCGCAGAGGATGAAGCCGTGTACATTGATGAAGTGCCACACGCGCGCTACGCCAATGGTGTGCCGGTAGCCTGGGGTACCGATGAGCGGCGAAAGATAGCGGGCATCATCCTTGGCAGTCCAAAGGCGATCGCGCGGAACTTTGATGGGCGTGAAGCGGATCCACTCGCTGTCGGGCGTGCAGTGGTCGTTGAAGTAGAGCCTGGGGTGATCGGCCAGGATTGAAAGGCCGCTGCGGATGAGCATGGTGACAAAGAGGAAGTTGAAGAAGTGACAGTACCGGACCCAAAGAGGGAAGCCGTGCGGACCGGCAGAGTTGTTGGGATAAACCGCCGCAACCGGCGGAATATGCGGCAGGCCGGCTACGGCCATCTCGATCCAGGCCGCGGCCACCAGCGCGGCGATGACCGCTGCGGCTCCGATCAGAATCGAAGGACGGACCCATAGGCGGAAGCGGCGATCCGCAGGATAATGCACCGCTCCGTGCTCGGCATCAAACGAAATCATGGCTCACCGGAGGAACTCTGCAGTCACTACGCCACGAGCCGGGTGCGTGCAGCGCAACACCGGCCTGTGCCCGATCCCGTCCGGGGCGCGTTGCGCTCGACTTATCTTTCGCCGTTGAGAACAGGGAGCGTGCTTCAATTCGCTTCTCTCGTGCCACGCAGCAGATGGTCCGAGGTTGCGTCCGCCACGCTCGAGGAAGTGCTGGGAATCAGCGGCGGCGGCAAGAGCCATTGCTCTCAACACTATGTTTATACTCCGGCGAGGAAGCGGCTGTCATACAGGGCTTGGGAGCGCGCTCTGTAGCGATTGGCGTGGAGATCGGCGAAAAAGCCCCTAAATTGAAAACGCCAGAGACCGAAGCCTCTGGCGTTTCAATCTTGATCACTCGGTAGTACAGCCGGTGTTGCGTCCTCCGGTTCCCCCAGCGGCGG
>Ga0326727_10010077_pt1 | contig 22734 bp, 15 predicted proteins | sample MB2enrmetagenome_FD_207643 | JGI IMG/M metagenome (GOLD analysis project Ga0326727, IMG submission 207643) | Lab enriched peat soil microbial communities from McLean, Ithaca, NY, United States - MB29MY | ecosystem: Environmental > Terrestrial > Soil > Wetlands > Peat | place: USA: New York...
CCCTTTTCAGCAATTGACTCTTAGGGGAGGTCGAGTTAAGTCCGCCGTGGACCAAGACAAAGACCAGGAGCATGGGAAACGATATCCAGTACTCCGCGTAGCTTAGATATGTGGCGGATATACTCAACACCAGCCAAAAGAGCATCCAGGAAACCATATTGCCTCCGCGTAGCGTCCGCCACATCATGTAGGCGAGCAACATGCAGAAGGCCGCAACCCAGATAACCCCGCGCGCAATTGAGTAGAGTATAAAAAAGTCGGCAATATCAGGCCCCAGGAGAGCACTGAACTGATCTGCCTGATAAAAGCCAACGCCAAATGGGTTCAACGACGATACAAAGGGTACGCCAACAGTAATCAGGTCCAGGCGGTCGGCGGTGTCTTTTCCACCCAGACTTCGATCGAATGGATTTATTGTCAGTGCAACCGCACGTTCGAGATCGGTGGGGAAGATCGCATACAACGCGCCCCCCAAGACCAACGCCAGAGCCGCAAATCTGATGATCCGGCCGATCCCGTGACGCATTTGGGTCATGATCAAGATGGGAGCCCCGAAGATAAGAAGGGCATAGATCGCGGTCCGCGATATTGAAAAGCAGGCAGTCAGCACTACGAGCACAAGCAGGGCGCCGCCAAGAACGCGCTGCCGCTGCGTCAGCAAAAGATACGCCCCGGCAAACAGCAGCAGCGGCAGGAAGCCGGAGAGATAAACAGGATTCTGAAAAGAGCCCCGCACGCGCAGGGTGTCGGCCCGCTCGAGAGTTTGCTCCGCGCTCAGCAGGCCGGCATAGATCTCATTCGCGACAGGGAAGCGAAACAAGAGATTCAAACCTGTGACTCGCTCCAAAATGACGCTGCAGCTCAGCAGAATCCCTCCGGCGGCGAATGCGGAGATGACGGAGCCGAGTTCGCGCGGACCGAAGACACGGTAGCATATGTACGCGAAGAGCATCACTTCTACGCTCTCAGAAACTGTCCGCTGAGCCCCGGTCTGGTAAGATCCGCTGCCCAGCAGGTCAGTTAAGACGCTCAATGCGAAGAGGGCAAGAAGCATGTATAGCAGTGGTTCCCGCCGGCCGGGAATCCGGGGATAATTCGAACGTTGCAACAGAAAACATAGCACCGCGATCAACACGGCGACCCGGTTGAAGGTCAGCTGATATCCGTACACAGTGCCAAAGCCAAGAGCGCTGGATTGCACCGGCACCAGGGCGATCAGGACCAGCATCAAAAAGCGCAGATCGCGGAGACCTATGACCAGAAGTATTCCGGCAAACGCAGCCAGCGCCAGGCGCAGCGATCCCATGGAGGGGACGTTCAGGCAGGCGATGAAAAGAAATAGCAGGACGGTGATTCCGCGCAGGTGATCGCGCTTCGCCAGTCTCTTCCCAACTAACTTCATCGAGGCGCGCGAGGACACTAAATCGGAAGCGGTTGACGGCATGGTAAATTGTCTTTTCCTGCTCAAGGTCTGGGATGGGAGCTGAGATTCAATAAGGTGACGAGTACGCTAGAGGGTCCGGAATTCCTGTCTAATCCAGTGATATGTGCCGAGCAGGCGGCAGTAGATTCCATCGATTGCGGCAATAACTTGCATCCGCAACACTCACATCCGGAGGCGCCTTGATTTGAAGAACAGGATACCGGCGGCAGTGGGCCGTTAGATTGGCGTGGCTGGTCAGGTATAAACGTCTTGCAGACAATTGGGCACTCTAAATGTTGCGCCTCAGCGCGAACTCCAAGCCAGTGCGCAAGTCAGACTCTGAACTCATGCTAGCCGCGGGTACGAAAGCTGCTGGCTTTCGCAAGTACATAGCGAAGATCTCCCGGGCCAGGCACGAGCTCGCGCAGTCCCAGGCCGTTGCGATTTCCGAGCCAGATGGTAAATGCCAGACTCAGGACAAACGACAGAAGCAGGGCTACTGCCATACCTAATGTTCCGGCGCGCATGGTGAGAGCATAGCCTGACGCTACAACCACGACCAGCATGAAGGAGCTGGATATGGCATTGAGTTTCGGCCTCAGGAGGCCGCCAACGAACCACAGCTCTATGGGCACGGTGATCGAACGGACGATGAGCGCTATACAGAGAATCTCCGCCAATCGAATGGCATCCTGATAGGCACTTCCATACATAATCAGAATGAAGCGCGGCATTACGACAAGCAAAGCCGCCGACAGCAAAATGCCCAGCACGGCGAGCTGGCGAAAAGTAGTTTGCGTGAACCATCTGGAACGCTCGGGGTCATTGGAAGCAATGTGTGGAAACATAACCTGGGCAAAGGGAGTAAATGCCAGAGTGATCCGGTCTGCCAACCCCCTGGCCACGGCATACTGTCCGAGCCCGGCGGGGGAGAGAAAACGGGCCAGAATAAACGCATCGGCGCGAAAATACAACTGAATAATGGTTGCGGAAACGTGCTGCTTCCACCCTTGCCGCAACAAATCCGAGAGACATTTGCTTGACCAGCGCCAAGTCGATCGGCTGACCTTTACGGTCAGATAGAAGCCGATCGCCGCCATAATCACGGACTCGATGGCCAGCATGATCAACATTCCCTGCAGGCCTGCGCGCAGAGCAAACAGCACGATTCCGGCGCCGATGGTGGTCAGGATGACATCGAAGACCAAGTAGATGCTTATCGACCCGACACGGCCCAGACCGAGAAAGATCGCGGTCCAATTCGTTTTGTAAAGCATGGCCGGCAAGGACAGGAAGAAGAAGGCAAGAATCCCAAGCGAAGCCCCCGGCAGCCTGGTCGTGCGCAGGTAAACCAAAAGAGTGATAAGCCCGCCGCCGAATCCTTGCAAGAGGCTCAGAAATAAAGAAGCGGAGTGAACTTCGGCGAGATCGAACTGCTCGCGGCTCACCTGAACGGTCATAATCGTAGGCGTGCTCAGGCCCACCAGAACGGTCGCGACGTTGAAATACGCCTGGACGAGGAAGAGGTTTCCGCGCAAGGCAGGCCCCAGGCCTCGTGCCGTGACCACGCTGTAAACGACCCCGAATCCGGCCGAGATAAGCTGGGCTGTACCCATGGACAGGAGCTGATCCCGGGTGCGCATTATTGCGAGACGCTGCCCGCTGAATTGAGGGAGATGCGTGGAACTGAGGCTGGCATCACGATCACTTTCCGACCAGTGCGGATCTGAACAGAGCTATGGACTGAGAGATTTCTGGATTCTTCTGAATGAAGCCGTGTGCATAGATGAAAGAGCATGCACCCAGGAAACCGAACAGCATAAACAGAACAACGATCAAGGTTCGATGCGGCGAGGACTTGCGATCCGGCGGAATTGCTGGTTCCACCACCTGAATAATGGTCGCCTCTTTGGATTGATCCAACTTGGCCGCATCATATTGCTTGATCAACAGGTCGAACAGAGTTTGACGATAGACCAGCTCGTGCTCGGCGCTAAGGTACTCGATCCCTGCCCCGGCCACGTCCCCCAATCCAAGATCGGAAAACCCGGCCGTATGTTGTTTCTGACCCAAACGGGCAGCCTCTGCCTGCAGCGAGGCAAGCTCATTCTCCGTCAGTTGCACCTCCGGGTTGCGATCCGTCGAGTAGGTGCGGAGCGCCTGGAGCTCCACATTCTTGGCCGCGGCCTGGGCGCGCAGGGCGGCCAGGCCCTCAATCATGACTTTGGCCTGGTCCTGGGGCTCGATTACGCCTTTTGACTGCTGAACGCGCTGAAATGAAATCTCCGCGGATACAAGTGCCAGTTTCGCGTCTTTCAGTTGTCCTTCGTAGAAGGTCTGGCGCTGCGACGCTTCTGTTGCCTCTATGGATTGTGTGAGGATGCGCAGTTGCGAGGTGTAGGCGTTGGCGATATCGGCTGCGCGTCTCTTGTCCTTGTCGGTGACAGAAATCGAGATGAAGCCGCTCTTCTGCGCGGCAATATTGGTGTTGGCTGCCAATTCCTTTCGGGTGTCAGTCATGTCCTTGGCGCGGTAAATCTCCGCCAGGTTATAGTCCCGGATAATCGCGTCAGCTATGGGCCGGGAATTCAGCATGCCTATGTAGATCTCGTTGGGGTTTCTCAAGCCCAGCCCGCCCGCGGTCAAGGCGGCCATCGAACCTGCTGCGGTATTTGCCAACTGGCTCATCATCATTGCGGCCGACTGGGTCTGCTGCGGGGTCAACAGTTGCGTGGTGGCCTCATAGCGCACCGGCAGGAGCAGACTGGTGACAACACCGGCGAGCACCGCGATCCCGGTTACTACGGCGACGAGTCTTTTGCGGCCAGCGAGAATTATGAGGAATTCAAGGAAGTTCACCCCGGTCGCCGGGCGCGGATCCTCAGGGAGAATCGCATCTTCCGAGGCGACTCCTGAAACTTCGCTGCGTGGGTCCTGATCAGTCATCAAAGGCATAGCGTTAATAGGCGGTTCCGAGGACCGCTCCGGTCATTGCTGTTTGAGAAAGAAGTTGGGCGTAAAAGGGCAACTGCTGCATGAAATTATTGGGCGACTTCAACTTGGTTGGAACGATAATCGCATCTCCCGGCAAAAGGGTTGTTCTTTCAAAATCGGTATGCCAGAATTCTCCGTGGTTTTGCCTGCTGACTACAGTCCCGTCGGCCCGGATCAAGAAGATGCGCCTCACATCCGCTTGCCGGGTCGGCCCGCCAGCATCGCCGAGATACGCGTAGACCTGTTTTCGAGGCTGGTACCGGAATGCGTTCTCGTTGTAGACCGCCCCGGCGACCTGAACGGTGCTGGCCCTGGGGGGGATATAGAAGCCGTCTCCGTCTTCGAGAGGAAAATTCGGGATGTCGGCGACCGTACTGGCAGTGGGACTCATGTCAAGAACGATTCGGCCCGTGGGGCGAACCGCGGAGAGCTGGGCTATGATGGCCTGTTGCTGCCCTATCTGCGCCTGTTGATCCGCGGTATTGGCAGAGTTGAGCGACGGGGCAGCCGCATAGCGCGACATGAGTTCTCTCTGCATCTGGTTGATCGATATCCGGAGCTGCTCTTCTTCGGCCAGGCGGGTGGAGACACGGGTCAATTGCGCAGCGTAAAGGTAGGAGTGCGGAGTAAGCCCTCCGGCACGCTGGACCACGTCTCGCAGGTTCTCGCCGAGCTCTACGCGGTACACTCCCGGAGCATTGACCTCTCCGTCCACCCGGACAAACTTTGCGTGTTTATCGGTGGGCAAAGGCAGGTCGTTACGCGAAAAGATGGTGATGACATCTCCGGCCTTCAATATCTGGTTGTCGGGAGACGCAGGCTTGTCGATCGCGTTGCCCAGATTGAAGGCAATCAGGCGGGTGCTCAGGTCCTGTTCGTCGAGCCGCTCGATGGCCGCATAGTCCCAGTTGATTTCCGCAGTATTGTGAGATAAATCGGCCATCATATCAATTTGTGTGTTTCCGGCCAGAATGTTCTGCCCGCTTTGTGCGTTTCCGGCCAGAATGTTCTGCCCGCTTTGTGCGTTTCCGGCCAAAATGTTTTGCCTGCTCCAGCTGTCGTCGGCGGGCGTGTTCCCAGCCAGATGGTTTTCCTGGTACCAATGATGGCGGGTAATCAGAACTTCGCGCGATTGAATCAAGTCCGAGATCCGCATCCCCTCGTGCCAGGGGAAACGGCCTGGCTCAGCGACGTTTCCGCGCAGCGTCACCGCGTTCTCGAACTGCAGCGAGATAGGGAAGACCCGCAACATATCGCCATCTCCGAGCACGCGCTGCAATCCCGATGCATCCAGCGGGAAGTCATCGACCCGCCGTCTTCTGTGGTTCTCAATGCGCTCCAACAGAGCCCGATCCGCTTCCGCCAGATTGGTGATGCCGCCGGCGTCCTTCAATCCGGAGGCAATCGTCGTTTCGCCTTTCAATTCATAGATTCCAGGCTCATTAACACTCCCCATGACGGCAACTTGCGGGCCGGCAGGCGGAATATAGATCACATCTCCGGGAAGCAATTGGACATCGTGCGATTTGTCGCCCCTGCGCAGCAGATCGTAAATGTCAAAATCGGTCAGGAGACGGTTGGCGCGGCGCAATTGAATGTGCCGCATCGATCCCGTGGCCGAGGGTCCGCCGGAAGCAAAGAGCGCATCCACCAGCGTGCTCAGGGAGCTGACGGTGTACGCTCCCGGCTGCCGCGCGCTGCCCAGAACAAAGATCTGGATGGAGCGAAGCTGGCCCATCGTGACATTCAGCTCAAAACCTTTGAAAAGCCTGCCTATAGCCGCGCGGAGATAGCTTTCCACTTGCTCGTAGCGCAACCCAGCAACGGTCAAGGTTCCCAGCTTGGGGAGGAAGATTTGCCCGTTCCTGTCCACAGTGACGCTGGTCTCGAGCTCGACCGTTCCCCACACCCGTATGAGGAGTTCATCTCCCGGCCCCAGCACATAATCGGCGGGGACCGGAATCCGATCCATGGGAGCAAAGGTGGAGGGAACCTGGTCAAATAACTGCCTGCCGTACACCGGAAGCGGAGATCCCGCCGCGTCCTCGGCAAACAACTCGAATTCCGATCGAGTGGTAATTGGGCCGACGACCCGGGTAGGAATGGGGATTCTTTCAGTTTGAGCAGGAGCTAATACAAAAGGAGTTGCGCCATTCTCAGCTCCGGGAGCGGGAGCGGGAGTGGGAGCGGTTAAGGAGGGCGTCGTGACAGGGGGTGTTTGAGCCGCGCCAGCGGGAGGACAAGGATGCCCTTCTGAGGGAGCGCAGGCCGGTGCGATTGCCGGAACAGTTGGAGCCGATTGGCCGGCGCAAAAGGATCCGGACAATAAGAAGAGGATCAAGAGCTTATGAGTCATAGTCGAATTGGGCACTCAGATGCAATTGTAAGTCGAAGTAAAGGACGAGTCAGAATCCCGCGGCCTTCAGTATGGCATCAACAGATTAGGTTCAGGTTGGGGATACATTTCAGAAACCAATCGACCGATTCGGGAACCATGTGAATTGAATGGTTGTGGTGGTCACGGTTTGCTGTCCGGGAAGATAAACGGGAGCCTTCCAGTGCTCGTAAGCAAAGCTGCCATTGATCTCGAAGTCCTTGCCGATGCGCTTGACCGCCTGGAAGCCGATATCGTTAAGCGTGGTGCCGCCGGGGAGCAGGCAGGCAGCTAGGGGGCAGGCTGGGCCCGAGTAGGTCTGGGTGGTCGAACCGGGGATGAAATCCTTGGTGGCCTTTTGATTGCGCACACTGGCCTGGATCCATTCGTTGCCGCTCAAGTGATAGGTAATCCATCCCTGGCCGCCCTTGTCCTCTCGTCCGATCCAGTCGCCGAACAGCTGCCCCTGGTTGGTGTAGCCCTGCTTCTCGATCTGTTCCCAATACATGAATAGGCCGTACTGCCTGGCGGACACAGTCGAGTTGGACGGATCGGTGGTAACCCCTTCAGCGCGAATGTCCAATTTTGGTATGCCAGGCACATGAGAGAGATAGAGGCCGGGGCGCAACGCAGAGCGCCTTGGCGCGTCGATGGGGGAAACATCGTCGTGCACCTCTGAGTCGGTGTAGAGTGTTAGCCAATTGCGGACAAATGGCAACCGGTAGGAGAAATCAAACGCTCCGAAGCGCGCGCCGGGATCGTCGCGACCTTCCTTGACCTGGGGGGAAGGCGAGGAGGTGCTGAAGAAACTCTTCAGGAAGGTGTGGATGGTGGCCGGCGAGTGGCCTTCGCCTGCCCAGATCACGGTGCGCTCAAAGCCGAACTCGAGGTTGTCAGTGGGGCGGAAGCTGACCTTCTCGACATGCACCCACGGGTCGCCGGGATTGACGACGTTCGGCTGACTGGATGCCGGTCCCGTATACAACGGGTTGGGCATAAGGGTATGGCCCCGCAGCGGGCCCACCAGAAATTCATAACGGAAGGGCCCGGTGAGCCGGGAGAGCAGGGGAACATACAGCGGCTCGATGCGATTGATGTGAAAGGCGTAGATGTTCTCGGCATTATTCGAGTAGGCCATGCTGGCGCCTTGGCCCGGTCCCAGCCACTCGTCCTGTTTGCCGAAGGAGATTATGTGGTTGAGGTACTGTGCGGAGACGTATAACTCGAGGAAGCGCCCCTGGGTGGCGGTGGCGATCGGTCCCATGGGGATGGTGGTCTGGTTGTACGGTTTGCCGGTGGCGGAGTTGAGGTAGGTCGTGTCGTCAACCGTTGCGAGCGCCTGGGCCAATGCCGCTGAGTATCCGGTGGCCGAGGGCGCGCCCTGGAACTCGCCGCGCGCATAGAGCGTGAACCGGCCGGCGGTAGCGTAGCCGCTGGCGCCGGAGTAATTATTGAAACCGCCCTGGTAAGGCCGGCCGTAATCGTTCACGATTGTCGAGCCGAGATGAAAGCTGTCGCGCAGCGATGTGCCGCTTATGGCGCGGGCCACTGTGTAGGTTGACTCGATTAGCGCATTGCCCGGTTGCGCTGGACACGGACCCCTGGTGTCGAGGTGCAACTCGCGGTCCAGCGCATCATATAATTCCCGTGCCTCACTGGTAAGCGGTCCCGGCTCCGCATTATCGATGTTGGCCGGGGTGTCTTGCAGCATGTGGGTCAAGCTGGCGCGCGTCCATGGACGCATTCCCAGGTACACATGGTCCAGAAAGCCCAGCGAATACAGCCGCAGCACGGCCGGATAAATCCAGCTGTCCACCGGAATGTACGGAGAACCCGTCACCGATAGATCGCAAACGGTCACGGCACCGTCGGCATCGTCGGCTTGCTGGTCGGCGGCCGTTTTCCCTCCTGGAGGGAGAGCGGAAAGCGGACTGACGCCGATTACCAGCATGCCCGCGAATGCAATTGCGCAAAGGCGCGCAGAAGACACGAGCACGCGCGAACCCCCATCTTCGTCCATTGCGCCATCATTGCGACGCTGTCTCGCCCGGCTGTCGCCCAACCGTCGCGCGACATGACGGAAAAACTCTATTTCAATCAAGGGACTGATCTTCCGGCGGCTCATGAATGTCGCGCGCCTGATTGCTGTTACCAGTTCCGTCGATCCTGTCCGACTGCGTATCGGCCTTGAGCGATGCGATCTCCGCTGCAAGATTCTCTATCTGTTGTTTCAGATCCTTCATTTGCGCGGAATGCTCGTTTATGTTCGAAAGTAATGCACTCTCCTGATTGGCACGATCCAAAAGGCCGGTCATCGCGTTGCGCGCAAGGTCGGAGATGCTCCGCGCCCCGCTCGTGGCGCACAACTTCTCCAAAGCCGAGAACTCTCCCTCTGAGAGCCGGACGCTGATGGCGCGTGTTCGCGGTATCAGGACTGTCATTTTTGCAGTGTCAGGGTTGGATGGAAGGTTCGGACCAGGTGAACGAGCAGAGCCAGACCCAGCCGCCGGAGACTCACACGGAACAAGCTTCGCTCCCGTCGGTCCCACTCTCGGGATCGATTATTTTAGAAAACACTAAATACACCGCCCGCGCACTCGGCGAGGGTGTTCTTCTGCGGCATTCCAGCCGTTCGAGGTCTAGCTTCTGGGAGCTTCGCAGCGAGCTGTTCTTCTCTTCGCTTGGCCTTGACTGTCATTGAAAACCATAACACGCGGGCTGGGGAGGGGCAAGAAAAAAGTAGGACTTTTGTAAAACATTTGTGAATTTTCCTTTAACCAGTGTCATTTGTGGAAAGTGGGTCAAAAGATTCCCAAAGGAGAACTCTTTATCAAAAGATAGTTCGCACCGCCGTTCGGGGTACCCAATCAGAGCATTTGGGGCATGGGAATCCAACAATTGTTCCTTGGGAACACCGGCGCCCACCTGGCGGCACTCATGAGCGGCCTAACATCTCTTTGTATTGCCGTATGGCAGGCATACAAGAAGCACCCCAAAGCCGCACAGCAGCTCCAACACCTTGAGGCTTACAGCGCCGATGTTCACGGCAGCGATGGCCATCGCCCATCCCGTTCGTCATCTGGGTACATTCGGTACATTTTGAGGTGAGTGAATGTCCTGTGATTCGTCCCTAAGCGGCACTAGATGAGTCACTTAGATTATGACATTCTTCTGGTTCGGGACCCGGGGGAGCAGAGGCTCAAATCCTCACTTCCCGCCCGTTGGATTAAACGCATTGGTTTCAATATCATAGGATCTAATACTTCCGTCGTTTTCTGTACGAACCGCTGCTTGGCAAGGCGAGTAACTGCTGGATTGCCGACGATCCGGAAATTGTCCTAAGAATTCCCGCGAATACGAAGCCCCCGCGGCAGGTTCACTCTGGCGGAATTGCTGGGCAAGGTCCCAAGCCAGCCGCGTCGGGAATGCAAGCTTCAGCCAACCAAGGCCAGCCTGGTCTGGGCGCTCGGACCTCTACGCTGCGACCGAGCGTTGGAGCCTGCGCGGGGATTTTCTGCCAGCCATCCGGTTTCGCAACATAGATCAACTCCGTCCCGTTTGGTTGCGGAAGCTGTGCTTGAGCGGGGAGAGGAGGATTCAAGACAATAATCTGAAGGCTCTTCTTCTTCCCTGAACCGCAGATCCAGATCCGGACTACGCGATATTGGCCGACAAGTCCCGCCGTGCGCAATGCTTCCAGGACATGAGGCGCCACTCCCTTCGCTTCCGCTGGATCAATCCCCTGAGGCGTATCGAAAGTATATGCACCCTGCGCCTGCGCGGCGCTCGCGCCAGGACTGACCGGAACAACGAAAGCCACAGTGAGTTGCTGAGGGTTCGTCAGAAGATTGAAAACAGGGCGTGGCAGGACGACTGCGAGGAGGCAGAGCACGGCTACAGCGATAAATAGGGCCGGCACTCTACGAGTCAATGTCACCAACATTCCCGAGGCGCCCGCAGCGATCAACCACATGGTCATCTGAAGTCCTATGGCAAGCGGAATGGGAGTGCCCAAAAAGCCCCCCCGGCCGTGGTATAGTACATGGCTCCGCAGGACCACCCATTCCAGGAAAAGAATGAAGAACAGGCATCCAACAGCCGCACCAACCGCCGCGACGATAAAGGCGCTGCGACGCAAGGAGAGCCATCGACGGGGATAAGCGGCAGCCGCCAGGCCGAGGGCCAGAGCGAATGGAGCGATGAGCCGCCAGAATTCAAATCCGGCCCAGCCCGATTGATAGGGCTCGTGCGGGAACATATGGGCGGCATACGTAGCACCGAGAATGATGCCTGACAGCACGAGAGCGGTAATGCCTGCCAACCCAAAACGCAGGAAGCGATTCCCGGGCTTCACGCTGACTTCGCGCGGATGATCCTGTTCTAGCTTGGATTCCATGACCGGAATTATATTCTCGATCCAGCCGGACCAATTACGATCGGGTTTCTTGTGCAATCAGGTATCGAATTGGTTTGGAGAGTGGACTGGCCGCAATTGAGTTCCTGCTCTTTGCATTGCGGCCGGTTTACCGGCAAACCGGAGATTATCCCTGCACGGCCGGATTCAGGTTTGAGCGTGTTCTCGGGTCTCAAAAGCTTCGGGGCGGAGCTGAGAAGTTCTAAAATCGTCCTCTACAGCAGGCCACTACCTTAATCGTCTATGTTTGAATAACTTAAAGTCAATCCGAAACTTCGATTCTGGACAAACCGATTTCGCGCTAAGCCGAGAATAGACGCCTATGCGGGCGGTTCAAGAGCGGAACAAACTCCCAAAACAGGACGCAGGTTCAATCCGTCTGGTTTGGAGTGTCCAAAGGCGGCTCAACCTCGTTGATACTGAGGCTGCGGTATGCGCGATTATCCATCCGTGTTGGTGGAATCCATACATATGCAAGGCCGGTCGCATTACCACCGCAGAGCGCACGAGAATGCTGCACTTCTTGCGAGGAGCCTCAATGTCCATCTTGGCCATGCTGGTGATGACGGCCCCCAATACCTTTATGTCAAGAACCCCCGCACCACCGGTTCCGATCGTACCTTCACTGTCAAAATACGCCGTGGATCACCTTTTTGTGAACAATGTGCGCTTTCTGTCGATGGCAGGAGTGGTAGCTTGCCATTGCATTGGAGCATCTCGTTTGATACCCGGTATAAGTTCCTCGGGCTGGTTGTTGAGCGGGATGCTGCAACCGTTTAAGTTCGGCACAATCGACTTTTTCCTGATTTCCGGATTCCTGATGAATGAAGGGCTCACTAGAGGAGGTCCATTGGAGTATCTTAGGCGGAGGCTCAAAAGAGTTTTGACGCCATGGCTGTTTTGGTTCTCCCTGTTTTACGTAATGTTACTCACCAAATATGTTATGAAAGGCGAACTGAGACTTCACTCATTGCGCGGCAACTTTCTGTACCTGCTCGATCGGCTGCACATCTGTCTATTCTCGAGCGCGTATTGGTTTGTTCCCAATCTTCTATTAGCACTGTGTGTGCTTCTGCTTTGCAGGCGCCTTCTCCGCGACCTTCGCTTTGGCTGCCTGCTTTTGGCGCTGAGCTTGTTCTACAGCTTGAACATATACGCGCAGTGGATTTCCGTCTCAACTCATACTGAGGCTTTGCTCGGATTTGTCTTTTACTTGTGGCTGGGCGCCTGGGGAGCGCGGAACATGAATGCTGTTGCATCATTGGTTGCCCGCATTTCCATGCCCGCCCTCATTGCCCTGGCAGTGATTACCGGGATGGCCGCAATGTGCGAATCGAATGTGCTGGCCGCTCTCGGCTTTGCGGACACTATGGACACTTTGCGCATAAGCAACCAAGCCTATTCCGTTGCGATCGTATTGGTGATTATCAAGCTGCGCAGGGCCATTTGGCCACGCACATGGGACGTGCGTGCGAGCACGTTCGGTATATATCTAACACACAGCATCATTCTTTCGCTGTTGCTGAAAACTCCAGAATTAAATGTTTTGAGAAGCCTTGCCGGTCAAACGTGGGGCGCGAGAGCAGGAATGGCAATATGCCTTTCCTTAGGCGGGTTTGCGGCCACGTATGGGTGCTCACTTTTTCTCACCAGATGGCTGCTCAGTCGTCAAGGCTTGTGCTGGATGGTGGGCAGTCCCGCACCCAGGAGAAAGGCTGGCATCGAAGTAGGATCCGTTATTACCTTTTCACCAATGTCTGGTCAAGCGCACCCTGCTTCGTAGCTAGGTTCTGAGTCGTCGGCTCGACGCTACACATAAACTCCGCGCCGTAACCAGCCTACAAAGTGTCGTCGCGGTGAGCCACGCTTCGACCGACCTTCTCATTGTTTTTTGCAATGAGCAGTCGCTGGAAATTTGAATACTTGGGGGCAAAGCAGAAGAATCCTAAAATCGTCATCTAGCGCCGACCGTCGGTCCCGATTCAAAGATAAATGCGCCTGCATCTTTCGCCTCAAGCAGTTCAGATGGCGAGGACGAAGTCCTCAAGCCAACTGCACCGGCGGACCGTGTGGAGGGCACCCTGGCGTAGGCACGGCAGTTGCTGGAAGCCTCGCATTTTGTGCAGCATGCGGGGAAGGCCCAAGCCGCCAGATGATGGCGATCCTGGCGCCGATGGAGGCCGCTTTGACCCAATTGTGCGTGATGCAACTCACAAAAGTATGACTTTCCATGGGATATTTGCAGAGAATTTCATTGACTGTTGGCCCCTGCCGAGTATCGTGCTTGCAGAGACTAATTACCCTCAGATCGAGTGCTGGCGCAAGGGCGGGCGCAATGCTTTTGTTCGCGAAAGTGAAAACAAGGATTCCCGTCCTGCACGGAGCCCCTGTGAAGAGGTTCTCAATATGATTCCGGGAGGAGACGCCATGCGTCGCATAGCAGTGTTCGCACTTCTTGTGGTATTGGCAGCCAGCGCCAGGGCGCAATTCGATACAGCCACAGTACTTGGAACCGTGACCGACCCAAGCGGGGCGGTGGTTCCGAACTGCCAGGTGACGTTGCACAACACAGCCACGGCGGCACTGGCCACGGCAACCACCGACGACCGTGGCGAGTTCCGGTTCGTGGATATGACCGTTGGCTCCTATGAGCTGAAGGTGGCGGTGCAGGGCTTTCAGCCGGCTGCGGCCAAATTCGACCTGACGGTCGGCGCGCACCAGCGGGTGGACGTACAACTGCATGTGGCTTCAGTGGCCACTTCGGTAACTGCCACGGCCGAGGCGACGCAGTTGGAGACCGAATCCAGCGAACGCGGGCAGGTGGTGAATGAGCGCGAAATCGCCGAACTGCCGCTGAACGGGCGCCAATACTCGCAGTTGGTGGAGCTGACGGCAGGCGTCGTTCCCAGCCCCGCCGAGCTGGGCACAAACTACACGCAACGCGAGGGATCGTTCGATATCAACGGCCTGCGCAGCGTCTTCAATAACTATCTGCTGGACGGGTTGGACAACAACTTCTATGGCACCTCAAACCAGGGATTCTCGAACCAGGTGGTGCAGTTGTCGCCGGATGCGGTTGCAGAGTTCCAGGTGGTGACCAATAACATGAGCGCGGAGTACGGGCGGTCCGGCGGCGCCACCATCAATGTGGTTACACGCTTCGGGACCAACCAGTTCCACGGCCGGGTATGGGAGTTCCTGCGCAACACGGATATGGACGCAAGCGGTTTTTTCTTGCCGGATGTCGGCGGCAAACCGTCGCTGCACCAAAACCAGTTCGGCGGGACGCTGGGTGGTCCGCTGAAGAAGGATAAGCTCTTTTTCTTTCTCGACTACGAGGGTTTCCGCCAGACCAGCTCCACAACCCAGGCTTCCACCCTGCCCACCGCGGCCGAACGCGGCCTTACCAGCACCGGCACCGCCCTCGGCTACTACCTGATTGACGATACGGTCGATACCAATACGAAAGCCACCGGCACTTTGCCGATCGACAACCCTTGCCCATACGTCGGCCCGATTGGCGGGCCGCAGACTGTGGCCGCGAACGTGAACCCGTGTACCTCGACTACCTGGCTGGGTATCGGCCTGGGTGAAGGCGGCTCTGCCGCGCAGGCCTACTACGGCGGCACGCAGTATTTAACCGGCCACATTCCCGCGTCGGCTGTCATACCCTACGCCGCATCGGTGCTGGCGCTGCTGCCGACCAACACCAACAGCAACGGCGTTAACAACTACATCATTCTCGATCCCGACACCTTCGACCGCGACAAGGGCGACCTGAAGGTGGACTATGACCTGCGCAAGAACCTGCGTCTGTTTAGCCGCTACTCGCAGAGCCGGTTCAATGCATTTGACCCCGGAAGCATTGCCGGGCCGGCCGGCGCGAACGGTGACGGCCACGTCATTGCCCCGGTGATTCAGATCGTGGGCGGCGCCACCTGGACCATCAATCCGCTCTCCTTGTTCGAGGCCCGCTTCGGCTTCTCGCGCATGCAGGCGGGCAAGACCCCACCGCTGGCCGGCGGCCCCAGCATGTTTCAGCAGTTCGGCATCAGCGGCCTGCCCACCAACCCGCAGTACACCGGCGGCATCACCTACGAGTACTTTTCAGATGGCGGCTTTACCAGCCTGGGCCGCTTGTGGACCAGCCCCCAGTACCAGAACCCCACAGTCTGGAATCCCAAGGCCAACTACACCCGGTTGCTGCCGGGCCACACTCTCAAGGCTGGCATCGAATACACCAATCTCCACGTGGCGCAGGAAGATCTGCATCCGGTAATGGGCGGCGACGTGTATGGCGCGCAGATGAGCGGCTACTGCTACATCGCCGGCTGCTATGCGGCATTGGGCACCCCCTTCTACGGAGCCGCGGACGCCGAAACCAACAAGATGTTCGATTATGCCGACTTCCTGCTGGGTTATCGCGCCGAGATCGGCCTCTCCAACTCACCCATTGCCCAGATCCGCGACTGGGGCTTTAGCGGCTATCTGCAGGACGACTGGAAGGTGAACCATAAGCTCACGGTAAACCTGGGCATGCGCTACGAGTTCTTCACTCCCATCTACGAGGCCAACAACCAGCTTTCCAACTTCAATCCCACCAGTCTGAGCCTGCAGCTGGCCAGCTCCAGCAACCGCTATCTTGTCAATCCGAATACCAAGGACTTTGGCCCCCGCGTCGGCGCGGCCTACGCTCTTACCCATGACATGGTGGTGCGCGGCGGCTTCGGGATCAGCTATTCGCACTGGAACCGCACCGGCTCAAGCTACCTGACCCTGAACGCGCCCTACGGCATCATCGCGCTGGAGAATGTGTACCCTAGCCTGTCAACCTACCTGAACACCGAGGCCAGCTTCCCGGCAAATTTCGTCAGCACCACAAACACCAACTACCCGGCGATGGCCCTCCAGTACATGCCGGCCAACTCGCCCGACACCCAGATTCGGAGCTGGTTCTTCTCAGTGCAGCGGGATATGGGCCACAGTTTGCTGGTCGACCTGGCCTACGTGGGCAACAGCGGCGTCAACGAGGTCTTCTTCAACGACATCAACCAGGCCGCGCCGCAAACCACGGCCAGCGGCTCAGCCTCGCTCCAGGCCCGCATTTTCAGCTACCCCGGCTTCGGCTCGGTCATCGGCACGTTGCCCTGGGGCACGTCGAACTACAACGGCCTGCAAGCCAAGGTGGAGAAGCGCTTCACCTCCGGCCTCTACCTGCTGAACTCCTTCACCTGGTCGAAGGCCATCGACATCGCCGCCCAGTCTTTGGACGGCGGCGGCAACTGCAACAACTGCGGCAACGGCATCCCTTCGGTGCAGAACATCTACAACTGGCAGGCGGATCGCGGCATATCCTCCTATAACCATCCGTTCGTCAACTCGACCTCGCTGGTCTGGACGCTGCCCGTCGGGCGCGGCCAATGGCTGCTGCCCAATCTCAACAGCGCCGCGAACATGATCCTGGGCGGCTGGCAGATGACCGATATCCTGCAGGCCCGGAGCGGCGACCCGCTCACCATGGCCTATAGCCCCAACAACAACACGCAGGTTTCGACGCTTATCACCATCAGCGGCCGCAATTCCTACCGTCCCAATTTGACCGGCAGCCCGATCATGTCAACAGACAAGTCCTTCAACACCACCTACAACGGCATTTTCTACCTCAACGGCAGCGCTTACTCCACGCCGCCGGCCAATGCGCCGTTTGGCAATTCACCCCGCAACGCCGTGCGCGGCTTCGGCTTCTGGCAGCTCGACATGGGCCTGACCAAGGACTTTCCCATCACCGAGAAGATCAAGCTGCAGTTCCGGGCCGAGGCCTTCAACCTGACCAACGAGACCAACTTCGGCGATCCGAACACCTCCCTCGGGACGACCTTCGGCCTGGTCAACTCAGCCCTTCCCGCACGCGAGTTGCAGGTGGCCGGCAAGATCATCTTTTAGGCAGGGTTTTGCCGCTATCGCCAACTTCACAGACCGCGCGGCGGCTGCTTCTCTCAAAGGGAAGCAGCCGCCGCGCGGAACTGTCTATTGGCCGGGAAAGTTGATGTAGAGCGGGCTGCTCGTCAACTGCAAGCCGCCCTTGACGTCGCGAACTTCGACACGCAGCCAATGACGGCCGGCGCTGACAGTGAGCGTAGCCTCCAGTGGGGAGTTCGCGCTGTCGACTGGCTTGGGCGGCGCAGCGGCAATCTCCTCGCCATCCAGCAACAGGTTAACGACAGAGCCTGCGCAGGCGGCGGTATGAATCCGCACGCGGATTTCCGCTCCGGCTGCAGTATGGAGGGTTTCACCCATGCGGGCCCGGGCGCCGCCGGACTCGGCCTCGAAATCCACCACCTTGTCGTGCGAAGCGGTGAGGTCGACGAAAGTACGTCCTGTACGAATGCCGTTGAGAATCGCGGGAACGGAGAGTTCGTTGGCCTCGACAGCGGTGGTGGGCCAGCCAATCGATCCGGGCGGCCCGGGCGGGTTGGCCGCATTGTGGCTGTCGCTGCCGCCGACGGCGGCCAGGCGATGGCCGTCGCGGAGTTGCGCATCCCAGAACTTTGTGCTGGAGAGCATAAAGGGACCGCCGTTGATGACCTCGACGGCGGTAAAAAGGCTCATGTCGAGGTCCTGAGGCGGCTCCCACCGGCAGCCCATGCAGATCTCGCCGCCGGGCGATGCGGCGTGACTGACAGATGCGATGCCGCCTTTGGAGGCCACGTCGCGCAGCACGCTGTTCAAATCCAGCCCGCCCGCGGTCACCCGCCAATCGATGAACTGGGTTACGCCAAAGATGTTGAAGTGACCATGGAAGGTCGTCATCTCCCGCCCGGGAATCAGCAGCACACGATCGAAGTAGGGCTGCAGCTCGCGCAACGCATCGTATTGAGAGTCGGCGTTGTGGTCGGTGATGGCGATGAAGTCGAGGCGGCGCGAGGCCGCCGTCTCCGCGCTGACGAAGACCGGACAGGGAACCATGAGGCCGCTCTGGCTCGGGCACCGGCCGTCACTGTGAGCGGTGTGCATGTGCAGGTCGCCGCGGTACCAGCGCGTGCCGCTGGCGAGAGGCTGCGCCGCGAAACTGGAGTCCTCATCACGCGCATTGAAGCGGATCTCGGCCCGGTAATGGGACACGGTTTGCGCGCGCATATTCGGCACCGCGATGAGCAGGCGCCACTGGCCCGCGGGAATGGCGCCGGGCAGATAGGAAGGGGTCGCGTCGGTCTCGCCGATGGTGAAGTGGCTCTTGTTGCCGCCGCTCTCTCCGCGAAAGCGATCCGGATCGGCGATACCCAGGTCGAGGGTTGCGCGCTGCTCGGCGCCCGTGTAGTGGAAATCGACGCTGATACGATGCGTACCGGCGGGCACGGCGAAGGGAATCTCAAAATAGGTTTTGTTCTGCGCGCCCGTGACATCGCCGGTGAGCACCAGGTCGGGCGGCTGGCTCTGGGCCCATCCCCAAACCGCGAAGATCGAGAACACAAGACTGGCCGCTGCTGTCCATCGCTTGATGGTCGCCAAGAAGACTCCTTCGCCACGGACTGGCACGCGCATTGAGCAGGAGCCGCATTGGGTTGGGTCAGATTGGTGGTCTGATTCCGCCCCGCATCCGAGGCCTGTTAGCCGGCGAATACGGGATAGGGTGAAGCTCAGCGGCGCACCGTCAATTATCTAGTAGAACAGTTTAGCGCGAGTTGGCGATTCTTCATCGACTGATCAAGAGGCGAGCGTCTATAAGGGCAACGGTCTCCCACGCCCTCGAAACCTCCTTGCCCTGAAAGAGAGTTGAGGCAAGGAAAATTCAAGCCACAGTGGTCTGAGAGTGAATCGGCATGGGCGCTCCCTGAAGCGAGACAAATCTGTCAGGCCGGCAGCAGACTCGGCTGAGGCGGGCGAGGTCGGATTGCATCTCACGATCCAACTTGAATGATTCGAGCGCAGCATCCAGGATCAAATTGGCCGCCGCATCCTCGGGGCGCTCAATTTCGGTGCGCCTGATGCGGTAGTGCATCCACTTTCCCTCTCTCCGTGCAGCCACCACTCCCGCTTTTCGCAGATACGCGAGATGCCGGGAGATCTTGGGCTGGCTTTGGCGCAGGATCTCGACCAGATAACAGACACACACCTCGCGTCCCGCAATCAGATTGAGCAGGCGCAGCCGCGTTCGGTCGGCAAGGGCCGCAAACAGGGGTGTCAGATCGGAAGACCTGGCCGGGGAACTCATGAGTCAATAATATACGCATTGACAGATATGTCCAGGCCGGGATATATTCGCTTTAACGTATACGAGGAGACTGGAATGGACGCCGAAACTCAAGTGAAAGAGGAAGTGAAACAGAAGTACGGCAGCGCCGCGCGTGCGGTCGCGGAGTCGGGAAGCCTGGCCTCATGCTGCGACCCGGCACTTCGCTGTTGTGACCCGATCACCACCAACCTCTACAGTTCCGATGAGAGGGAACAGATACCCCAGAAGGCTGTGTCGGCTTCGCTGGGCTGCGGCAATCCCACCGCGCTGATTGAGTTGAAACAGGGCGAGGTGGTGCTCGATCTCGGGTCGGGCGGCGGAATTGACGTGCTGCTCTCCGCGCGCCGGGTTGGGCCCAGCGGCAAAGCCTACGGCCTGGACATGACCGACGATATGCTTGCTCTGGCCCGTGAGAATCAGCGCCAGGCCGGCCAGAAAAATGTCGAGTTCCTAAAGGGCGAGATTGAGAACATTCCGCTGGCGGACAATTCAGTGGATGTAGTGATTTCGAATTGCGTGATCAACCTCTCGGCGGACAAGGACAAGGTGCTGCGGGAGGCATTTCGCGTTCTGAAGCCGGGCGGCCGGTTTGCCGTTTCCGATGTAGTGGTGCGCGGCGAGGTTCCTGAGCAGGTGCGGCGGAGCATGCTGCTCTGGGTGGGTTGCGTCGCAGGCGCGCTTGAGGAGCAGGACTACCGGAAACGCCTTGAGGCCGCTGGCTTCTCTGGCGTGGATGTCGAGCCGACCCGGGTCTATGACATTGAGGATGCGCGGCAGTTTCTGACCGGCTCGGGCATGGATGTGGACGCGATTGCGGCGCAGACTCAAGGCCGATTCATGAGCGCGTTCATCCGCGCCACCAAGCCGGCAGCGCCGCAAGAGGGCTCCTGCTGCGGTTCAGGATGCTGCTCGGCCACGTCCGAAACAGTGAAAGGATGACTCGAATGCCAGCTCACTACAATGTGTTGTTTCTATGTACCGGCAACTCGGCCCGTTCCATTCTGGCCGAGGCCATCCTGAACCGTAAGGCCAAGGGCTCCTTCACCGCTTACAGCGCCGGCAGCCATCCGTCCGGAGCGGTCCGGCCCGAGGCGCTGAGGCAGCTCGAACTCGCCGGCATATCGACGGCGGGATTGCGGAGCAAGTCCTGGGATGAGTTCGCGGGTCAGGGTGCGCCAACGATGAACTTTGTTTTCACGGTTTGCGACAACGCAGCCAATGAAGTTTGCCCGTTCTGGCCGGGGCAGCCGATGACAGCTCATTGGGGAGTTCCCGATCCGGCCGCGGTGAAGGGGTCGCCTGAAGAGATTGACCGCGCCTTCCGTGATGCGTTTTCTATCCTCGATCGGCGAATCAGCCTCTTCCTATCTTTGCCGCTTTCTACGTTGGGACAATTCGCAATCCAGAGAGAGCTGGACAACATCGGCCGGCAATGAAGTCTTCACCCATCGCTGTCGATTCTTCAATCGCTCTTGAGGCAAAATAACAATGCCCAGCACACCGCTGACGCACGGCCAGATTTGCGCTCCGTTGCAACGTAGGAAGCTCTCCTTCCTCGACCGCTTCCTTACGCTCTGGATTTTCCTGGCAATGGTCATTGGAGTTGCGGCCGGCCACTTCATCCCAGGCTGCGCCGGATTCGTCAACCGCTTTCAGAGTGGAACGACGAATATCCCGATCGCAATCGGGCTGATTGTCATGATGTTCCCGCCGCTAGCGAAGGTGCGATACGAGATGCTGGGCGAGGTCTTTCGCAATAAACGAGTTCTAGGACTGTCGCTGGTCCAGAACTGGGTGGTTGGGCCGGTCTTGATGTTCTTCCTGGCCATCTTGTTCCTTCGCGGCGAACCCGCCTATATGCGCGGACTCATCCTGATCGGTATCGCACGCTGTATCGCGATGGTGCTGGTATGGAATGAGTTGGCCGACGGTGACACGGACTACGTTGCCGGCCTAGTCGCAATCAACAGCGTCTTTCAGGTGCTCTTCTACAGCTTTTACGCATGGGCCTTCATTACCGTGCTTCCAAAGTGGTTTGGACTGCAAGGAAGCGTCGTGCAGGTGAGTATCGCGCAAATCGCTAAGAGCGTCGCAATCTACCTTGGCATTCCATTCGCCTCGGGGTTCGTTACACGCTTTGTTCTCATTCAGCTTAAAGGAGAGGAATGGTACCGGACGCGTTTCATTCCCAGGGTTAGTCCGCTAACATTGGTTGCCCTGCTCTTTACCATTCTGGTGATGTTCTCGCTCAAGGGCGATCTGATTGTGCGCCTGCCGCTGGATGTGATTCGCGTCGCAATCCCCCTGGTCATTTACTTCCTCATCATGTTTCTGGTCAGCTTCTGGATGGGCAAACGGCTCGGCGCCAACTACGCGCAATCCGCTACCCTGTCGTTCACGGCCGCGGGCAACAACTTCGAGTTGGCAATTGCGGTAGCCGTTGCTGTGTTTGGCCTGAATTCGGGCGAGGCATTCGTTGGCGTGGTTGGCCCGCTCATTGAAGTACCGGCACTTATTGGGCTGGTCAACGTCGCATTCTGGATACAAAAGCGATGTTTCGTCCGGCATGAGGATGACGTACAAATGAGTACCGCACGAGAGATGCCCTAGGGAACTGTGTTTCAGTCGCAATCCTTCGAGCGCGGCGCAAGATTTCGGCCTGATTCATGGGGCAGCTCGCCGGCGCTTTGCCGCCGCGCATTTCCTTAAGATTTGTTAAGCACGCCGCCGCCGCTTAGATCTGTGCGAGACTGAGGAAGCGATGGGGATTGCCAGGCGACCGCCGGTTCCCGAGGCAGCAGAGATGGTGACCGCGGAAAAACAAAAACAACTATCACTCCTGCTCGTCGATGACGACGTTGAGTTGTGCGGGATGATGAAGGAGTTTTTTGCCGAGGCCGGCCATCATCTGGATTGCGCCTACAATGGCCGGGATGGCTTGAACAGTGCGCTCAACGGCGCATACGATCTGGTGATTCTCGATGTGATGTTGCCGATCTTCGACGGCCTCACGGTGCTGCAACAGTTGCGGCGGCGAAAAGACGTTCCAGTGATCATGTTGACCGCGCGCGTGCAACAGCATGACCGGATCCTGGGCCTGAATACTGGAGCCGATGACTATCTTCCCAAGCCTTTTAATCCGGATGAACTGCTGGCGCGGATTCGCGCCGTACTACGGCGCGCCGATGCGGCGAGCGGGAAAGGCAACGCGGTTGTAACCGTCGGCGACATGCAGGTGAACCCCGGGACGCGCGAGGTGTGGGTTGCGGGCTCAGCGGTGGATCTGACGGCGATCG